>JAEEGH010011421.1_pt1 | contig 20154 bp, 15 predicted proteins | sample 9134181 | NCBI WGS metagenome assembly JAEEGH01 (sample SAMN16246544, study PRJNA631951) | gut metagenome | biome: gut microbiome; feature: rumen; material: DP-attached | host: Bos | place: Iran: Karaj | collected 2018-10 | reverse complement strand
CTGGAATCCCCAGGAATCATTGATCGTGTAGCACAGTTCCCAGTAGCGGTCCGCCGGGCGGACGGTCGGGACGCCCTGCTCCGGGGTGCCGTAGTCACCGTAGCCCTGGATGCGGGAGTTCACGATGACGTTCTTGTTGTAGGAGGTCAGGAGGTCGATGATCTCGGGGGAGTGCCAGGTCTCGGCGTTCTGCTCCCAGTCGCCGTCGAACCACATCAGGTCGGGCTTGAAGGTGCCGTTGAGTTCGCGGAGTTGCGCGAAATCGAAGTCCAGGAAGCGCTGCCAGCGCTCCGGGTCGTCCTGGACGGCGTACCGGCTCTCCGTCCTGGTGAAATTGGGATAGTCCGGATGCGACCAGTCCAGCAGGGAGTAGTAGAATCCCAGTTTCAGGCCCTGCCTGCGGATTTCCTGCACGAAGGGCGTGAGGACGTCTTTCCTGGCGGCCGCCTTCTTGGGAATGCTCAGGTCCGAAGCCTTCGTGTCCCAGAGAGCGACGCCGTCGTGGTGCTTGGACGTGATCACGGTATATTGGGCGCCGCTTTCCTTGATGAGTTTCGCCCAGGCCGCCGGATCGTATCTCTCGGCCGTGAAGCCGTCCATTTGGGCCATGTACTTCTCATAAGGGAGATAATTGTTGTAGAAGGACCAGCTTTCGGAAACGCCGTCCACGGCGTAGATGCCCCAGTGGATGAAGATGCCCAGTTTCGCACTGTCGAACCAGGCCATCCGCGCGGTTTTCTGCTCCGGCGTTTCGCCGGCACGCTGCGCCCGGAGCGGAAGGACCGCCGCCGCGCATGCGATACAAAGGAGAGTCAGTCTTTTCATGATTACAAAGATAGCATTTTCCAAAGATTTTGACCATCTTTGCATGTTATGAATGCAGCATCCAAACTCTATCGGATCGGCGGGCACACGCTTCGCGTGCGGCTCGAGGCTCCCTGGACTTTCAAGGCCCTGTCGGAGCGGCAGTTGGCGCTTGTGGAGCGCCTGAAGGCAGGCGAGGACATCGGCATCGAAACCGTCCCGGCGGACCGGCTGGGGCAACTCTCGGTCAATGACGCGCTGATGGGCAAGGAAGTGATGACGCGCGAGATCTGGGACACCCTGGACGAAACGGAGCGGGCGGAGTACCGCCATGCGCTGGACTTCCTCCAGTATGCCCCGTTCGAGGTCGCGGAGGGCGAGCCTGTCTTCACCTTCACGGTCGGAGCGGAAGTCCCCGCCTGGCTGGAGGAAACGCGTCCGCAATGGACCCTCGCGACGGCGGTGGACGAGGCTGCACCCTACTACTACGGCTACACCTTCGAGGGGAATACCATCTACGAATACCTGGTGACCCGGGAGATCCGGGCGGGTTATTTCGTAATGAACCGGGATTATACGGAAGGGGTGTACTATCCCTGTCCGCGCATCGGCGGACGCACCGCCCTGTTCCAGGTCAATACGTCCCTGATGATCCAATATACCTTCGCGACGGCCGGGCTCGGGACGCTGCTGCTGCACGCGTCGGTGACGCGGTACCAGGGAACCGGCAACCTCTTCTTCGGGGTCAGCGGCACCGGAAAGAGCACCCACAGCCGCCTTTGGCACGAATTCGTCCCGGAATCGGACCTGATGAACGACGACAATCCCGTCATCCGCTGCGAGGACGGGCAGTTCCTGGTCTATGGCTCCCCTTGGAGCGGAAAGACGGTCTGCTACCGCAACGTCGTCGCCCCGGTCAATGCCCTCGTGCGGCTGGAACAGTACCCCAAGAACAAGATAGAACGGCTGCATTCCCTGCAGGCCTATGCCAGTATCATCGCGGCTGTCTCCACCATCCGCTGGAACCACGAGATCATGTCGCTCCTGATTCCCACCATCGAGCGCGTAGCGATGAACGTTCCCTGCTTCCAACTCAGATGCCGGGCCGACGAAGAGGCGGTCCGGGTGTGCAAGGAGGCCATTTGTCACTCATAATGTCATGCTGAACCTATGAAAATCGGAATTTGCAACGACCACGCAGGCGTGGCCTACAAGAACAAACTGATGAAGATGCTGCGCAGGCGCGGCTTCGAGGTCGTCAACTACGGGACCGACGTGGAACAGAGTTGCGACTATCCCGACTTCGCCCATCGGCTCGCGGAAGCCGTCGAGGGTGGGGAAGTGGACCTGGGTATCGCACTTTGCGGTACCGGCAACGGGATGGCCATCACCCTGAACAAGCATCAGGGCATCCGTGCCGGCCTGGCCTGGAACACCGCCGTCGGCGCCCTCGTCAAAGCCCACAACAACGCCAACGTGCTCGTCCTTCCGGCCCGTTTCATCCCGTACCGGATGGCCTCGCTCATCGTCCGTACCTGGCTCGAAACCGAATTTGAAGGCGGCCGCCACCAGCGCCGCATCGACAAGATGCCCTGCCGATGAGCCTTCTCATTCCGAGCGCATCCTCTGTCATTCCGGGCGCAGCGAAGGTATCTCTCTCGCACAGCATCGAGGATTACCCCGACGGCATCGTCCTGCCCATCGACAAACCGTACCGGTGGACCTCGGCCGATGTCATCCGCAAGGTCAAGTTCGCGGCCATCCGGCATTTCCGCAAGAAGAACCTGAAGGTGGGGCACGCGGGGACGCTGGATCCGCTGGCGACGGGCGTGCTCCTCGTTTGCATCGGCCCGGCCTGCAAGCGTGCGCAGGAGTTCCAGGATCACGACAAGGAGTACGTGGCCGGCATCCGATTCGGAGCCACCACGCCCTCGTACGACCTGGAAAAGGAAGTGGACCGGACCTTCCCTTATGACCATGTGACGGAGGAGGCGGTCCGCGCCGTCCTCCCGTCCTTCCTGGGCACGCAGGAGCAGGTCGCACCGCTGTTCAGCGCCAAATCCGTCGATGGGGTCCGCGCCTATGAGATGGCCCGCCGGATGTACCGCAACGCCCAAAAGGGGCTTGCCGACCCCGACTTCGACGCCACGGCCCTCGAAACCCTCCACCACAGCACCGTCACCATCTCTGAATTGGAACTTCTGGATTATGTGGGGGCATCCGCTGAACCTCCGGAGGCGGATGCCTCGTGCTCCAGCACGGCCTCTTCACGAATCAATGTGGCGGACACTTCCTCGTTGGGACTGCCTGAGGCGAAGATCCGCATCGCGTGCTCGAAGGGCACGTATATCCGTGCCTTCGCCCGCGACCTCGGAGAGGCCCTCGGCACCGGCGCCCACCTCTCCTCCCTGGTCCGCACAAAAACGGGCACCTTCCGGTTGGAAGATGCCCTGTCTCTTGACGCAGCGCTGGCCTCGCTTGCAGCGGACTAGATCCGTCCCAGCCGGTTCGCGATGTAGGTCATCCGGCGGGCGAATTCCTTACGGCCGATGAGGGAGATGATGGCGGCGATGCCCAGGCCGGAGGCGCTGCCCGTGAGGGCGAGCCGGAGGCTGTTCATCACCTTGCCCATCGGATAGCCGCGCATCTTGATGTATTCCTCGAGTTCCTTTTCCAGGGCGGGGACGTCCAGCGGACCGCGATAGACATCGAGGTCGTCGAAGCCGAATTCACGGCCCGTGATGTGCTGGCATACTTCGAAGCAGTACTCATACCATTCCGGCTTCCAGAACTTCTCTACGTCCTTCGCCAGGAAGGGAGCCGTTGCCGTGTCGTCATACACTTTGGCACGCGGGTCGGCCTTTTCCGTCACGGGGGCGCCGGCCTTGATGTCGAAGATGCCGTAGTCCTCGGGAGCGACGAACAGGTAAGGGGCGGCGTCCCAGAAATCGGAGACGAAGGTGGCGCGGTCCCGCAGGGTTTCAACCACGCGGGCCACATAACTGCCCGTGAAGATATGGTTCTGGAAATCGTAGCCATCCGCCGTCAGTTCGGAGCCGGCGACCAGGGCGCAGGCCGGGCAGTCCACGACCTTGATGCCGTGCTTTTCCAGGATGGGAGCGTACAGGGCCGCCAGTTCTTCGGCGGGTTTGGCGCGGAGATACTCCTTGTTGTACCACTTGGCCTTGTCCGCATTGAAACGGGCGCCGGACTTGATCACGCGCTCCAGCGAGAACACGGGGATGAGTTCCTCCAGCGTGTAGAGTTCGGTGTCGTCACCCGGGTTCCAGCCCAGGAACGCAAGCATGTTCACGAAAGCCTCGGGGAAGTAACCGTCCTCGCGGTAACCGCGGGAGACTTCGCCTGCGGCATTGACCCACCGCAGCGGGAACACCGGGAAACCGAGGCGGTCGCCGTCGCGCTTGGAGAGTTTCCCCTTGCCGTCGGGCTTCAACAGAAGCGACAGGTGCGCGAAACGGGGCATCGTATCGGTCCATCCGAACGCCTCATACAGCAGGTAGTGCAGCGGCAGGGACGGCAGCCACTCTTCGCCGCGGATGACCTCGGAGATTTCCATCAGATGGTCGTCCACGATGTTGGCGAGGTGGTAGGTCGGGAGTTCATCGGCCCGCTTCCAGAGGACCTTGTCGTCCAGCGTGTCGGTGTTCACGGAGATATGGCCGCGGATGAGGTCGTCCATCTCCACCACCCGGTTCACGGGCATCTTGAAGCGGACGGTCCAGTTGGTCGTCTCTTCCAGCAGGTGCTCCACCTCGCCCGGAGAAAGGGTGAGGGAGTTGCGCAGGGACATCCGCGTCTCCGCATTGTAGGTGAAGGTCCGGCCTTCCGCCTCGGCGGCCTTGCGGCAGGCGTCCAGTTCCTCGGGCGTGTCGAAGGCGTAGTAGGCCCAGCCGGCTTCCACGAGTTGGTCGGCATAGTCCCGGTAGAGGGGACGGCGCTGGCTCTGGCGGTAGGGTGCGTGCCGATGCTTCGGGGACGAAGACTCGACGATCCTGCCGTCGGCGTCCACACCCTCGTCGGGTACGATCCCGCACCAGTTCAGGGCTTCGATGATGTAATCCTCGGCCCCGGGGACGAACCGGCTGGAATCGGTATCCTCGATGCGGAGGATGAAATCGCCTCCGTGCTGCTTGGCATACAGGTAGTTATACAGGGCCGTCCGGACGCCACCCATGTGGAGCGGACCGGTCGGGGACGGGGCGAATCTGACACGCGTTCTTCTTTCCATAAATTCTCGACAGTTGAACTGCAAAGATAGTTATTTTTTCCCTTCGTGCGCACGGCGGATGGCCGGGACGGCCTCCAGTTCGCTGATGCATTCGCCGGGCTCCACGCAGAGACAGGGCTTGGTGTCTTCCGTGAAGTGGAAGCGGCGGGTGGGCTCGGCGGTGTTGAAGCCGACCTTGATCGATGGCGCCACTTCGGGCAGGGGCATTTCCTGACCCTTGTAGGTGGATTCCCACTGGAAGTCACGGTCGATGATGACGAGGTTCCCCAGGTTCACGTCCGTGATGTCGCCCAACTTGCCCATGTCGAAACCGGTGACGATGGCGGTGATGCGCACCTTGTCGCCGATCTCGGGATCGTCGTCCCAGATGAGGCCCTTCTTGAAGCGGTTGGCGCTGCCGGTGTACTGGGTGATCATCTGGTCGATGGTCTCCAGTTCCTTCATCTTGATGCCGCGCTCGTTGTTGCCGGAGGTGATGTTGATCAGGACGTTCTTCGCCGTCTTGAGGTCGAAGTCGTTCAGGAGCGGGGACTCGAAGGCGCCCTTGACGGCGTCCTCCAGGCGGTTGTTGCCCGTGCCCAGGCCGGTGCCCATGAGGGCCATGCCGGAGTTCCGCATCATCTTGGAAACATCCTTGAAGTCCACGTTGATGTAGCCGGGCTGGGTGATCACCTCGATGATGCCCCGCACGGCGGTCGCGAGCACCTCGTCGGCCATCGGGAAGGCCTCGTGGGCGAGGGTGTCGCCGAAGAACTCATACAGTTTCTCGTTGTTGATGATCAGGAGGCTGTCCACGTTCTTCTCCAGTTCGTGGATGCCGTCCACGGCCTTGGACTGGGATTCGTTGCCTTCGTTCTTGAACGGGATGGTGACGACGGCGACCGTGAGGATGCCGCGGTCCTTGGCCATCTTGGCGATGACCGGGGAGGCGCCCGTGCCGGTTCCGCCACCCATGCCGGCGGTGATGAAGAGCATCTCGGTGCCGTTATCCAGCACCTTTTCCGCGATCTCGTCCTGCGACTCCAGGGCGGCGTTCCGGCCCTCGACCGGATCGGTGCCCGCGCCGAGGCCCTTCGCGCCCATCTGGATCTTGGTGGGCACCTCGCTCTTGAACAGGGCCTGGGAGTCGGTGTTGCAGACGATGAAGTTGCACCCCTTGATCTTCTGCTTGTACATGTAGTTCACGGCATTGCAGCCTCCGCCGCCGACGCCGATCACCTTGATGATGGAGTTCTCCTCACTCCAGTCACGGGGCATGATGTCTTGGTCCATATTGTAATCCATAGCCTATTCCTCCTCGTTTTTCTTGATTTCTCCGCCCTGCAGGGGCTCTTCCTCCTCTTCCCGGGTCATTTCGTCATAGAAGTTCAGCACGCCGTTCTTGACCTTCGAACCCAGGTCCTTGATCCACCGCATCCGCGGCCGGCTGGGTTCGGCCGGTTTCCTGACTTTCTCCTTCTTGGGCTTCTTCTCCTTTTCCTTCTCCTTCTCCTTCTCCTTCTCCTTCTTAGGCTTTTCCTCGACGGCGGGCTCTTCGACCTTCTCCCCGTACTCGTCTTCCGGGATGAGCGTTCCCTGCTCGCCCTGGCTGAAGGTGGCGTCAGGCACGAAGAACGGTTCCTCCTCGGGCTCCGGTTCTTCCTCGACGTACGTCTCGGCCTCCGGGGCGTCGGCCCAGACCGGCTCCGGCCGGGTGATGCAGTCGGGCATCCGGTCGTCCTTGGCCGCGAGGACCATGCCGATGGCGGCGGCCGCCGACGGGTTGTACACGCCCGTACCCACGGACGCGGAGAACAGGTGTCTCGGGAATCCGATGCGGACCTCGTAGCCGGAGAGTTCCTTGAACAGGTTGGCGAAGTTCACGAGCGAGGCGCCGCCGCCGGTCAGGACGATGCCCGCACGCAGGTTGTTCTCCAGTCCGCTCTCCTGGATGTAGTAGAGGACCGCGTTGATGATTTCGCGGCAGCGGGCGTCGATGACTTCGGATATGTACTTGACAGTCACCTCCTTATAAGGCTCGGTGAGACGGATCTGCAGGACCTTCTCGCTCAGGGAGGCGAGTTTGCCGGGCATGCAGGCGCCGAACTTGATCTTGATCTTCTCCGCGAGGTCCTCCGAGATGGAACACTCCGACCGGATGTCGCCGGTGATGGTCTTTCCGCCGAACGGGATCGCCACATAGGACCGCATGATACCGCCCTGGTAGATGGCGACGGAGGTGACGCCTGCGCCGATGTCCACGAGGGCGACGCCGCTCTGGCGGTCCTCCTCCGTGAGGACGGTCTTCGCGACCACGTCCGGGAGGAAGTACTTCTTCGCGATGGCGATGCCCATCGAGTTGAAGATCTTGTCCACGGCGGCGGTGGCCCGGCGGCTGCCGATGAATACCTTGAAGTTGCCCTCCAGTTCCTTGGAGAGGGTGCCCACGACATCGCTTTCCACCAGTTGGATCTGGTCGTCGATGGAGAAGGACTGGGCCACGGCCCCGTACATGATCTGGCTGCTCTCGTCGTCCAGCGGATAGGACTCGAGCGCCATCGCCTTCAGGTTCTCGACCTCTTCCTCGGTGATGTAGTCTTCCGGGTTGGAGCGGACGATGCCGCCCGTGGCCGTCTCCTGCCGGACGTCGCTGCGGGGCATCCCCACGACCACCTGCAGGATCTTGATCATCAGTTCGTCCTCGGCCTCCTGGATGGCCTTCCGCAGGGGCGCGGACGCCTTCATCGGATTGGCGACCACGCTGCCGCGGATGCCGGCGGACGGGGTTTCCTTGTAATAGACGACCTGGACGTCATCCCCCTTGACGCGGGCCACGCAGAGCCCCAACTTCGAGGTCCCCAGGTCGATAGAAGCAATGTACCTTTCTTCCATATCGTATAATTATTTGTTTTTACAGATAATCTGGCCATCGAAGCGCACATCCACGCTCTTGTACGGTTTTTCCCGGGAGGGCGCGACGCTTTCGTAGTATTTGCGGATGCGGGAGAACTTGGCGTCGATGTCGGTCGGCGTGCCGAAGACGAAGCGCTCCGTTCCCTCGCGCGGAATCAGGACCAGGTTCCCGTCCTTGCGGACCGTGATCTGGCCCACCAGGTCGTTCCATTCCTTCCGTTCGCCCAGGTAGCGGACGAGGTCCAGCACGGAAAGGACCCATTGCCGCTCCTTCTCCGTTTCGGGCTCGCCCTTGAAGTCCTTGTCCAACTTGAGGGGAAGCGAGCCGTCCACGACTGGAACGCGGGCGGTGTGCCGCAGTTGGAGCGGGAACAGGTAGCCGTCCCCGTCGGCATAGAAGCCGCCGGAGGCTCCCTGGAACCGGACCACCGGCTCGCGCTGGGTGACGCCGATGTGGAGGACGCCGTCGTCCGTGAGCCACGCCTCGCTCTTGCGGACGGCGCTCTTCCCGTCGATGACGGCTTCCACGCGGCACAGGTCCACGCTGTCCAGCCGGAGCCCGAGATACGTACCGTAATCCTCCATCCAGTCCTTGATGTCGTCCGGGGAGATGAACTTCCGCTCGAGGCTGTCGGTGATGATGGCCTCGATGCTGTTGCACGTCACCTGGTGACGGTCTTTCGCGGCAATGCGGTCGCCCACCAGCGCGAGGAACACGCAGGCGACGACGGCCAGGGAGGCGATCAGGAGGCGGACAGCGGGTTTCATCGGCGGTTGTCGATCAGTTCGGTAATGGGGGCGATGAACCGGTCGATGTTGCCGGCCCCGAAGGTGACCAGGACGTCGGTCGGTTCGTGTTCAAGATAGGCCATCAGGTCCTCTTTTTCCACCAGCACTTTCTCGGGCGCGGTGACGTCGCGGAGGATGATGTCGGACGTGACGCCCGGGATGGGCTCTTCGCGGGCCGGATAGATGGGCAGGAGGATGAGTTTGTCCACCCGGCTCAGGGATTCGGCGAACTCGGCGGCGAAGTCCCGGGTACGGGTGTACAGGTGCGGCTGGAAGACGGCGGTGATTTTTCTGCCGGGGAAGATGTCCCGAAGGGAGGCGATGGCCGCGGCGAGTTCCGCCGGATGGTGGGCATAGTCATCGACATAGGCCGCCCCCGGCTTGTTCACGTGCACCTCCAGGCGGCGCTTGACGCCCTGGAAGGTGCCGATGGCGTGCTTCACGGCCTCCGGGTCCAGTCCGTAGGTGAGGGCCACGGCGGCCGCCGCGACGCTGTTCTCCGCGTTCACCCGGCCGGGGGTGCCCACACGGATGTCCGCGAGGACGCCGCCCGGCCAGTGGAGATCGTAGAGAAAGTTCCCGCAGGCGTCCGGCCGTGGATTGGCGGCGTAGAAATCCGCCTCGGGATCGTTATAATGATAGGTTAGAAGTCGCGCTTTCGTGTCGGCCTCGGAGATGGGCACGCCTTTCTTGGCGATGACGGTGCCGCTTACCTGCGAGGCGAAGATGCGGAACGCCTCGAGGACATGCTCGTAATCACCGTAGATGTCCAGGTGGTCCGCGTCGATGGCGGTGATGACGGCGATCTCGGGGAAGAGGCAGTGGAAGGAGCGGTCGAACTCGTCGGCCTCCGCCACCACTACGGGGTTGTCGCTTACCAGGAGGTTCGTCCCGTAGTTGCGGGAAATGCCGCCGAGGAAGGCGGAACAGCCCTCCCCGCTTTCCGTGAAGATATGGGCCACGAGGGTCGATGTCGTAGTCTTCCCATGCGTGCCGGAGACGGCGAGGCAGCGTTGGCCCCGCGCGACTTCGCCCAGGGCAAAGGCGCGCTTGACCACGCGGTAACCCTTCTCCCGCACGAGGTCCAGTTCGTGGAGTTCGTGGATGGCCGGCGTGTAGATGACGAGGGTCTCCGCAACATCGGCAGGAACCAGGTCCGGACGGTCCTCATAATGGACGCCGATCCCTTCTTCCTGCAGTTTCGCCGTCAGGTCCGACGGGGTCTTGTCATAGCCGGAAACCGCGTAGCCCTTGCACTTGAAGTACCGCGCCAGGGCGCTCATGCCGATTCCACCGATTCCTATGAAATATACGTTTTTCATCTTTTCTGTCATTCTGAGCGTTAGCGAAGAATCTTATACGCTTCGTCGCAGATCACCTGCGCCGCCTGCGTCAATGCCATCTTTCCGGCGTTCTCCTCGAGCCTGGCGATGCGGCCCGGGTCGGCCAGCAGTTCCACGGCCGTAGCCATCAGTTTCTCCGGGGCTTCGGCATCCTTGACGATGAGGGCGGCGTCGCGGCGCACGAGTGCCATCGCATTGTGCGTCTGGTGGTCCTCCGCCACATTGGGGGAGGGAACGAAGATGGCCGCCTTGTGCATCGCGCACAGTTCGGATACCGTGCTGGCGCCGCTGCGCGTCACGACGGCGTCCGCCGCCGCATAAGCGAGGTCCATCCGGGCGATGAAATCGTGGTGCTGCACGACCGGGGCAGGGTGCTTCTCCATGAATTCATCGACGCCTTTCTTATAATACCGTCCGCACTGCCAGATCACTTCGAGGTTCTCACCGCCCGGGCATCCGGCTTCGATCCAGCGCTTCATGGACCGGTTCAGCGTGCCGCTGCCCAGGCTGCCGCCCACGATGAAGAGATGCTTCTTCTCCGGGTTCAGGTGGTAGTAGGCCATCGCTTCGGCCTTCATGGCGGCCGTGGGCGGGGTGGAGACTTCCTTGCGGATGGGGTTGCCGCTCATCACGATCTTGCCGGCCGGGAAGAAACGCTCCATCCCTTCGTACGCGACGCAGATCTTCTGCACCCGTTTCCCCAGCATCTTGTTCGTCAGGCCGGCGAAGCCGTTCTGCTCCTGGATGAGGGCGGGAATCTTCATCCGGGTCGCGGCGAAGAGCAGGGGAGCGCTGGCATAGCCGCCTACGCCGATGGCGATGTCCGGCCGGAACTCGCGGATGAGTTTCTTCGCCATCGACACGCTCCTGAGCACCCGGAACGGCACCTGGACATCGTTGATGATGTTCTTCAGGTTCAACTGGCGCTGCATGCCCACGATCGGGAGACCGACGATCCGGTAGCCGGCCGCCGGGACTTTTTCCATCTCCATCTTGCCGGTGGCCCCGACGAAGAGGATCTCCGTTTCCGGATTCAGTTCCTTCAGTTTGTTCGCAATCGAGATGGCCGGGAAGATGTGCCCTCCCGTGCCGCCGCCGCTGATGATGGCTCGTAGTGGTCTATACTCCATAGTCTTGGTCGTTTTCCAGGTTTGCGGTTTCCATGGTGTCCAGGTCGTCCAGGCGGGCCTGGACCTCGTCGGCGGGTTCGCGCTCGATGATGGGGGTGGCTTCGGCTTCGCGCTTGCGCATCTTCAGCCAGGTCTCGCGGCTGATGGACAGCAGGATGCCGAACACGGCGCTGAACACCAGGAACGAGGTGGTTCCGTGGCTCACCAGCGGCAGGGTCTGGCCGGTCTGGGGGACCATCGGGAAATGGACGTTGACCATCATGTGCATGAAGGCCTGTCCGGTGATGAGGATGGCGAGGCCCGCCACCACGATCTTGTCGAAATAGTTGTCGCAGTCCCGGGCGATCGTCGAACTCCGGGCGAGGAGGCTGAAATACAGCAGGATGATCAGGATGGCGCCCAGGAAACCGGTCTCCTCGATGATGAAACTGAACATGTAGTCGCCGAAGATGACGGGAACCGCGTACTTCTGGGTGCTGTTGCCGATGCCCTTGCCGAACAGGCCGCCTTCCTTGATGGCGAGCAGGGCGCCTACGGGCTGCCGCAGTTCGTCACGTGCCGCTTCGTATTCGGGGGAACCCACCCGGGCCTCCATGAGGAGTTTCATCGTCGCATCGTCGTCGTTCGTGAAGCGGCTGATGGCCGTGTCGATGCGGTTGCTCTTCAGGAGCCCCGTCTGGTAACCCAGGAACAGGAGTCCGGCCAGGCCGAGGCAGCCCACGAAGAAGAGGGCGATCTCCTTGAAATTCACGCCGCCGATCAGGATGATGAGGATGAGCACGGCGGCGAGGAACAGGGCCGACGAGTTGGAACCCGCCGCCACGAGCCCGATGGTCAGGAGGGCCGGTCCGTAGATATACATCAACTTCTCGCCGAGCGGCCGGGTGGTCCAGGTGAACAGCCGGGGCGCGAGGGTGGCGAGGAACTTGTTGAGCCTGAACTCGTCTTTCTTGTATGCATCCAGGGCCCAGGCCAGGTACAGCACCATGAACACCTTCACGAACTCGTACACGTGGAGTTGCTTGCCGAACACCTTGATGATGCGGCGGGCGCCGTTGATCTCGCCGGCCTCGATGATGCCGAGGTGGAGGTTGCCGACCAGGATGATGAGCATCGCCAGGGACAGGGGGAAACACCACTTGCCCAGCCAGCGGTAGAAACCGCTCCGTCCGAAGATGTACAGCAGGAGGATCACCACGACGCCGAGGCCCACCACCTTGAGTTGGGTGGTCATGATGCCGATGCGGTCCACTCCCGTCTCGAGGGCGAGCAGCGGCGTCGATGAGAAGACGGAGATGACGGAGATGAGCATGAGGAGCAGGGCGATGATCAGCACCACCTTGTCTCCCCTGAAACCGTCCATCCAGTTCCAGATGTTCCTTTTCTTACCTTTTTTCTTTTCCTTGGTCATGCCGAGCGTAGCGAAGGAATCTATAGTTTTCTGACGGCTTCCTTGAACTGCTGTCCGCGGTCCTCATAATTCTTGAACAGGTCGAAACTCGCACAGCAGGGGGAGAGGAGGACGACGTCTCCCGGCGCGGCGAATTCCGTGGACTTGCGCACCGCCTCCTCGGCCGAGCGGGCGTCGGCCATGGGCTTGCCCATCGACCCGAAGGCCGCGTGGATCTTCGCGTTGTCCACCCCGAGGCACACGATGGCCTTGACTTTCTCGCGCACGAGGTCGGCGAGGATGGAGTAGTCGTTGCCCTTGTCGGTGCCGCCCACGATCCATACGACGGGGCGCTTCTGGCACTCGAGGGCGTACCAGGCGGAGTCGATGTTGGTGGCCTTGGAGTCGTTGATGTACAGCACGTCCTTGATCGAGAGGACGGGCTCCAGGCGGTGCTCGATGGGCTGGAAGGTGGCCAGCGAGTTCCGGATTACCTCATTGTCGATGCCGGAGACCTTGGCCGCCAGCGCCGCGGCCATCGAGTTGTAGATGTTGTGCTTGCCGCCGAGGGCGAGTTCCTGCAGGTAGAGGTCGGTCTCCTCCTCCTCGTAGCGGAGGACGATCTTGTCGTCGCGGAGGAAGGCGCCCTGCTCCACTTCCTTCTCCTGGGAGAAGGGCAGCATCTTGCAGCGCAGGATGATGTTGTCCAGATGGCCGATGGTGATGTCGTCGTCGCTGTCGAAGATGAAGCAGTCGTCGCGGGTGAGGTTCTTGGTGATGTTGAACTTCGCCGCCACATAGTTCTCCATCTTGTGGTCGTAGCGGTCCAGGTGGTCCGGGGTGATGTTGGTGATGATGGCGATGTCCGGCTTGAACTCGTACACGTCGTCCAACTGGAAACTGCTGATTTCCAGCACGTAATAATCGAAATGCTCGGTCGCGACCTGGTAGGCGTAGGACTTGCCGATATTGCCGCCGAGGCCCACGTTCAGGCCGGCGTTCTGCAGGAGGTAGTAGATGAGCGACGTGGTCGTGGTCTTGCCGTTGGACCCGGTGATGCAGATTTTCTTGGCACTGTCGTAACGGCTCGCGAACTCGATTTCGGAGACGATGTGCGTGCCCTGCGACCGGAGTTTCTGCACCATCGGCACGGTACCCGGGATGCCCGGGGACTTGACGACCTCGTCGGCGTTGAGGATCAGTTCCTCCGTGTGGCGGCCTTCCTCATAGGGAATGTCCCACTTCTTCAGGGTTTCGACATATTCGTCCTTGATCTTCCCCTTGTCGGACAGGAAGACCTCGTGACCTTTCACTTTTGCGAGGACGGCTGCGCCCACTCCGCTTTCGGCGCCGCCCAGAACGACGATTCTCGACATAGATGCTTCTGCTTTTTCTTATCTGATTTTCAATAGTGCCAGCGTGGAAACGGCCAGGAGGATCTGGACGATCCAGAACCGGAGGGTTACCTTCACCTCATGGAACCCGTGCCCGCCGTTCGGTTTGCCGAACCGGTTGTTGAGCCCCTCGGGAATCATTTCCACATAGGTCCAGGGCTCGGCGCCCTTCACTTTCTTCCAGGACTGGTAGTGGTGGTGCAGGGGAGTCATCGACCAGATGCGACGGCCCTGGCCGCGCCTGATCCGGGTGAACTTGAACCAACTCCGCTGCAGGATCACCGACAGGCTTTCCACGAAGAAGATGCCGCACAGCAGGGGGAGGAGCAGTTCCTTGCGGATAAGGACGGCGCTCACGCCGATGATTCCGCCGATGGTGAGACTGCCGGTGTCACCCATGAATACCTGGGCCGGGTAGGAATTGTACCAGAGGAAGCCGATGAGGGCCCCCACGAAGGCGGACATGAAGATGGCCACCTCTCCGGTACCGGGGATATACATGATGTTGAGGTAATTCGAGTCGATGAGGTTGCCGCTCAGCCACGCCAGGATGCCGATGACCACGCCGACGATGGCCGAGGTGCCGGCCGCGAGGCCGTCCAGGCCGTCGGTGAGGTTCGTGCCGTTGGAGCAGGCCGTGATCACGAGGACGATCATGAGCACATAGATGGCCCATTTCGCATACCAGCCCCAGGCGCCCTTGAACGGGGACAGCCAGCGGTAGTCGAACTCATGGCGTTTGACGAAGGGGATGGTGGTCTTGGTGGATTTGACCACATCCTCCTCCTGATAGCGGCCGGAGGTGACCTGCGTTTCGGTGTTCACGTCCAGGTCGGAGCGCCCGGTGACGACCTCGATGGCGGGGTCGGCCACTTTTTCACGGACGACGATGTCCGGGCTCATCCACACGGTCAGGCCCACGATGAAACCGAGCGCCACCTGCCCCAGGAGTTTCGCCTTCTCGGGGAGCCCGTCATGCATCTTGGCATCCCGGACACCGCCTGCGCCCACGCTTTTCTTGTCCTTCAGTTTGAGATAGTCGTCGGCGAAGCCCAGGGCGCCGCACCAGAGGGTGCTCACGAGCAGCAGGATGACATAGATGCTCGTCAGGTCGCAGAAGAGGAGGACACCGGTGAGGAGGCCCAGGATGATGATGATGCCGCCCATGGTGGGGACTCCCTTCTTGAGTTCGGACCCGTCGAGGCCCAGGTCACGGGGAACGTCGCCGATCTGGTGGCGCTGCAGGTTGCGGATGATCCGCTTGCCCACGAGCAGGGTGAACAGGACCGCAGCCACCGTGGCCATCATGGCCCGGAAGGACAGGTAATGCATCAGTCCCATGCCGGGGATGTCCACCCCGGCCCGTTCGAGATATTGGAACAGATGGTAAATCATTACAGGATCAGTTTGAAGGTTTCAGTAACTATCTCTTTCTCGTCGAAATGCAGTTTTTCGTGCCCGATGATCTGGTAGTCCTCGTGGCCTTTGCCCGCCAGCAGGATCGTGGCGCTTTCGGGCGCCGTGAGGATGGCGGTGCGGATGGCTTCGCGGCGGTCCGTGATGAAGATGCTCTTCGCCAGGCCGACCGTGGAGAGGCCGGTGCGGATGTCCGCAAGGATGGCCTCAGGGTCCTCCGTCCGGGCGTTGTCGGACGTGACGACCAGGCGGTCTGCCAGGCGCTCCGCGACCTGCGCCATCTCGGGGCGCTTGGTCTTGTCGCGGTCGCCGCCGCAGCCGAACAGGCAGATGAGTTGGCGCTCGGGGGCGACGTCACGGAGGGTCGTGAGCACGTTCTCGAGGGCGTCCGGGGTATGGGCATAGTCGATGACGACCGCGAGGTCGCGCGGGCCGCGGACGGTTTCCAGCCGGCCGGGGGCGGACTGGAGGTTGGACAGGGCGACCAGCACCTCTTCGGGCTCGGTGCCCAGGCATACGGCCGTCGTATAGATGGCCAGCAGGTTGTACGCGTTGTGCGCGCCCACGAGGCGGCTCCAGGTCTCCTTCCCGTCGATGCGGAGGAGCATCCCCTCGAAACCCTGTTCCAGGATGCGGGCGGTGTGGTCGGCCGGGCGCTTGCAGGCGTAGGTGACCACCTTCGCGGCGGTGTTCTGCACCATGACGGGACCGTTCTTGTCATCGACATTGATGATGGCGAAAGCGGTCTTCGGGAGGTTGTCGAAGAAGAGTTTCTTGCAGCGGAGGTACTCCGCGAAGGTCTTGTGGTAGTCCAGGTGGTCGTGGGTGAGGTTGGAGAAGATGCCCGCGGCGAAGTGGAGTCCGGCCACGCGTTCCTGTTCCACGCCGATGGAACTCACCTCCATGAAGCAGTATCCGCAACCGGCCTCCACCATCTCGGCGAGAAGGCGGTTGATGGTGATGGGATCGGCCGTCGTGTTGGCGGTCTCCAGGCGCTTGTCGTCCACGTAGTTGGCGATCGTGGACAGCAGGCCGCTCGGGTGCCCCAGGGCCTTGAACAGGCGGTACAGCAGGGTGACGGTCGTGGTCTTCCCGTTCGTTCCGGTGATTCCGACGAGCGTCAACTGCCGGGACGGATGTCCGTAGAACGCATCGGCCGCCAGCGCCACCGCGTGCCGGCTGTCCGTCACCTTGATGAAAGTGGCGGAGGGCCGCTCAGTGCCGCCCATGGCGCTTCCGTCATCCTGGGCATGTCCCGGGATCTCCTCGCACACCACTGCCGCGGCTCCCTTCTCCAGGGCCTGCGGGATGTACCTGTGCCCGTCGGAGGCGAAGCCCCGGACGGCGAAGAACAGCGAACCGGGCACCACTTCGCGGGAGTCGCTGGTGATGGCAGTGATGTCGATATCCAGGGTGCCGCGGGTCTCCACGGCGCCGATATCCTGTATGATTGCGTTCAGTTTCATTTCAGAGTCAGTCGTATGGTTTCTCCTTTCTTGAGGGTGGCTCCCGCCGCCGGGGACTGGGCCGTCACGTGGCCGGCGCCCTCATAGGTGCACTTGTAGCCGGCGTTCTCCACGGCATACAGGGCGTCCATCAGGCCGAAGCCCTTCAGGTCGGGCGCCTTTCCGTCCGTCACGGAAGCCTGCCGCTCTTCCATCCGGGGGAGGGTCCCCGTGGCGGGAATCCGTCCCGACCAGGCGTCGTCGATGGCGTACACGTTGTCCACGATTTCCCGCACGGCCAGCGCCGGCTTGGTGCCGCCGTAGAAACTCATGCCGGACAGGTATGAGTAAACCGTCACGAGGATGGTGTATCTCGGGTTCTCGGCGGGGAAGAAGCCCACGAAGGTACCCTGGTTTTTCTTGCGGCCCCAGGAATCGTGGTACGGGTCGGGATTGCCATTCCGTTCCTTCGGGGTCAGGACCACCTGGGCGGTACCCGTCTTGCCGGCTACGGACAGTTTGGCGGTCTTCAGGCGGGTGGCGGTACCGGTGTTCACGACAGCCTTGAGGGCGCGGGTGACGGTGTCGGCGGTGGCGCGGGTGCAGATGTTGTTCAGCACCGACGGGCCGTACTGCTTGATCACCTTGCCGTCCTTCTCGATGCTCTCCACCAGGTACGGCTTCATCATGCGGCCCTTGTTGGCGATGGCGTTGTAGAAGGTCACCACGTGCAGGGGCGTGACGGCCATGCTGTAGCCGTAGGCGGTGGTGCCCAGGGTGGTGCGGCTCCATCCGGCGGTACCCGGCCGGTTCACGACCGGCGTGCCCAGGCCGTCCAGGTCGAAGTCGAACTTCTCGCCCAGGCGGTAGGCATAGATGTGGTCGAAGAACTCCTGCGGGTTGCTGCCGTAGAATTTCTCCGGGAGATAGGTGAACACGTAGTTCGAGGAGATCTCGAACCCGTGTTTCACCGTGATCTCGCTGCGGCCGGTCTGCCGTTCGTAGTCCAGGATGTGGGAGTCCTGGTTGTACCCCGGAACGGCTCCGTGGTTGGTCGGAATAGTTTCTTCAAGGCTATGTACGTACCCGTCCTCGACCAGGGACAGGAGCGTTACGGTTTTCATGACGGATCCCTGCTCGCCCACTTCCTTGAGCACCAGGTTGTCCCGTTCCCAGAGTTTGGAGCCCGGGATGGTGTCGCGGGAGAGGTTCACCATCGCGCGGATGGCGCCCGTCTCCACTTCCATCAGCACGGCGATGCCGGCGCGGATCTGGGGGTCGTCGGCGATCTGGCGGCGGAGCGCCCGGTCGGCGATGTCCTGGAAGTCGATGTTCAGGGTGGTGCGGACGTCGTTTCCGTCCACGGCCCGGACGACGGTGCTGTCGAAGTCGCGGATGTACTTGCGGTCATCCGTGACCCGGCGCCACTCGTGCCCTTCGGTGCCGTGCAGTTCGTAGTCGTAGGTGCCTTCGATGCCGATGCGGCCTTGCTCCCGGACATAACCGATAACGCGGCGTGCCAGGGTGTCGTACGGGTAGATGCGCTCGTCGTGCTCCTCGGCGATGAGACCGCCCTTGTAGGCGCCTTCCCGGAAGAGGGGAAGCGTCTTGACGGTCTGCAGGGTGGCATGGCTCACGTTTTTCCGGATGAGGACGTGCTTCTTGCCGTTTTCCCGGCCGGTCATGATGTCGCTGTAGTACTGTTCCGCGGACTTGGCAGGGAAGAGGCGCGCGAGGCTCCTGGAGAGCGAATCGGCCTTGGACCTCCAGGCCTTTTCGGCCGCGGCTCCCAGATATTTGGGCGCGGGGACTTCCTTCCCTTCCTTGCTCAGCCGTTCCAGCCGCCGCATTTCCTTCCGGTCCATTTCCTCGAACTCGGACTTCCGGACCGTGCAGTCCATATAGATATCATAGAGCGGGGACGTGATGGCGAGCGGACGGCCGTCCTCGGCGAGGATGCGGCCCCGCTTGGGCTCTTCCACATAGCGGTCCGGGCGGGGACGGAAGAGGTTGATGACCTTCCTGTCCACGGAATAGGTCGCCTGGATGTGGCCGATGCACAGGAGGATGCCCACCGACAGGATGATGAACAGCGTGGTAAGGCCGACCATCACCATGTGGATGCGGTCCCGGTTTTCGAAGGTGTCCCGGATTTCGGTCTTGTCGTTCTTCTTCTTCGCGCTCATCGTTTGTCGATCTTGATGGCCGGCTGCGCCGGCAGGGTTACGTCGGAGCCCAGTTGTTTCAGCCGTTTCTCCGTGGTGGAGGCACTGTGCAGGCGCACGAGTTCGGCTTCTTTCTCGGCATGGTATATCTCCAGGTCGTGGAGGGCGGTCTTGTTCTCCTCCACCTTGGTCAGGGTCCCGTCCACCTTCAGGCTCAGCAGGATGGAGATCCAGGCGATCACGAACAGGTAGAGGATGTGCATGTAGTACTTGTGGGCGCCGATGGACAGGAGGAGTTCCCCCTTGCCCAGTGCGCGCCAGAAATTCCGGAAACTCCGGCCGATGTCCTTCCAGGTCATTGTGCGGTCCTCCTTTCGGCTATCCGGAGTTTCGCGCTGCGGGCGCGGGTGTTTCCGGCGATTTCTTCCTCCTGCGGCAGGACGGGTTTCCGGTTCACGGCGACGAGCGGCGTGACGGTGCGTCCGTACAGGTCCTTCTCTTCCCGGCCTTCCACGTTGCCGGTCCTGATCCAGTTCTTGACCATCCGGTCCTCCAGGCTGTGGTAGGTGATGACCACGAGCCGTCCGCCTTCCTTCAGGGAAGCCGTCGCCCCCTCGAGGAATTTCTCCAGGGAACGCATCTCCTGGTTCACCTCGATGCGGAGGGCCTGGTACACCTTGGCGAGCACCTTGTGCTCCGCTCCTTTGGGGAGGAGACGGGCGATGGCGCGGTCCAGGTCGCCGGTGGTGCGGATTTCCCGCTCGCTGCGGGCGGCGACGATCAGTTGGGCGGCCTTGCGGGGCTGGTCCACCTCGCCGTACAGACGGAGGATGCGCTCCAGGTCCCCGGCATCGGCACTGTTCACGATGTCGGCGGCCGTGGTTCCGCCTTCCCCGTTCATGCGCATGTCCAGGGGGGCGTCCTCGAACCGGAAGGAGAACCCGCGCTCCGCGGTGTCGAACTGGTGCGAGGACACGCCCAGGTCGGCCAGGATGCCGTCGAAGCGGACGCCGTAGTGGCGGGCGTAGTTCTCGATGAAACGGAAGTTGTTGTGCACCATCGTCAGGCGTTTGTCGTCCGGCGCGTTCAGCACGGCGTCCCTGTCACGATCGAAGGCGATGACGCGCGCGCCATCGT
>JAEEGH010011419.1_pt1 | contig 20158 bp, 16 predicted proteins | sample 9134181 | NCBI WGS metagenome assembly JAEEGH01 (sample SAMN16246544, study PRJNA631951) | gut metagenome | biome: gut microbiome; feature: rumen; material: DP-attached | host: Bos | place: Iran: Karaj | collected 2018-10 | reverse complement strand
TTCAGCTGGATGAACTTAATTCTGCGCTGGATGTTACCTGGAACTGGGTAAAAGGCCACGCTGGAATTGAATACAACGAAGTTTGTGACCAGCTTTGTCAGGCAGAAATAAAAAAATATAAATAATATTTGTGAAAACATGGGGCTGTCTAATCAGTAAGAATTATGTCATTTAGAGATTGTCGCATCAAGTGCGACAATGACATTTTGGACTTATCAGACAGCCCCATGATTTTTTTTTGATTTTTTTTCCAAAAAATGGTCTTTTTTCTTCATTTTTTTACTAATAATAGGTATGAAGAAAAATATCTTTTATTTGCGGTTTATACATGCTCTTGCGGTATTGTCAGCAGGCTGTCTGATTATTTTAGGCTGTCCGTTGATTCTCGGTTGTTCGATTGACAATAAACTGGATAGTCATGAAAAAATCAGCGTATATCTTCCTGAGTGGCCACCTTTTGAAGATGTCATTCAAAGCCAGGCAGAAACATGGCCCTGTCAATCCACTTATCCGGAGCTTGCAAAATGGATTATCAGAATCCGCGGGGAAGAGCTTGATAAAAAAATGGAAGTGTCTGCTGACGGATTAGACGGCAGTGAATCTAACACGGTTGGATTAAATGAAAATACTTGCGATATCAGCACGACACCGTTTTCAATCAGTCTGGAAATTGCAAAAAACAAACCGCTTTCTATAACCGCTACTCCAATCACTCTGAATAAGAATAATCAGCCTGTAGAGTTTTTTAAGTGTGCAGGTGCGATTTATCCACAGAACTATGAAGTCGTGAAGAACAAAGGAAAGTTCTGGCAGGGCAATAAGGGGAATGTACAGGTGACCTGGAAAAACGGTTTTTCAGCACAGCTTATGCAGACCTTGTATGATTCGACGGGTCTGAGTGGCTATGATGAAGAAAAGGTTCAGGACTTTATTGCGCGCTTTAACTGGAAAAAACTACAGCTGTATATTCAGGCGCAGATTGATTCTTTTGAAGACAATATGCAGGCAGAAATGAATATACAGGCAAACGCGGATACACAGGCTGCTACTCTACCTGTATTTTACAATCCGTGGCTTTTGGATATGCAGACGGTTTTAGAAAAAATAGCAACGAAAGATTTTACAGCAACGGCTTTGAATCTTAAAAATATATTTCAAATCAATTTAGAAGATAAAATAAACTGTGGGAACAGCGAGTCAATTGCGGTAATGTCTTCCTTTGTACCAGAAAATCAGATTATTCAAAAATACGGGACAATCAGCCTTGCAAAAGATAAGGCAAGTCTTTTTTCTCTGGATAATTTATACGGTGTAATTTTTACGGGCACTTCTGCAAAGAATGTATCAATTGAATATGTTTTTTTGCCGATATTTATAAATGATGAAAAGTAGTAGAAAATCAGTTTTTTATATAAATCGTCCATCAATCACACTTATTGCACGACTCCTTATGGGGCTTGCCCTTTTTAGCTTGAGTGTGACTTGTATTTCCTGTAAAAAAAAGGAACCGGAGCAGAAGCTTGCAGAGGAAATTAAGCCTATAAAAAGCGATCATAAATGGTATTATTTTGATGATTCGAATATTCTTCCTGTAGATAAACCGCAGAATGTTCCTGTAAAACAGTTTCTTCCCTGGACAGAAGCAGTGCGTATTTCATCAGCAAATAATTCAAGTTCTGCTTCCTATGCGATTGTGAATAGACTTGGGATTTTGAGCTTTAACGGAGACAGATTTTCCCTGGAAAAAGATATATCGCTTTTCAGCGAAAGAACTGCACAAAATCTTGTATTTTTTAATGATACACCGATTTTTTCTGTTTATAAGAGCGCCTTTTTTAACAATACCATTTTGCAGCCTTCATATTCAGAGGATGATTCCCTGCATTATTTTTTAGTACAGTTCGATGAAAAAACAAAGATTTCTTATCCGCTGATTAACAGTACAAATTTAACCGATTTACGGAACACAGAAGTTGTAGATTATATCTGGGATGGAAAAACCTTCACCTGCTGCTTAAAGTCGTTGGGCAAGGAAAAAACTGATTTTTCTTATGTGCGCTGGAGCCCGGTTGTGCCAATTCTTTCTTTAAGCCCGGTAAATGCTTCTGAAAATATTATAAAGACAGCCGCGGACGTAAAATCTTTCCGCGATGCAAAGGCACAGATTGATTATGCTACTGCACCAGAAAGAATAAAAAAGATGCTTACAGGTTTTTCTGATACGATTCCTTTTTCACTGGAAGTAAAAACTGCTGGCGGATACTCTACAAGAAAATATTTGAATCAGATTGAGACTAATACAAAAAGCGTGCAGGAATTAAAGGCCTCTGCAATTTTGGCAGAAAGCTGGAGCGCTGTTCTTTTTGAAGATGGAACCTTCTTTATAGAAGGAGCCCTGCCCGGCAAGCATATTTTGAGGGGCGGTAAGACGGTTGCCATTCGTTTGCCAAAGTTGCCACCGCAGTTCGTTTATTCAGATTTTGTAATCTCCGGCACAACTTTATACGCCGCCTGGGAAGAAAGCAACTTCTTCAAAACCAGCCGCAGCGGATTTTTAAGCGTAGATTTAGATTCGACACTGTATAAGGTGCTGAGGTAGTAATTTTTCGTTGTTTTCTCTACACCATATTAAATCTTCACCAATCTCACATCAAACGAAAAATCATGCACTTCTGCCACAAAAACTTTTTTGTAATCTTCATGCAGGGGATTCAAAAGCAGATTAAACTCGTGGTCGTATTCATAAGGAAGAATTACCGAGGGAACTTTGAGCATCAAGGCAGATTTTTCTTTGAGCCATTTTGTTCCGTAAACAACAGGCTCCTCATCATTTTCCAGCCGCAAGATTTTTAGAGAAAACATTTCATCGGGAACATAGATTTTGGCATAAGCCATATTTACAGGAGGCAAGGATTTGTCAGTATGAACAAGGATTTCCAGGGCAGCAAGAGATAAAGAAGATGAAGTGTAAAGTGCGGGAGTGCCTTTTTCGTTCCAGCGGCCACCGAATAATTCTGCACCGCGACCAGACAAATCCTCTATGTGTTCTTTTCGGGCAATTCTAAAAACGACCATCTTTGCAGACCATTAGGAGTAAACACCGTATTCAATGCGACCGAGCATATCCATAACTTCTTCGGCGCCAAAACGAGAGCTCAAAGCCTGAACTGGAGTTATATTCCCCAAAACAGAATTAGGAGTTTTCAGCCATTTTACGGCATTTTCCTGGGAACCAAAAATCTCACTTGCCTTACTGTAAGCCCTCATAAGGGAAATTGTAACTTCGGCAGCCTGTGGAGGAATATTTTGATTGGACTTAAGTCTGGAAAGTGTGCGCGCACTTGTTCCTGCAATTACAGCAAACTCTTTGTCTGTAAAATTGAATATTACGTGAACAAAACTATTGTATTCATTTTTTGAAAGACCTTTTAATGCAAGGTTCCTGCAAATAATTGGTGTATAAGTTTTATTTATATTCATACGCACCTCCTGTTTGGCATAAAAATTGCGAAGCTCATCAAATCGCCATCTGTCTTTAATCATAACGCCATTTGTCTATTTTTACAAGCATTTTTTTGATTTCATCACACTTCCCCTCGCACAATCTTCTTAAAAACCTCATTTATTGCAATTGTACTACATAATATGGTAAAATAACGCATTATGGATTTGATAAAGAAACTTGACGAATGTGAAAAACGCTTTGCTCTTGTAAGCGAAATGGTAATGGACCCAAACCTGGTCAAAGATGCAAAAAAATACAAGGACACAATGCGTGAACACGGTTATTTGAGTGAAGTTTGCGCGCTTTATGATGAATACAAGAAGGTTCTTACAGGCATTCAAGATGCAAAAGAAATGATTACCAACGAAGATGATGCCGAAATGCGCGAAATGGCCCGCGAAGAATTAAAGGAACTTGAAGAAAGACAGCCAAAGCTTGAAGAAGATATTAAATTAAAATTAGTTCCGCCTGATCCACTTGATGAAAAGAACATCATTCTTGAAATCCGTTCTGCTGCCGGTGGTGATGAAGCTTCACTTTTTGTACGTGATCTTTGGGAAATGTACTGTCATCTTGCTGACCGCAAAGGATGGAAAACAGAAACAATGGAAGCCCAGGAAACTGAGGTTGGCGGTTTTAACAAGATTGTTACTTCAATCAGTGGAAAGTTTGTTTATGGAACCTTGCGCTGGGAATCTGGTGTTCATCGTGTTCAGCGAGTACCGGAGACAGAAAGCCAGGGAAGATTGCAGACTTCTACAGCGACAGTTGCCGTTCTTCCTGAAGCCGAAGAAACTGAAATTGAAATTAAAGACAGTGATGTTCGTGTTGATGTTATGCGCGCTGGTGGTCCAGGTGGACAGTGTGTTAATACTACCGACTCAGCAGTTCGCTTGACTCATATTCCAACTGGAATTGTAGTTATTCAGCAGGATGAAAAATCTCAGATTAAGAATAAGGCAAAGGCTTTCCGAGTTTTGCGTGCCCGTCTTTTTGATTTGGAAGAAAGTAAAAAACAGGCAGAAAGAGCCGCAGCCCGTTCAAGTATGGTTGGTTCCGGTGCCCGTTCCGAAAAAATCCGTACTTACAACTTCCCTCAGGACCGCGTAACAGATCACCGAATCAATCTTTCGCTCCACAACCTTCCTGGCTTTATGATGGGAAACATGGACGATATGCTCGATGCTCTTAATGTTTACGCTAAGGAAGAGCAGCTCAAGGCTGATATTTCTGAATTATAATTGAACATCAGTTAGTATAATTCTATGACGATTTTTCAGGCAAAGTCACAGTTTGCTAAAGAGCTTACATCTTTCTCGCCTAGTCCTCAGCTTGATGTGGAAGTGATTTTTTCTCATTTTTTGCAGATGGATAAAACAAGTCTTTTGCTAAACCGTGACAAAGCCCTGACAGACGACCAGTTTTCTGAACTGCAAACTGCGATTGAAAAAAGAAAAACCGGACTTCCCGTAGCCTACATCACAGGTCACCGCGAGTTTTTTGGTTACGATTTTTTAGTAAATCCATCCGTTTTAATTCCTAAGCCTGATACTGAGATTCTTGTAGAAAAGGCAATCCAAATCATAAAAGAAAAATACAAGGCTGAAAAGTCGGATATTGAAGGGGTGAATGACCGAATCCTTACTGTCTGCGATATGTGTACCGGAAGTGGCTGCATTGGTATTTCTGTGCTTAAGGCTCTTTCCCAAGATGGAACAATTCCTTCTGACAGGCTTCCAAAGTTTACCCTTGCTGATATAAGTGCAAAGGCGCTTGAAACCGCCCGTCTAAACGCCGAACACATTTTATCAAAAAGCGAACGCGAAAGAATCCGTTTTATTCAGTCAAATCTTTTTGAACAACTTCCAATGCAGTTTGACATCATCCTTACAAATCCGCCTTATATTCCTCACAAAATGGTTGATGAGCTTTTGCAGGACGGACGGAATGAACCGAGACTTGCATTGGATGGTGATATTTCGCCGGATTCAGGAAACAGCAGCCAGACTGATGACGGACTTGAAATCATCAGAAATCTTATTCCTCAAATGCAGGAACATCTTTCTCCTAACGGCCACTTTTTAATGGAAACCGGCGAATACAATGCAAAAGCAGCCGAGCGCCTTGCCCAACGCTTTGCTTTTAAAACAAGTATAATCAAGGATTTGGAAGGGCAAGACCGAGTCGTTTCTGGACATAACTAAGGCTTTCCAGATATTCCTCATCGCTATGCAAATGCTCAATAATCATCGGCATATCAGGATTTTCTTTTGTAGCAAGTTCTGCAAATAATTCAAGATTCAGTGTGCCTTTTCCACAGGCAACTTCTTCCAATTGGAAGGTGAATTCCTCGCGAAGATTTATATCCTTTAAATGGCAGCTGCAAATATGTCCACTTAACTTTGAAAAACATTCCCGTAAAAAGTCATCGCTGAAAAAATATCTGTCTGGAGAAGTAATCATATTTACAACATCCAGATGTCCACCAAATTCCTTGCGATTTACATCCTTCATCAAACGCAGATATTCGTCGGGGCTGGTGGGAATCATCCAGGGCATTGTTTCTATTGTATATTTTGTATTGACTGGTTTTGCTCTGTCAATAATCTGCTGAATCATATCTACTGCCATATCCAAGGTTTCTTTGCTGAAGTTCTGTCTGTAGCCTCCATCCCAGCGAGGTCCATGGGGAGTCCCTACAACATTTACGCAGCATTTTGCTCCGATTTTGTCTGCCATTTTAAGCTGATTTACAGCATAATCAATCCATTTTGCCCGTTCGTTCAAATCTGAGGCAAGCGTATTTCGCCAAACGCCAACTTCTGCAATCACAAGCTTATATTTATCTGCTGCCGCCTTATAAGAAGCAACTACTTCTTCACCAGCTGTATAATCAACAGGAAAAACTACTGCCCTTGCTCCTAATTTGACCATACGAGCTGCCCACTCTTCTGGTGACGAATGTTTTAATGAAGATGAAAGTCCTAAAATCATTTTTTACCTCCCAAAGTCTCACACTCTTGCTGAGCTGCGCTTCTGTATCAATCAGTTAAAAATCCCTTCTATGAATCACTGACGAATCCATATCACGCAAGGTAGCTACACCCGTCCTGGACATAATTCCCGCAAGTTCAGCGTTCATCTCATTAATTCGTTCACTCACCTTATCGCTTCCTTCTTTCAAAAGCGGCATAAGATGACGACCAACACTCACCGCAGTCGCCCCAAGAGCCAGAGCCTTATACACATCCATTCCGCTCGCAAAACCGCAGTCTACAAAAACCGGAATCTCATTGCTTACGGCTGACAAAATTTCCGGGAGTACCAAAAGCGGAGGAACAGAATAATCCACCATCCCGTGATGATGTGAAATTTGAATGCCGGCAACACCCGCTTTAAGGCATTTTACAGCATCCTTTACACTCGTAACGCCTTTAACAATAAACGGCAGCGTTGTAGCCTGGACAAATTCTGCAATTTCTTCCGTAGTTTTTGCCTTCATCGGAAGTCCGAGAACTTCATCATAACCGCCTCTTCCATTAAAAGCATGGTCAATATCCATTCCCACAGCAAAACAGCCGCATTTTTCTGCATGTTCAATTTTATGAAAAATCACCTCATTATTCTCATGAGGCTTGATGATTTTTACTGTTCTCGCCCCTGTCGCAACAATCTCTTCCAGTTCTGAATCTTCCCCCATTCCAACCCAATGTACTGCACCGGACTTTTGTGCCGCTTCAGCATAAACAGTCATTCCCTTTGGAGCAGTATTTCCAAGATGCGAAAGAGCAGCTGTCATAATCGGTGTATCAAAAGTTTCTCCGTAAAGCTCCATTTTTGTTGATGGAATTACAGAATCAATATAACGGGTTTCAATCAAAAGCGAATCAAAATAATCACGCGTAATTTTATCTGAATTATTAGTATAATCGGACATTTTTCTCCTCCTGCCAAAATATCAGCTAATTTTAATTGTAACTCCAATTTCCAGAAATATATGAAAAAATACAATCAATAATTGTACGTAACCATTTTTTATTTAATCTTTTTTATTTAAAACTTTCTTTTACACAACTTTCATATTATACTGAGAGAACAGGGCTTTTTTTATATGTTATTCGGGCATAAAATATTAGTTTTTTGTACCACCAAAATTTATGAAGACCGCTTTTGTGATTTTATTTCTACTCTTAATGAGGAATTAATCAGTTATAACTGGCGGATTATGGTATTCTGTACAGAATCTGATTTGTTCAATGACAATAAAAACAACCAGGGCGAAAAAAATATATTTGAGCTCGTTAATTTTAAGATTGCAGACGCCATTCTCATCGAAGAAGATAAAATTTATGATTCTGAAGTAAAAGAAAGACTGATTGAAAAAGCTCACAGAAATGATATTCCTGTAATTATATTGGAAGGTCATAGAGAAAACTGTTTTAATATAGGATTTGATCAGCCAAAAGGATTTGAACGCGTCTGCCGGCATATAATCGAATATCATCACATAAGTGATTTACATTTTATTGCAGGCCCAAAAGATTCTGCTCCGTCAAATGAACGACTGAATGTCTTTAAAAATGTTCTTGCCGAAAATAATATTCCTTTTACAGATTCCATGCTGAGTTACGGTGATTTCTGGGAAATGCCGACGCAAGCTGCCATAAAAAAACTTGTCGATGAAAAACGGGTTCCAAGAGCAATTATCTGTGCAAATGATTCAATGGCAATTGCCGCAGCCGCTACATTAAAGCAATATGGTTATTACTGCCCGGAAGATGTAATTATTACCGGCTTTGATGGAATCAATTCAATCTTTTTTGCAACTCCAAAAATTACTTCTGTCATCTGTGATTCAAAAATGATGGGAAGACAGATTGCAACTTTACTCCGCGAAATAGAAGATAAAAAGCCATCACCTTTTGACATAAAGATTCAGCCGACCCTTTTTGTTTCTGAATCCTGTGGATGCATTGCAAAAAGACCTACAAATACAATCGAGTTCTTTACAAAAATCACGCAGAACTTTGCTCAATTCCGCGCAGAAAACACCTCTTTGAATAATCTTGCAGTTGTAATTCATGACTGCAAATGTATTAACGAAGTGATTGCCCAGCTTAAAACAAATCTTTTATACGATATGATTTTTATGGTAAAAGCTGAGTGTATAGATTCAAGTCTTGAACCGAATAAATCTCATACCCGTTCTGTATATGGAAACCGTATGTTCCTGCTTGCAGATTCCGACTGGCCTTATGAACCAGCGAGCAGATTCATCCATACAAAAGACCTTTTGCCACGTATGAAAAGTATTCTTGATGAACATACTCATCCGCTTATATTCGCTCCTGTAAATAACACAGATTTACCAATAGGCTATGTCTGCTTTACTTTTAATAATTATGACTCACTGAATTATACCAGGGTTTCACAGATTGCTTCCTGGCTCGGCAATGCAATTTCAGGTTATCGCAACGGCCAATACCTGCTTTACTTACAATCAAAACTCGAAGAAAGCTACCGTTATGATTTGCTCACAGGCCTTTACAATCGCAATGGTTTTATACGCTTTTACAATCAATATTTTGAAGATGACAGAGTAAAGACACTGACAATGGCCATGTGTGACTTGGATAATCTGAAATATATAAACGATAATTTTAGTCATTTTGAAGGTGACAATGCGATTAATATTGTTGGAAAAGCTCTTTCGGCCGCAATCGAAGGTGGAACTTATTGCCGTTACGGTGGTGATGAAATCTTAGGTTTGTATAAAGGCGAAGTTTCTGCAAAACTGATTAAGAGTAGAGTTCAAAAATACCTTGATGAATATAACAATACTTCAAACAAGCCATATAAAATAAGTGCAAGTGTAGGTGTATATTCTTCTAAAAAAACTTCATTTGAAAACCTTTTTGCAAAAGCAGACAGTCTCATGTACGAAGAAAAACTTGCAAAAAAGGGTCGTTCCAGATGATAAAAAATCGGAAGTGTGTTAAAATATTCTTTGTATGAGAAAAATATTTATCGCTTCATTATTAGCTATATCTGCACTTTTAATTATTTCCTGTGCAAGTACCGGTGGCACAAAAGAAAAACAAACACCCCAGACACAGGAACCTGTTGAAAAAAAAGAGAATGAGCCTGTAATTCCACGTTTTGATGATTGGGAATACAGAGGATTTGGAAAAGACCTTCCGGATTGGGCAGAAGCCGCCGTAGATTTGGATTATCAGACCTTGCAACAATCTTTCCCTGGTAAAGACCTTCTTATAATCCAGGGATTTGGTTCAAACCCGGATATGTGTGAAAGTGATTCTTATCAAAAAGCCCCCTACCCCGAAGAAGCAGAGTTTTTAGACGCCCTTTGGGTTCGTATAAATGCTGAATACGAGCAAATGGATAAGCCATACATTTCTATCAGATTATTCAGTAAATTAACAGAGCAAACAAACTTAGGAGAATAAAATGAAAGTATTAGTTATTGGTGGCGCCGGCTATATCGGAAGCCACGTAGTAAAAGAAATGATGAAGGCCGGACATAAAGTTACGGTTTTTGATAATTTAAGCAGCGGATTAAGATGTAATCTTTTCCCTCAGAATGATTTTATTTACGGAAACATCCTCATCCCAGCTGATTTGGAAGAGGCTTTTTCCCGCGGTTTTGATGCTTTTGTTCATCTTGCAGCTTTCAAGGCAGCAGGAGAATCCATGGTAAAACCAGAAAAATATTCTGTAAACAACATCACTGGAACATTAAATATCATGAATGCCGCAGTTAAATACAACTGCCTTAAAATGATTTTCAGTTCTTCTGCCGCAACCTTTGGAGAACCACAATATCTCCCAATGGACGAAAATCATCCTCAAAAACCGATTAATTATTACGGCTTTACAAAACTTAAGATTGAAGAGTTCATGGACTGGTATGATCAGCTTAAAAACATGAAGTTTGCCGCATTACGCTATTTCAATGCAGCAGGTTATGACCCTGACGGCGAAATCCGTGGACTTGAACAGAAACCGGAAAATCTTCTTCCACGAATTATGGAAGCCGCCCTTGGACAGCGTGAATTAAAAGTTTTCGGAACAGATTATGATACCCGCGACGGAACTTGTATCCGCGATTATGTTCACGTAACAGATTTGGCACGAGCTCACGTAATGGCCCTAGATTATATTTCAAAAAATAATAAGAGCATTAAATTAAATCTTGGAACAGAAAAGGGAACCACCGTAAAAGAACTTATAGATGCAGCCCGCAAAATTACAGGAAAAGCAATTCCTGCAGAAGACGCACCACGTCGACCGGGAGATCCTGCAAGCTTATACACAACTTCTAAACTTGCAAAAGAGCTTTTAGGCTGGGAACCAAAATATTCTGACGTAGACACCCTTGTAAAAACAACCTGGGAAGTTTACAAATAAACAATTCTGCCGGATTAATTAACTGGTCCGGCAAAGCTCAAAACATTAAGGAATTATAAAATGAACAATTCAAATCCTCATAACTTTTTAGTCGAAAATGAACGAAATATGGTTGCATTGGAAAAGCTTTTGACTTCTATTCCTGCAATTGCACCTGAAGGCGGTGGAGACGGCGAATATAAAAAATGTGCCGCTTTAGAAAACTGGCTGCGTCAAAATGGATTTACAAACATTGAACGCTACGAAGCCCCAGATTCTAGAGTAAGTGATGGAGTACGCCCTAGCCTTGTAGTTACAATTCCCGGACAAAGTGATGATTATAATATCTGGGTTATGGCCCATATTGATGTCGTTCCAACAGGTGATTTATCTCTTTGGGAATCTGATCCATGGACTGTAGTTGAAAAAGACGGCAAGCTTATTGGCCGCGGAGTTGAAGATAATCAGCAGGGATTAGTTTCTGCTGCCTTTGCAGGTTTATACTTTATTAAAAATAATATTAAGCCGGCTCATACTGTAAAACTGCTTTTTGTTGCCGATGAAGAAAATGGAAGTGAATACGGCATAATCTATCTGATGAAAAACCACAAGCTTTTTAAGAAATCTGATTTGATACTTATACCGGATGGCGGTGATTCCAAGGGTGAAACAATAGAAATTGCAGAAAAGAATATTCTCTGGCTGAAAGTACATGTAATTGGAAAACAAACACATGGTTCCCGCCCAGACAGTGGTGCAAACGCCTGTCTTGCTGCCTGTGATTTAAGTCTTCGCCTGCACAATCTGGAAAAAACATTTAATAAAACTGATGATTTATTTGAACCAAATTATTCGACTTTCCAGCCAACCAAACGAGCTAAAAATGTGGACAGCATAAATATTATTCCTGGTGAAGATACTTTCTATATGGACTGCCGCATTCTTCCTTGTTATACACTGGCAGAAGTTCTTAAAGAAGTTGACTCTCTCTGCAGCCAGGTAGAAAAAGAGCATAATGTAAAAATTGAATATGAATGTCCACAGAAATCTGAATCACCTGCGACTCCAGTTTCTGCTCCTGTAGCACAAAAACTCGCCGCTGCCTTAAAAAAGGTACACGGTATTGAAGCAAAGTTTATTGGAATTGGCGGCGGAACTGTAGGCGCAGAATTAAGACGTGAAGGCATAGACGCCGTTGTCTGGAGTACCCTTGATGATCAGGCACACCAGCCAAACGAATATTGCCTTGTCGAAAATATAATCAAGGATGCAGAAACCCTGACCGGATTCTTTTTAGAATCATAAGAGAATATAAAAAGTCGTCGTTTTTGAGTTTTTTATTTTTATCGAACTTTAAGGAAGATTCCCAGAATTGCACAGGTAATCAAAAGCTGAATAATCATAAACTTCAGCAGTACCTGTGTAGGGGACCATCCGTGATTTTTGCGCATGTGGTCGTGCAAAGGAAAACGAATATTTTCAAAAATCTTAATCTTAAAAAATCTGAGCAGGAAAACCTTTAATAAGCCCATTCCACCATTTACAAAAATAATAGAAGAAGTTGCAATAAAAATAAAAGGATTTCCAGTTGCCATTACGCAAACTCCAATAAAATATCCAAGCGCACGACTTCCTGCATCTCCCATAAGACATTTACTTGGATAAGCATTGTGCCACAAGTAGCCCATTACAACCCCAGACATTGCAAACAAAAGAATTGCCCAGTTAGCACCACTGCTCAAATGAGGAAGAAGAAGATAAGCTGCAATATCCTTATGACCAAGAATAAAATAAAAAAGGATACCAAGAGTAAGAAGGGCAATCAGTACTAAAGAAGAAGACAAGCCGTCTACACCATCAGTACAGTTTGTTGTGTTTATGGAAGCCCACAAAAGAATTGTACAAATTGCAATATATACTGCCGGATGAACGGCAATTTCGTTTGAAACAAAAGGAAGCCAGAAGCTTACAAGACCCTCAGGGGAATTAGCCTTAAAGCCATAATAAAGGATTGTAGCTGTTACTACGCTGATTATTAAATCCAGAGCACCTTTTAGATATTCTCCCCAGCTTGTAACACTTCGGTCATCTAAAAATCCAGTAAGCATTGTACACCAGGTAAGCAGTACAATCAGAGCTCTAGTGATAGACATAGGGGCAATCAAAAAGGAAATTACAACAAAAATAGTAATAAAAACGATTCCTGCTCCAGTAGGCTTTCCTTTTGCTGCTTCTGCATTTTCTTTTAAGGTAAACTCACGGCCACGGTCATGTGGCAATCGGTTATAGAATAAAGGAATCAGTTTATAAGCCAGGAAAAATCCAAGGTAAAGTGCAACTGTAATCAATACAGCATAAGAAGACAAAAGACGAGCAGGTCCCCAAAACTGCTGCAAATACTGTCCTAAATAAAAAAGCATATTGTTAACTCCAAATATAATTATAATTAATATGTAATATGTGACATGTCCGTAAAGACCATGACAACATTTCTTTCATCACAATACTGAATAAACTCTTCATCATTTTCTGTTCCACCAGTCTGAATGATTGTGGTAACACCTCTTGCAATGAGTTCTTTTACCGCAGGGCAAAGTTTTATTTCTGTATCACAAACTAAGAGTTCACCTAAAGGTTCATCAAGTGGTAAGCCATTTCTTGACTGATAGTCAATTGCTTCTGTAAGAACAGAGGTAACCGCCTTTTCTGCTGATTTACAGGCTTGTGAAATACCGACAATCGAATTACCCTTTAAAACAGCTGCAGAATATGTTCTTGATGCCATGGCAAGCATCATGCCAAAAATCATCTGGTCGGCCATATACTGATTAGGACGATTTTTAGTTTTTACATACCATTTATCAAAAATCAGTGAATCTTTATTTTGAATTAAAAGACCACCACTGAAAAGTTCTATATCATAATGCGAAGTTAGAATAATAGAAACCGGAATAAGCTTTATCTTTTTATTGGCAGAAAGAGTTTCCTTAGCTTTAGGTGTAAAACCAGGAGCAATAATAGCACTAAGGTTGCAGTTTACCATCTCTTTTGCAGCTGCTTCATCAACAACAGAACTACAGCCAATAGTCACATCAGATATATTAGAAAAATCATAAGTGTAAGTACTCTTAAATGATTTTGTTACACTGGAAGCAAGAGAGGCTCCAATGATTGATTTATATTTTATTGCAATTGTAAATACAGTTCCTTTAAGCGGTGTAAATTGGGTTATAAAGGAATAACCGTCCCTGTTTTTGCTCTTTACCGTAAACTGATTTTTAAGATAGGTAAAAAGCATACAAATCTGTTCCCAAGCTAGTGAAGCATCTGTAATTGTATTATAACTCAAATCACGGACAGCTAATTTTTGAAGGGCAGACATAGGACCAGATTGAACAGGAATTGTATACAGACAGGCAGACTGATGTGGATTAGCACCGCTTTTCAGATTCTGATATCGCTTAAAAGGGAAAGTCATGTAATTTACAAAGGAATCTTTATTTTTAGAAGAAAACAAAAGAGTATCTGCAATTCCACTGTCATAGGCAGAAATCATATTCAAAGCTTTTGATGCAAGATAGAGACGGAATTCATCGCTTATATTATCAGTTTTCAGTTGTATGATTGCTTCTTTATAGTCAGCAGGATCAGTAAGAATAAGGAGATTTTTAAAGTTTGCAGCTGAGTTTCTTAACAAGGTTGAAATATAATAATTTGGAGGAACAATCGGTTCTTTAAAAATCTGCTCAGCCGCTCCTAAAGAAATAGATGGTATTAAGTTTATACAGAGAATATAAATATCCGTATCATTACTTTGATTTATAGAAGAGTTATCGTCTTCGGGATAGCGTGAACACATTATATTCTGGATTAATTTTGATGTGTCAGCAATATAAATGTTTTTTTCAACAAGGGCAGGTTCGCGAACAAAAGGAATCTTTTCACGTCGAAGCAATTCTTCTGTTTTGTTCGCAGTTAAAATTGTCCAGCCTGCTCCTACCAGATATCTGGTAAAATCCAAAACACCTTCAGTATTTTCAACATGTATAATAGCTCGCTTTGTCATTTTATTATTCTACCACATAAATTAATAAGTTTACAGACAAAAAACATGATTTTACCGTCCATAACCATGGTTACGAATTGTAACCGTGGTTATTTTTTTAGTAACCATGGTTATTTCGTATTGTGAATAATTGACTTATGGGCATTTTATAAAATAAAATTATGCTATAAACAAAGTTTAAGTACCTGAAAGTCAATGAAAAAAGTTTTCTAAATGAGAAACTTTTACAACATATTCTTTACGGATATGCCTGAAAGCATTGGAGATGTGTCAGGGGAGAATCCTTCTTTATTGGACTGTCTTGAGTAGAGATGACTAAGAAGATTTTGGTTGTCTTTTGCTTTTGGCAGTCTTTTTTTATTATTTATTTATTTTTCAACCAGATATTGCAAAAGAAGCATGTGAAGCTCTTCTATTTTGCTTACATCAAAAACCTTAAAAATATATGCAAATTCTTTTTTAACGAGCGAAACACTCATAAAATATTTGTCACTTAATTCTTTATATGAAAGGTTATTGTGCAGGTTATCAAGAATTAACTGCATCTGTCGTTCTGATAAATTATAATCTGACAGATGAATTAGTGAACCAACTTTTTTATTCTTCAGGCATTTATTTTCGCTTATAGTAGTTGGAATAATGCAGGAGAACTTTGCTTTAAGCAGAGAATACAGCCATAGATAAAAGGTACACATAAAAGCCGATGTGCCTAAAGTAACTATTGTTCTTGACCAGCCATGAGTGTACATAAACAAAATGTTAATTATATGAAGAACAAATATAATCGTCATATTTACTGGACGTTTATTCTTCATAAAATCCATAATTTTGATTTCTGCAAGGGCGCTATAAAAGAACATTACCCCCAGCATCTCATAATTCGTTAAAATAAGAAGAATACTTTCGATAAAGAAAACAATTACAGGTAATTTTGTAGAAGGCTTGAAAATTGTAATAATTGTTAAAAGTGTACAAATTGTATGAACTGTAACAATTACCTGCTTGCTGTATGGAATAATAGAGTCAGGATCACCATTAAGAATGATTGCACTCCACAAAGCAGTACCAATAAATAATAAACCTACGATAGATACAACTCTCTCAAGACTAATCTTGAGTTTCATTCTTAGAATTATAACATAGATAAAATAAATGTAAACTTATGAAATATGCATTTAATTATAATTTTTTGTTATTCATTTGTAATTACAAGTCATAAATTGCAATTACAAATTGAAAAGCCTCTGTTTAATCATTTCTGCGGCTTTTATACCATCCATTGCACTTGAGACAATTCCTCCAGCATATCCACTCCCTTCACCCGCCGGATAAAGATTCTTTAAGTTAATGCATTCAAAACTTTCTTTATCACGTAAAATACGGACAGGTGTACTGGTTCTGGTTTCTGGAGCAATCAATACAGCCTGAGAGCATACAAACCCCTTCATATTTTTATTGATTTCTATAAATCCTTTATGAAGCTTTGACGAAATAATTTCCGGTAACCATTCCTTTAGATTTGATGAAACGACTCCGGGAGTATAGCTTGTTTTAGGAAGTTCCTCAGATTTTTTATCAGCAAGAAAATCTTCCATCATTTGAGCAGGGGCAGCCTGTCCATTTCCATGCTGCTTTGCCTTCTGTTCAATATCGGTTCGGAAATAAAGTCCGGCAAGAGCTTCACAACCTGCTTCTTTTGCTTTTTCTGTAAAGATTTGCGGAATATCTTCTGTTCTGACTTCTACAACAATTGCCGCATTAGACCATTTGGAGTTTCTAGCAGCTGTAGACATTCCGTTTACAACAATTCCATCATCTTCAGAAGCAGAAGGAACTACAAATCCACCTGGACACATACAGAAAGAATAAACTCCACGACCGTCAATCTGAGTTACAACTCTATATTCAGCGGCCGGCATATTTTCTGTATTTCCGTGATATTGAATTGAATCTATCATTTCACGAGGATGCTCAACCCGAACACCAACTGCAAAAGACTTTGATTCAAGACTCGATGGCGAGATTTTACTTATAAGTTTATAAATACAAGAAGAAGAATGCCCTGTAGCAAGAATAACTGCATTCCCGATAAAGGTTTCTTCTTGGCCTGTTTGTGTATTTTTTGTAACAACGCCTTTTACAATTTTAGAACCCTTATTTTCACAACTTTCTTCAATTACAAAATCAACTACTCTTGTGTCAAAATGAACTTCCCCGCCCATTTCAATAATTTTATTGCGTATATTATTTATTACCTTAGGAAGTTTGTCAGTTCCGATATGAGGATGAGCATCTGTAAGAATCTTTTTGTCAGCACCAAAATAAACAAAAGTATTTAATATGCTGCCGATGTTTCCACGTTTATTGCTTCGAGTATAAAGTTTTCCGTCAGAAAAAGTTCCAGCACCACCTTCACCATAACAATAATTACTGTCATCGTTTACAATGCCTTTTGTACTTATCTGAGCAATATCAACTCTGCGTTCAGGTGTTTTTTTTCCGCGTTCAATTACGACCGGCTTTATACCGTCTTCAAGTAATTTTAGCGCAGCCAAAAGCCCGGCCGGTCCTGAACCTACAACAATAACTCTTTTATCTGGATCAGCAGTCTTCCATTCAGGAATAGTATTTTCTGACTCCTGTGGTTTTTCGCCTATATAGACTTTATATTTTAAATGCAGCTTTATATGTCCGTGCCTTGCGTCAATAGATTTTTTCTGAAAGACACTTATAAGCTCCTGCTTGCAAAACTGAATACCAGCCTTTTTTATTTCCTGACAAATCAGGTAATTTATGAGACTGGTATTCTTTTCATCCTCAGGTTTTATCGTAATTGAAAGGTCTTTTACCATATTCTCCACAAAAGGTTTTGCTTGTTATTTTATTACAACCTTTTTGAGGTGCCAGATGTCGCGAACGTAATCTTCTATTGTTCGGTCAGAAGAGAACTTTCCGCAATTTGCAATATTTTTAAGAGCCATCTTTGCCCACTGCTTTTTGTTTCCATATACTTCTGCAATTTTTTCTCGGGTTTGTGTATATGATTCAAAATCAGCAAGAACATAATAAACATCCGGGCGCTGACCTTCTACACCATAAATCAAAGAATCATGAAGTTCCTTGAATAACTGATGAGATGGGTCATAAGTACCATCAACAAGCTGCTCAACAACCTTTGCAAGGGCTGGATTACAGTCAAGGTACTGCTGAGGATTGTATGAATGATTTGCTTCCATTTCTTTTATTTCTGCTGTAGACAAACCAAATACAAATCCGTTTTCCTTTCCTGCTTCTTCAAAAATCTCAATGTTTGCACCGTCCATTGTTCCCAAGGTAAGCGCACCGTTAAGCATGAACTTCATGTTTGATGTACCTGATGCTTCAAGACCTGCTGTTGAAATCTGTTCTGAAACATCGGCTGCAGGGAAAATCTTTTCTGCAACACTTACGCGGTAATTTTCAATAAATACAACGCGAAGTTTACCCCTTACACGGCGATCATTATTTACACGGTCTGCAACAGTATTTATAAGCTTGATAATCTGCTTTGCACGGCGATAACCAGAAGCAGCCTTTGCACCAAAAATAAATGTGCGAGCCGGTGGGTTATAGCTTGGGTCATCAACAAGGCGGTTGTAAATGTACATTACGTGGAGAATATTCAAAAGCTGTCTCTTGTACTCGTGGAGACGCTTAACCTGAACATCGAAAATACTTTCAGGATCAAGGAACTCGTTCTGAGCATGCTTGAGGTAGTCTGCAAGAGCCTCCTTGTTTTCTGTCTTAATGCGGATAAGTTCGTTGATTGATGCATCATCATCGAGGAACTTCTCGAGTCCCTTAAGTTTAGAAAGATCCTTTTCCCAGCCGTGACCAATACGGTCTGTAATGAACTTTGAAAGCTGAGGGTTTGCGTTCAAGAGCCAGCGACGCTGTGTAATACCGTTTGTCTTGTTGTTGAACTTCTGAGGATAAAGTGCATACCAGTCCTTGAGTTCTGCAGTCTTCAAAAGTTCTGTATGAAGTTCTGCTACACCGTTTACACTGAAGCAGGCGTGAATTGCCATCCAAGCCATGTAAACCATGTTGTTATGGATGATTGCCATGTGCTCGTGCTTGTAGTAGTCGTTAGGGAACTTCTGGCGCAGTTCAATTACAAGGCGGCGGTTAATTTCTTCTACAATCTGATAGATACGTGGAAGAAGTCCCTGGAAAATAGAAATTGGCCATTTTTCCAAAGCTTCTGCAAGGATTGTATGGTTTGTATAAGCAAATGTATGAGTTACAACTTCCCAAGCTTCATCCCAACCTACATTGTATTCATCCAAAAGGATGCGCATAAGTTCTGGAATTGCTACTACAGGGTGTGTATCGTTCAACTGAATTACATGCAGTTCTGCAAACTTAGAGAAGTCTGTTCCGTAGTCTGCAACATAGTGACGAACAAGGTCCTGCAAAGAAGCAGAGCTAAAGAAGTACTGCTGCTTAAGACGGAGAGCCTTTCCGCTTGGTCCGTTATCATTTGGATAAAGAACGCGGCTGATATTTTCTGCACTGTTCTGGCGTTCAACGGCACGGTTATAGTCCATGTTGTTGAAAAGCTGCAGGTCGAAGCCGTTTGGAGAAGAAGCCTGCCAGAGGCGGAGTGTGTTTACAGTCTTTGTATCAAAACCAATGATTGGCATATCATAAGGAGTAGCTGTTACTTCCTCTGCGTTTTCAAGATAGAAGCGTGGCTGTCCGTCTGGAGTTTTTCCGTAAGAAATGTTTCCACCAAACTTAACAGTTACAGCAAGGTCAGAACGCTTAATTTCCCAAGGGTCGCGGTGAGCAAGCCACTTATCCGGATATTCAACCTGGTATCCGTCTTCTACACGCTGCTCAAACATACCGTATTCGTAGCGGATTCCGTATCCGTGTCCAGGATAGTCCAGAGTTGCAAGAGAATCCAGGAAGCAGGCAGCAAGACGTCCAAGACCACCGTTTCCAAGACCTGCATCTGGCTCTTCATCTTCAATCATATCAAAATCGATATTCATGTCTTTAAGAACTTCTTTTACAGCGTCCTTAATGCCTGCATTTATAAGGTTGTTGCTTAAAGCACGACCCATTAAAAATTCTGCAGAAAGATAATAAAGCTGTTTTGTAGGCTTTTTTTCGTATTCTGCGCGGGTTGCCAT
>JAEEGH010011418.1_pt1 | contig 20158 bp, 19 predicted proteins | sample 9134181 | NCBI WGS metagenome assembly JAEEGH01 (sample SAMN16246544, study PRJNA631951) | gut metagenome | biome: gut microbiome; feature: rumen; material: DP-attached | host: Bos | place: Iran: Karaj | collected 2018-10 | reverse complement strand
GAGAGTCAGAATGAGAGGGACTTCTCCATTGTAGAAGAGAAGATAAAAGAGCTTAAAAAGAGCGGAATTACCTTCTATCTGGATGACTTTGGAACAGGCTATTCCAATTTTGAGAGGATCATGGAGCTTCCTTTCGACATCATCAAGTTTGATAAATCCATGGTGGTTGCAGCAAGGGGCGACGCAAAGTCAGAGACCATGGTATCTTACCTGGCCCACATGTTCACCGATATGAACTATGCAGTTTTGTATGAGGGAATAGAGGACGAGGTGGACGAAGATCTTGCAAGCCGCATGTACGCCAGATATCTGCAGGGTTACAAGTACTCAAAGCCCATACCGATCGAAGATCTTACACACTTTTTTGTAAAAGAAAACGGCAACTGATCTAACTAGATCAATTGCCGTATTTTTTATAGTACTGCGCTGTTTATAGCGTTGTGGACCTTAGCGGTCATCTCATCTGAAAGCTGAATGTTCAGCATATCAATAACTCTGTTATCTATCGAATATCCCAGCCTGTTGGCGTGGAATCTGAAATCATCTCCATGAGTCATATCGTAGCTGCTCTTCATGTTGTCAGAAAGCGCCTTGGTGGCAACCATTGAATCGTAGGCCTGCTCAAAGGCTTCGCCAAATTTTCTTTTGGTTTCTTCATCCAGACCGTTTAGCTCTTTTACAGACTTGGAAGCTGCCTCCTGATTGAGATATTTACTTGTTATTCCGTTTGCAGTCGCCAAGAAGTTAAAATCCATATTCTGCCCTCTCCTGAAACATTGTCAGAATATATATCGGACGCAGGAGGAAAAAATTAAGAGGGTTTAGTTGTCTTTTTTTACCCTTGTCTTTCTGTTATAATTTCATCTGTATAGGGAGGGCAGAAGTATGCCAAAAGTATCGAGTAAAGAGAACAAAAATCCATATTTTAAGAGGAGGGAGGAGCTTAAGCTCACCAGAGATCAGGCCAGCGAGCTGCTTGAGTCCATTCCACCTGAGAGAATAGAAAAGATTGAAAACGAGAGAGTATCTCCACATCCTGACGAGATCATGATCATGGCGGACAAGTACAAGTCCCCTGAGCTTTGCAACTATTACTGCTCTAATCAGTGCCCAATTGGGGAGAGGTACGTTCCTGAGATCAAGATGCAGGATCTTTCACAGATCGTCCTTAACACTGTGGATTCGCTTAACACAGTTCAGGACCAGCAGCGCAGATTTATCAATATCGCAGCTGATGGTGTCATTGACGACGCTGAGATCGACGATTTTGTGGACATTCAGGAGGAGCTTGAAAAGATATCCATCGCAGTTGAGACTTTGCAGCTGTGGTCAGAGCAGATGCTGGCCAACGGCTCCATCAACGTTGAAAAATACGAAGCAAGAAAGAAACTGAAAAACAAGCAGGCTAAGGAGTGATAAGGGGATATGGATTTTTTATCCTTAGGCTATATTGCGTTTACAGCAGCCGCTTTAGTTTTATATTACAGGCTTCCGAGGGCCCATCAGTGGAAGGTTCTGCTTGTTGCTAACCTATTATTTTACCTTCTTGTTGGCAGATGGAACATCGCCTTTATCCTTGTTACGGCGTTTTCTGTGTGGTATGCAGCCATCCTCTTAGACAGGCTTTCGGAGCAGTTTAAGGCCGCAAAAAAGACCGCTGAGAGCCGCGAAGAGAAGAAGGCCCTTAAGAGCAGATTTCAGAATAAGAAACGACTTGTGTTGTTCCTGGCACTTATCCTGAACTTCGGAATACTGGCATTTATGAAGTACTTCCGGGTAATGGGATCCTGGGGTCAGGGACTTTTGGTGCCCCTTGGTATCTCTTTTTACACCTTCCAGGCAGTAGGATATCTTGTTGATGTCCACGGCGAGAAGTATGAGGCGGAAAAGAGCTTTCCAAGGTTCCTTTTATTTGTATCCTTCTTTCCACAACTGGTGCAGGGCCCTATTAACAGATATGGCAAGATGGGACCACAGTTTTTAAAAGAGCACAGCTGGTCAGCGGAAAGAGCTAAAAGAGCGGTGATATTGATCCTCTTTGGACTTATGAAAAAGTACGCTGTAGCCAATATGCTGACAGACAGCATAGCAAGGATCTTTGATTCGCCGGCTGATACGATCCCCGGATCACTGGTGGTAGGTGGCATTTTACTTTATTCAGTCCAGCAGTACGCTGACTTTTCAGGCGGTATCGACATTGTCCTTGGCGTTGCACAGCTTTTTGACCTTGAGATGATGCCAAACTTCAGACAGCCATATTTTGCGGTTTCTCTTGGAGATTTCTGGAGAAGATGGCATATTTCACTGGGTGCATGGATGAGAGATTATGTCTTTTATCCATTTGCGCTTTTAAAGCCCATGCAGAACTTTGGTAAGTGGTGCAGCAAGCACCTTGGCAAGCACTTTGGAAGGGTTCTTCCTGCGGGAATCGCCAATATCCTGGTGTTCTTCCTGGTTGGCGTGTGGCATGGAGCCTACATGCACTATGTGTGGTGGGGACTTTATAACGGAATCGTCATAGCCCTTAGTGATATTTTGGAACCAACCTTTGGGAAGGTGTCAGAGCTTCTTCATCTGCCGCTAAAGAGCAGAGGGATGCACATTTTCAGAATTATAAGAACATTTGTTATTGTAAATATTGGCTGGTACTTTGACAGAATTGAGGATGTGGGTCAGTGTTTGGCATGCTTTGGAAGAACTTTTTCTGCCTTTAAACCAGGGGAGTTTTTGTATAGCTTTAACAACGTCTGCCTCAATCCGGATCTTGTTAAGCCCATGTACGTTCTTGGCGGAATGGCCATTGCACTTGTTGGAACTGTGGTCATATTTGCAGTTAGCCTTTGGAAAGAGCTCCATCCAGAGGAGGATATCCATGAAAGGTATGGGAATAAGGCTCTTACAGGTCTTTCCTGGGTATTCCTTTCAATGATGGTCCTTGTTTCCTTTGTATTTACAACAACTACAGGAGGTTTCCTATATGCGAATTTTTAAAAAGTACGGAACCTTCTTGTGTTTCATATTATTGTTCATAATATTAAATCTTGGTTTATCATTTGCCCTAAGACCATATAGCGGATCCGGATCAGAGATGTGGAAGGGATTTGCTGCTAAGGGGCAGCTAGACATGGTATATACCGGTACTTCTTTTTGCCTGTGCGACGTGGATCCTGCGCTGGTGGACGAGGTAACAGGCCTAAAGTCCTACAATATGGGCACCAACATGCAGTCAATCCAGAGCTCATATATAGCCCTCAAACAGGCTATTGAAAGAGGCGGTATAACAAGGGCCATCGTTGGCATTGACCCGGAGATCATGGAGATGGGAAGGCAGGACAATTTCAGGGCTGAGGCCTGCTTTGTAAGGAATCTTAGCGATACGCTGCCTGTTTCAAAAAAGATCGCTGCAGATGCAAGCTTTGTGGCATCCAAAGACTTTATTGGAACCCCGTCATCAGTTCTTTACTACTTCCCATGGACTTATGACAGGGTTAGTAACCCATCCTTAAACATCAGGGAAAAAACCCAGGGGCAGATCCTTGATATGACTGACCACAGGGATGAAAACGGTCACTACGGCTCTGATGAGATTTACGGCGAAGGAAGGCATTTTATCGACCTTACAAGCCTTGTTCAGTGGAACAACGAGGTTGATGACCTGTATTATATAAATGTTCAAAAGGACAATCTGGATACCCTTGAGGATATGGCAAAGCTTTGCAATAAGGAAAATGTGGAGCTTTTTGTCATAGCATTTCCTACAACCCAGGCGCTGTCTATCTACAGACTTGACAGTTACCAGGAATATACAGATCTTATCAGAAACACGCTCTCTAAGTACGGCGTTGAGTACTATGACTACAACCTTGCAAAAGAGCAGTATGTAGACGTGTTTAACCTTGAGATCTACAGGGATAACGGACATCTTAACAACCGCGGAACAGAGCAGTTTTCAAAGGCTCTTGGCACCATGGTGACAAAATATGAAAAGGGCGAAGATGTAAAAGAAATGTTCTACGATCTTCCGGCCTATGAAGGGAACTAAGAAATGAGCTATTGCAACAGCGTTCTTGACCTTATCGAAGGTCAGGCCATTATCAATAAGGACAAGATTGCCTTTACAGATCCGGTAAAAGAGATCTCTTTTGGCCAGTTATATCTCTTTTCCAGGAAAATAGGAACGTTCCTGGCTGGCAAAATCGAAAAGAGAAGCCCGGTATCTTTTTACATGGAAAAGAGCTGCGATGCGGTGGTTGGAATGTTTGGCGCCGTGTACGCAGGGGGATTTTACTCGTTTTTAGATGTAAGGCAGCCAGTTGTAAGGGCTGAGAGTATTTTAAGTACCTTAAAGCCAAGGGTTGTGTTTACGGACGCAGCAATGCTTGATAAGGCAAAAGAGCTGTCTCTTCCTGAAGGGTGCGAGCTTATCCTTCTTGATGACCTTATTGGGCGCATGGATGAGCTTCCTGTAGATGATGAGAAGCTTGGAAGTATCAGGGCTCTTTCTCAGGATATTGACCCTCTTTACGTTAATTTCACCAGCGGAAGCACCGGCGTTCCCAAGGGAGTTACTGTGTGCCACCGCTCAGTGCTTGAGTTTATAGGCTATTTTGTTGATATATTCGGCATCGAAGAGGGTGATGTGCTGGGTAACCAGGCACCTTTTGACTTTGATGTATCAGTTAAGGACGTATATTCAGGACTTATGACAGGCGCAAGAACAGCGCTGATCCCAAGGGACTACTTCAGTAACCCAATGACCCTTATGGACTACCTGGCAGACCAGAAGGTCACTGTGATCGTGTGGGCTGTCAGCGCAATGTGCTTTGTATCCATCATGAACGGCCTTGAGTACAGAAATCCTGAGACCATAAGGATGATCATGTTCTCAGGGGAGGTTATGCCAGTTAAGCACCTAAATCACTGGAAGAAGTTCCTTCCTGAGGCAGTTTACGTTAATCTCTACGGACCAACTGAGATCACCTGCAACTGCTCATACCACGTTCTTGACAGGGACTACGAGGAAAATGAGGTTATTCCTGCTGGAATACCTTTCCCAAATGAACATGTCTTTTTGCTGGACGAAGAGGATAAGCTGGTTGAGGAGCCTGGAATGGAGGGCGAGATCTGCGTCACAGGAACAAGCCTTGCTCTTGGCTACTACGGCGACAAGGACAAGACAGACGCTGCATTTATGCAGAACCCATTAAATAAGCTTTTCCATGAGATGATGTACAGGACCGGAGATATCGGAAGATACGATGAAAACGGCATTTTGTACTATGTTTCAAGGAAAGACTTCCAGATCAAGCACATGGGCCACAGGATAGAGCTTGGTGAGATCGAAGTTGCAGCAATGGCCACAGAGGGCGTTACCAGGGCCTGCTGTATCTATGAGCCTGATAAAAAGAAACTTATCCTGTTCTACACAGGAGATAAGGATAAAAAGGAGCTCCAGGCGCACCTTAAAGAGGATCTTCCACCATATATGATCCCATCTACAGTTAAGGCGCTAAAAGAGATGCCAGTTAACAAGAACGGTAAGATAGACAGGACCTATCTTTTAAAGGAATGGAAAAATCTATGACAACAGAAAACCTTAAGGAAATAGCGGGTAAATACGGCACTCCGTCATTTCTTTTCGACGAAAAGGCACTTAAAACAAGGCTCAGAGCCATTAAGGAGATTGTTGGGGACAAGGTGACATTGTGCTTTAGCATCAAGGCCAATCCCTTTCTGATCCCTGCGATGCTGGAGGTTACTGAGCGGTTAGAGGTTTGCAGCCCGGGAGAGCTTGATATCTGCAAGAATCTCGGAGTTGCCCCTGAGAGGATCGTATATTCCGGCGTAAACAAGACTGAGGAAAACGTACGGGACGCAGCAGAGTACGGCGCAGGCATTTACACTGCAGAATCCTTAAAGCATGTGCTTCTTCTTAATGATGAGGGAAAGCGCATAGGAAAGGCTCTTCCTGTGCTTCTTAGACTAAACGGCGGAAGCCAGTTTGGTATGTCCAAGGCGGATCTTTTTAAGGTCCTTGAAAAGAGAGATAGCCTTGATGGAATTGAGATAAAGGGAATCCACTACTTTGTGGGAACTCAGAGAAAAAAGCTTACTCAGCAGCAAAAAGAACTGCAGATGCTTAAAGATCTCTACGATGAGATAGAGAAAACCTTTGGCATAAGACTTGAAAAACTTGAGTATGGCCCAGGACTTCCTGTACCTTACTTTGATACTGAGGATTTTAGTGATACTTTGGCCCCTTTAAAAGAGATTTCTGACGCCCTTAAGGAAACCGCCACATGGTGCGATCTGACCGTTGAAATGGGCAGATTTTTCACTTCTGAGTGCGGATACTATCTTACTAAGGTCATGGATATAAAATCCGGGGAAGACACCAATTATTGCATTTTAGATGGGGGTATGAATCACCTGACCTATCTTGGGCAGATAATGGGCATGAAGATCCCTGTTATTCATAAGCTTGAGGCAAAAGAACCGGAAAAGATCGATGTAGAGATCAATAATACCTTCGGAGAAGCAGAGCTTTGTGGCAATTTAGAGGACGGAGCAGCCGACTATGCCCTCTGCGGAAGCCTTTGCACCACTGCGGATGTTATTGTTAGGCAAATTAGGTTGCAGGATTTAAAAATAGGGGATATACTTGCATTCTGTAACGTTGGAGCATATTCTGTTACAGAGGGAATATATTTATTCCTTAGCAGGACAATGCCAAGGATTCTCCTTGCCAAGGAAGATGGCAGTATTGTAGTGGCAAGAGACTTTACTGAGAGCAGCGTCTTAAACTACCAGCGTTAATAGTAAAAACACGAAAAACATTGAGATTAAGGAGATTTTTTGATGGAAGAGCTTTTGGATATCCTTTCAGAGATCAAGGATGACGTGGATTTTGAAACAGAGGACAGGCTTATTGATGATGGAATACTGGATTCTTTTGATATTCTCCAGATCATAAGCGCATTAAATGATGAGTACGATATTTCTATCCCAGCATCTGAGATCATCCCAGAGAACTTTAACAGTGCTGAGTCACTGTGGGATATGGTACAGAGACTTCAGGAGGACTGATATTCAGTCCTCTTTTTTATTTGTTTCTGTTGGATGCAGATTGCTTGCGGTAGGCAGAGGGAGTCATCCCGGTATGTTTTTTGAACTGCCTGATGTAATGCTCTGTGGTATCGTATCCAACGGCTTCTGCAATAGTCTGTACTGTCATGGTAGAATTTGCCAGAAGATCCTGAGATCTTTCAATTCTTACGGTCCTTAGAATTTCGGTATAATTCATTCCCGTCAGTTCCTTTATCAGGCGGGAGGTGTATTCTGTGGAGTAATGAAATTTATTGGAAAGATCAGAGAGGGTAACTTCCTTGTAATTTTCCTGTATATACTGGATCAGTGCATATCGCTGTACATCAACCCGGGAGTCAAACAGCGGCATTTGGACAGACTCAGAGTATCTTCTGATTATCAGGTAAAAATCCAATAAAAGGGTATTAGTGATGGCCTGATAGTGATACTCTTCTTTGTTGAGGCTCTCTGACAACATCCATATAAAGGATGTGGCTATGGCTTCATCCTGACCGGTCCTGAACATGATATAGTCATTGGCCTTCTTGGCGTAGATATTATTGAGAAAGAATGATGAGAGTATATTCTGTGTGTTGAGAAAAGAGTAAAACATGGTGTGAAGAGTATCGCGACGCAGCATTATGTTGATGGCTATTGTGTCGTCGAATACGGCAAAAGAGTGACTGATCCCCGGAGGGATCACGCAGAAATCTCCTGTTCGCATTTCGATGGTTTTACCGGATATAGTCTGGGTGCACCTTCCGTCATATATATATGAAATTTCAAAAAAGGTATGACTGTGCTCAATATCGGGACTGTATCGTTCGTGTTTCTGCACAACAATACTGTCATTATCAGTAAGATCAAAAAAGAAATAATCCTCGTATACTTCGGGGATTGTTTCTTTTTTTTCTTTAATGAGAAGGTGTTTTTTCAACACCATATCCATGTCAAGATTTTTTAGAAAAACCTTAAGCTTTTCAGGATCTTGGCCAGCTAAATAGTAGTCCCTGTAAAACTGTTCTACTTCGGTAATATCGTATATATGTTGTTTCAAAGCGTTGGCTTCCATCTGTATTCCTCTAATCCTTGTCCAGTTCTTTTCTCCGAAGAACCCACTAATACAAATATAATAGGCACCAAAAATAAATATGTCAAAAAAGTACGATTTAGTACATAAAAAATTACATTTAGTTCAAAAAACATCAATACAATTGAGCGATATTGTGAATTATAATCATGCGCCATGGAACATATAATTACACCATAAACAGGAGCCTTGATAGAAAGGAATAGGCAGTTATGAATAAACCAGTTCTTGAAATGAAAAGTATCAGCAAAAGGTTCGGCAGTGTTGTGGCACTTAATAAAGTGGACCTGACGGTCTATCCCGGAGAGATAAGAGGATTGATCGGTGAGAATGGATCCGGTAAGTCCACAATATCCTCAATTGCAGCAGGAATGCAGAAAGCAAATGAGGGTCAAATGTTTTTTAAAGGAAATAAATGGGAACCGGAAAGTATGATAGATGCGCTAAACGGTGGTATAGGAATGGTTGTTCAGGAGAGTGGAACAATTTCAGGAGTATCTGTTGCTGAGAATATGTTTCTTGCAGAGCTGGGAAACTTCAAAAACGGTTTTGGCCTGGTGGACAGGAAAAAACTTGAAAGTAAAGCAGGCGAAGCTCTTGCAAACATCGGAATTGACAGTATAAGCGGAAAGGACATGATGGGAAGCCTGGACTTTCAGGATAGAAAGCTGGTGGAAATCGCTAAGGTGATCATGAAAAACCCTGAAGTTCTGGTAATTGATGAAACCTCCACAGCTCTTTCTCATGATGGAAGACAGATCATGTACGACCTGATCAAACAAATGAGGGATAATGGGAAATCTGTGCTGTTTATATCCCACGATCTTGATGAGATCATGGAAACCTGTGACTCGCTGACAGTACTTCGAGACGGAAACATAATAAGAACTTTCAATAAGGACGAGTTTGATGCAGACGCTATCAGAAGCAGCATGATCGGAAGAGAGCTTAAGGGCGATTACTACAGAGCAGATGCAGAATGTACCGCACTTCCTGAGGTGGCACTTAGTGCAGAGCACCTTTGGTATAAGGACATGTTAAAAGATATATCTCTTGAACTTCACAGAGGCGAGATAGTTGGAGTAGGAGGCCTTGCCAGCAGCGGGATGCATGCGCTGGGTGAAGCACTATTTGGGGCAATAACCCTTGATTCTGGTCGAGTGGTATGTAGCAGTGGAAAGGTGATCCAGAATCCTCACAACGCCATGGGACAGAAAATTGGATATATTTCAAAGGACAGAGACCAGAAATCCCTGTGCCTGGACGCTAGCATAAGAGATAACATAGCTATCGCCGGGATGAACATCTTTAAGAATAATTTGAATCTTCTTACTACTTTCAATGAAAAGAAATATGTAAAGAAGCAGGTAGATGACCTGAACATTAAGTGTTCCGACATGGATCAGACAGTAAGTCAGCTGTCAGGTGGAAATAAGCAAAAGGTTGTTTTTGGAAAGTGGATAGGTTGTGGCAGTGAAATCCTTATTCTCGATTGTCCGACGCGAGGCGTGGACATTGGTGTTAAGCAGGCTATGTATCAGCTTATGGTAAAGCTGAAAAATGAGGGAAAAGCCATTCTCATGATAAGCGAGGAGATGCCAGAGCTTATAGGAATGAGCGATAGAGTACTCATTATGAAGGATGGGATCATCACGAAACAATTCAAAAGAAGCGGCTCTCTTAGTGAAGCTGACATCATCAGCTACATGATCTGAGAAAGGTGAAGTGAAATGACAAATAAAAAGAGAATTAATAATAAGCAAAAGCTGATAGCAGCGCTTCCAATAGCAGCTTTATTGATACTATTTGCGGTATTTCTGGCAGTTGTAAACATGAATGGCTACAGGCTTGATATGTATCTAAAAATAGTCTTTAACGAAGCACTTGTACTGGCAGTAGTGGCAACCGGAGCAATTTTTATCTACACCCTGGGGACCTTTGACATAAGCCTTGGAGCTTCAACGCTATTTGCAGCCACCATGGGAGTTATGACATATAACTACACTCAGAGCCTTGCTCTTATGATACTTGTGATCTTTGCGGTAGGCATTACAGCGTCGCTTTTAAATTCGGTTCTGGCCTCAGTTTTTCATATCCCTGCCTTTGTCACCACAGTAGCCATGATGTCAGTTCTATCAGCACTTTCAGCTCAGATAATTACTAGCTTTGGTGGGGCACTGGGAGGAATCAGTATTCCTAGTGAAGTGATAAAGCCTTTTGACAATGTCGGGTTTAAGGCAGCACTTCTCATTATATTTTTTGTAGTCTGCTTTTTCGTATTCCAGTTTACAAAGGCTGGAAGGCGAATGAAGTTCGTGGGAGGTAATCCTCTTTGTGCCGAACTTACAGGAATAAAACAGAGTAAGTACACAATAATAGCTTTTGTGATGGCGGGAATTGGGATAGGACTTGGAGCTTTTTTGACTCTTTGCTATACACCTTCAGTTACCACTACAACAGCTTCAAGTATTGGAATGAACATCTTTATTGCCATTGTATTTGGAGGAATGCCTATCTCAGGAGGCGCAAGAAGTAAGATCTACGCTGCGCTGATTGGAGGCTTCTCATATATTCTGCTCAATGACATTTTGGAAATTGTCATAGACAGTAGCGCAGCTTACGGCATTACACAGGTAATAAGTGCAGTATTTTTCCTGGCGGTCGTTTATGTCACCAGCATGAATTATAGAACAGCGCTGTTGCCCAGATAATGTAGCTAAGAGCAAAGAATAAAAACCGTAAACCGAAAGAGGAGGAAAAATCATTATGAACAGAAAACTTACCAGAGCAGTGGGACTTGTTATGGCAGGGGCCATGACACTAATGGCAGGATGTGGAAATGCAGCACCTGCTTCATCAGGAGATGCGCAGACAACAGCTGCCACTGAGGAGACAAAAGAAACTGCTGCACCTTCAGGAGACGCAAAGAAGATCGGTGTACTAGTTGCTGATGTCAGCGGTGAAGAAGCTCTCGGATTTAGGAACTACTATGAGAAATATATTCAGGAAAATTACGATGTGACCTTTGATTATACTGATGCATTGGCAAGTGCAGAGGATGAGAAGGCTGCCATTGAGAAGTTTGCATCTAAGGGTTATGATGCGATCATTTCTTTATCAAGCAGTGACAGAGCACAGCAGATCGAAACCTGCGAGGAATATGGCCTGTACTACGCCATCGCATCAGGCGTTCTTGATGATGAGCAGTATGAGAAATATAAGGGTTATGAGCACTTTGTATGTCAGATCGGACCTTCAAATGCAACAGAGTTTGAGGCTGGAAAAGCAATGGGAGAGTATTTCAAGAATCAGGGAGTAAAGAAGGTGGCTCTTTATGGCGCATTTATTCCTAACCCAATGCATGTATTCAGGGCTGCAGGTGTTCTTGTCGGACTTGGCTGTACATATGGAGACGCAAATGATATGGGAGCCGTAGTTGGTCAGATATTCCAGGATCAGGGTATCGATCCATCCAAGGTATCAGGTGATGTAGAGCTGGTGGCTTATCTTCAGGGATATGGAGACACAACTACAGATGAGCTCAATGCAGCAATCCAGAAGGCACCTGAGGCGTTCCTCTCAGTTGGAATGGCAACAACATTCTTTGCACAGACACTTTCTCAGGAGAACATACCTTTCGCTGATATTGATTCCTTCACAGCTATGAACAGTCAGTCAATGGAAAGCGGAAGTCTTAAGTATCTTGCTGGCAAGTATTCATCATCAATTGGACCTGTTTTTGCGCTGGTTGTAGACGCTGTTGATGGAAATGTGATCAGAGATGATGAAGGAAATGCAGTATCACTTAACCAGGGCTATCTGGTAGCAACAGATAAAGCCAGCTTTGATGAATATTTTGTTAATGACAATGGTGATACACCCATCTACAACAAAGAAACACTTGACGGAATTATAGGAAGTCAGGTTACTTATCAGGATGTTAAGAGCCTTGTAGAGAGTAAGTAATAAGGAGAACAACAATGAGTACCCCAAAGAGAATCTTAAATGCACTGGCAATACCTGTGGCAACGCTGGTAATATTACAGGCTCTTTGCCTTTTTAATGGACAGAGTGTGATATCGAATATGAAGAGCTTTGACAATTTCATAGTTTATACGGCTATTGTGATGATCACAACCATGGCTCTCTCCATCAATCTAAACAGCGGAAGATTTGATTTTTCCCTTGGATCTATGGCTTCGTTGTCAGCTGTCATAGGAGCAAAAGTTACATACATGATTCTCTCTGGGGGTAGCGGCTCAGCGGCGCTTATGTTGATGATCGCGCTGTTGTCAGGAGTGATCCTGGGATTGATCTCAGGGCTTACCTACTGTATTTTGAGGCTCCCTCCAATAATAGTTTCATTGGGAGTGACTCTGGTATATGAAGGGATCATGTACACCATTACAGGCGGTAAGTATGTCATGACCGAAGTACAGAATCAGTCTATGTCAGGCTTTACAGGGACCTGGATCTATGCGGCTTTGATAATACTGGTAGTTCTTGCTTTTATGATATTTGTCTTTGACAAATCGGCCTTTGGATATGACTACAATGCCCTTAAATCCGGTCAGAAAGTAGCAGTTGCAACGGGAATCAATGAAGTGAAAAATGCCCTTATTTGTTACGGGATCTGTGGCGGACTGATGGGAATTGTCGGAACACTTAATGCGGCGAGGAATACCACTATTAACGGAGGGCAGTTGAATTTTGGAAGTATTGCGATCATGTTTACTGCATTCCTTCCCATGTTTATATCTGGCTACATCGGAAGATTTACCAACGAAAAGATAGGATTTCTTCTTGCAGCCATCTGTATGTCGCTTTTAAATTCAACCTTCGCAGTATTCTCCAATACTGTTAATGCAACTATGCAGTCAATTATAAATGCAGTGTTGTTGGTTGTATTCCTGATCTATTTGAACAATAAAGATATGATAAAGAGATTAATTAAAGCATGAGAGACTTAACACTATTAGAAAAGGCGGTAGCTCTTTTCCCAAAGATAAATGAAAAAGAGGTTTCTGTATCAGAAACGGTAAGTATTACAAGAGACGACAGCGGAATAAATACAGCCATTCTGCCTGACTTTAGGACCATGATATTCAAGAAGAACGATGAGGTGATACTGGACTTCGGAGAACATCTTGTTGGATACCTGTCTCTTGAGTTTAAAAACGTAGGTGCCCATGCTGACGCTCCCGTTTTGCTTCAGATACAGTTTGCAGAGCGGGAAATAGAGCTATTCGAGGATGCGTCAACATACAATGGATGGGTCAGTGCTTCATGGATACAGGAAGAACTGGTGAAGGTTGATGTGGTTCCTTCAAAGCTTGATCTAACGAGAAGGTACGCCTTCAGATACGTCAGGATCAAAGTTTCGGATATCAGTTCAAAGTTTGATCTGCAGATCATAGATGCAAAAGTAAGGGCAGTTACGTCAGCCAGAGACGAAGATCTTCTGCCATGTGAAATAGAAGATTCCCTTGACAATAGGATAGATACGATAGCAGTCAATACCCTGAAAGACTGCATGCAGACTATCTTTGAGGACGGACCTAAGAGAGACAGGAGACTGTGGATTGGAGATCTCAGGATACAGGCTCTTGCTAATTATGTGACTTATAGGATGAATGACATGGTAAAAGCCTGTCTGTACCTGTTTGGTGCACTTACTCAGGAAGATGGAAGGGTTGGAGCCTGCATCTTTTTAGAGCCTGAGCCGGAAGTGGATGACACCTTTATGTACGACTACTCTCTGTTTTTTGTAGCGATCCTTCGTGATTATTACAAAGAAACAGGGGATATGGAAGCAGTAAAAGATCTATGGAATGTATGTAAAAGACAGATTGAATTGGCAAAAGAAGGCTTGGATGAGCACTGTGTTGTAAAGGATCTGGATGTTCTTGGATGGTGTTTTGTAGACTGGAATCTTGAACTTAATAAACAGGCCGCAGCTCAGGGAATCCTGCTTTATGCTCTTGAAGCAGCAATAGAACTTGCCGAATGTGCAGGGGATGTTCTTGCTGAAGAAGAGTATGCAGCCCTTTATATCAAGGTCAGAGACGGAGCCAACAGGTTTTTATATGACGATAAGCTTGGATTATATGTCAGCGGCAGTGACAGACAGATATCCTATGCGTCGCAGGTGTGGATGGTACTTGGTGGTGCTGTAGATGGAAAGGCTGCTGAAAGACTGCTTGGAAAGCTTGAGGCCTATGATGCTGCTGTTAAGATGGTTACACCATACATGTATCATAACTATATTGATGCGCTGTTAAAACTTGGAAAAAAGGATGAGGCACATAGTCTTATGAGGCAGTATTGGGGCGGAATGGTAGAAAATGGTGCAGATACCTTCTGGGAACTTTACAACCCGGAAAATCCTGATGAATCTCCATATGGTGGAACTATAGTTAACAGTTACTGTCATGCCTGGAGCTGTGGCCCTGCATATTTCCTTAGAAAGTTCTTTAAATGATTTGAGAAGAGAGAGCATTGATGAGATTTGATAGAAAAGAAATTGATTATAAGGGAAATCCTTTTTTCCTTGATGATACAGATATCCAATGGGTAAAAGAAACCTTTGATGGAATGAACCTTGAGGAGAAATGCGGACAGGTCTTTTGTCCCATGGGATTTAGTAGCGATGAAGATGTCCTTAAAGGCATTGTAAGCGGCATTGGTGTTGGCGGTATGATGTACAGGAGTGGCAGGGCAAAAGAGATACAGGAAACCCATAGGAAAATCCAGTCTCTTGCAAAAATTCCTCTTCTTATCGCTGCTAATACCGAGAGCGGTGGTGATGGCCTTGCTATAGAGGGAACTTCTTTTGGAAAACCTATGGCAGTCGCTGCAACAAATGACCCTGAGAATGGATACAGAATGGGGTATGTGGCATGTAAAGAAGGGGCTGCGCTTGGGTTAAACTGGTCTTTTGCGCCAATTGTTGATATAAACAAGGATTTTCATAACCCAATTACTAATGTGAGAACTTTTGGAGATGATCCAAAGAAGATAGTGCAGTTTGCATCCCGCTATATGGATGCTGCTAGTGAGAATGATGTAGCAGTTTCTATAAAGCATTTTCCTGGGGACGGGATTGACGAACGAGATCAGCATATTCTTACCAGTGTCAATACACTCTCAGTAAAAGAGTGGGATGACAGCTTTGGATATATCTATAAGAATCTTATAGAAAAAGGCGCAAAGACAGTGATGGTAGGACATATCGCTCAGCCTGCATATGTAAAAGAGATAAATAAGGAAGCTGACAGAAGAAGCACGCTCATGCCTGCATCTCTTTCCAAAGAACTTATAACGGGCCTTTTGCGTGGACGCCTTGGGTTTAATGGGCTTATCACAACAGATGCCACACCAATGGTGGGCTTTACCAGTGCCATGCCAAGAAATATGGCAATTCCAGCTGCTATTGAATGTGGTTGTGACATGATACTTTTTAACAAGAGTCTTGAGGAGGACTATGGATTCCTTCTAAAAGGAATTGAGGATGGTCTTTTGTCAAAAGAAAGGTTGGATGAGGCGGTACTAAGGATCCTTGCTACCAAAGCTTCTTTAGGGCTCCACAGAAAGCAGAAAGAGGGCAGACTTGTTCCGGGAGAAGATGCTCTTTCGGTAGTCGGATGCACAGAGCACAGGAGCTGGGCTAAAGAGGTTGCGGATAAGTCAGTGACACTTGTACGTGATGAGAAAGCTCTTTTGCCACTAAGCCCTAAGAAGTACAAAAGAATCTACTTAAATGTTATAGACAAGGAAAATAATCCGGATAGTCCATTTGTGAAAATGTGGAAGGATAAGCTTACAGCCGAAGGGTTTGAGGTTACTGTAAGAGACCGGAGAGTTGGCATAGTACCTTCTGATTTTATGGATCCTTCGGCTCTTAGCAATGAGAAAAAGGCTCTTTTGCATGAAATGTACAGAAGTATTACTGAGATGAAAGAGTCCTTTGATCTATATCTATATGTTTGCAATATGGAGAATGCTTCAAATAACACCACGCTGAGGCTGAACTGGAACGTGGTGTTTGGCCTTGGAGATGATGCGCCATGGCATGCGGCTGAAATTCCGATGATGATGATTTCCACTGCTTATCCCTACCATTTATTTGATGCACCTATGATAGGTACTTACATCAATGCATACAGTGGAAATGAAGACTTTGTGGATGCGGTTTTGGAAAAAATAATGGGAAGATCAAAGTTTTACGGAGTAAGCCCGATCGATCCGTTGTGTGGAAAGGACTATATCTGATATGCAAATTATAGGAATTATATTCGACCTTGACGGAGTTATCTGCAGCACAGATGAGTTCCACTACAAGGCTTGGAAAAAGATGGCAGATGATGAAGGCATATATTTTGATAAAGAGATAAATGAAAGACTCAGGGGTGTCTCTAGAGCAGAAAGTCTCGAGATCATTTTAGAAAAGGCCTCAAGGACATATTCTGAAGAAGAGAAGACACAGATGATGGAAAAGAAAAATCAGCTGTACAGAGACCTTTTGTCCGAGATGAATGAAAGAAATGTGACTGATGAAGTCAGGAGTACTCTTGAGAAATTGAGAGAAAAGGGCCTTAAACTTGCTATTGGATCATCTTCAAAGAACACAGCCTATATTTTGGAGAGAATAGGACTTTCAAATTTCTTTGATGATGTTTCTGATGGAACTATCATATCCAGATCCAAACCGGATCCAGAAGTGTTTATAAAAGCTGCAGGAATGCTCCACTTAAGAAATGATGAGTGCATAGTAGTAGAGGATGCAAAGGCTGGTATAGATGCTGCAGTTTCAGGAGGCTTTGCCAGTGCAGGGCTTGGCAGCGCAAAAGACTACTCCAAATGCACTTATCATCTTGATAGTTTCAGCGATATTCTGGCGGTTGTGTAAATTAAGCTGACTTAAATAGGCCCTATTTTTTATTCTATATATTCGCTGTAACGACCGTAGTTTTCAGCACTAAGATAAGCTTCCATGGTGATACCGTCTCCTTCATAGGCAACGGATACGACCTGGGAGCTGTTTCTTATCTGGCTTTCAATGCCGGATCTGTCGTAGGGGATCTTTAAGGTGCAGAGCCTTAGTGACTCATTTAGTTTCTTTTCTATGAGATTAACAAGTTCCCTGATCCCAATCCCGCTCTTTGCAGAAATAAAGATCTTATCACCTCTTACAAGGGGAATATCAACGTTTTCAAGCCTTTCAGCCTTGTTCATCACAGTGATCCTGGGGATATTGCCAGCTCCAAGCGAGAGGAGAGTCTTCTGTGTAACCTCAGAATGCATCATGTAATTTTCATCTGACGAGTCTATCACTTCCACGATAAGGTCCGCAAACAGGGCCTCTTCCAAAGTTGAGTGGAAGGCATTGACAAGGTCAGTGGGAAGATCATTGATGAAGCCAACTGTGTCAGATAAAAGAAAGGCTCTGCCACTGGTTGTCTCGAGCTTTCTGACAGTTGTGTCAAGGGTTGCAAAGAGCATATCCTCAACGTAAACCTTCTGTCCAAGATCCCCGCCGTATTCATCTATGAGCTTGTTCATAAGCGTGGATTTTCCTGCATTTGTGTAGCCTACAAGGGCAACAAGAGGGATTCCTGCTGATGAGCGCTTGTTTCTTTGAAGCTTTCTTGTCTTTTCAACTTCCTCAAGCTCACGGCGAAGAAAGGCCATCTCTTTTTCAATCTTACGTCTGTCCAACTCTATCTGCTTCTCACCTGAACCCTTATTGGACAGTGAACCTCCAGTTCCTCCCTGTCTTGAGAGGTTTGCCCTAAGGCCAACAAGCCTTGGGAGCATGTACTTAAGCTGGGCATAGTCCACCTGAAGCCTTGCTTCCCTGGTCCTTGCTCTTTCTGCAAAGATATTGAGGATAAGACCTGTTCGGTCAATTACTTCAACATCAAGGGCTTTAGATAAGTTTGCAAGCTGTGATGGAGAAAGAGTGTTGTTAAATATGGCTGTGTCGATGTCGTACATCTCGATGACAGCCTTTATTTCCTCAATTTTTCCTGAGCCTATATATGTAGCGGAGTCCTCTGCTGCAAGATTTTGTGTGGAATTCATCACAGGATCGATGTCGCAGGCCTTGGCAAGGCCTTTAAGCTCATACATTCCAACCTCAAAATCCTCGTCGCTGACGCGCCCAATTTTAGCGCCAACCAGCACAGCACGCCTTTTTTTGTCGTTTCCAGTTTCATAAACCTTAGTATTACTCAATTATTTACTCCTCAAAATATAAATATAGATACATATTACGTTTTTTTGTATAATCTGTATATAAGAATTGTTCTGCCACATTTTAAAGATATTCGTATAAAGAGTCAAAGAGACATATATCAAGGAGGTATAGGGCAATGGGAATAGATAAAGATTTAAATGGTGCACTTAATGATGACGCACTTGAAAACGTAGCTGGCGGCTTGGAAGCTGGTAATCTTCTTTTTACAGGAAAGACACCGAAGGCAGGTTCTACTGTTCAAAAGGGCAAGGCTCCAAAAGCAGGTAGTCTTGTTTACAAGGAGACTAAGTCCGGTACAAAAGAAGTTGAAGGCAAGACTTTTTCAGGTGATGTCATAGGAAAAGGCACTATGTGCTAATGAAACGTAGTGTTTATCAGTGTTAACAGCATCCTAGGAGAGCAGGAACCGCATAGTTCCTGCTCTTTTTTCATCTTTCTTAACCAATTCTTACAGTTTTCTTTCCTGTTATTTTATAGGGAGTTTATCCTTTTTATAATTATGAACCGTATAATTATGTGTAAGATAACGAAAACGATTAAGGAAAAAACAAGGGGAAAAAATCATGCAGGGGAAAATAGTTAGGTTAAGGGAGATCGATGATATTGCACTTGGCTTTATCTTTTTAGGAATAACAGCTTTAGTACTTGGAGTAGCAATGCTAATAGGGAGCGTAAGTGGTCTTGTATATTTTGCAAATCACGGACTCAAGGCTACAACGCTAATGGTGAACACTATGTATAATGGAATTGCTTTTGTAATCTGCTCAGGAATGTCACTTCTTATGACTTCAATGCTTGTATTTACCATCAGAAATGAGATTGTTTTAAAGGGAATTGAGTATATTTCGCTTTTGTCAGTTCTTTTCACAGCTGCAAACGTGATCAGGGAGCTTGTGCAGGGAACTAACTTCTTTGAGTTTGGCGTAGCATTTGTAGCACTTGCTATATGCGGAGTTCTGTACTACGCGATCTGCAACATCAAAAAGAGGATCGAGTACATGATGGATCTTCAGAAGATCAGGGAAACTCTTGAGGATTCCTTAAAGGATGTTGGATGATATTTAATTAAACCCCGTTGAACTGGTTTTTCTCTAAAAAGAGAGAGATCAGTTCTTTTTTTTACTGTTTTAGTTATGTAACAGACTGCTTAACGTATATATAATGTCTATATAGCAAAGAAAAATCAGTTTTGCTTATGAACACAGAACTTTGAAAAAGAAAGGGGATAGAAATATGCAGATCACATTAGAAGCAGTAGAAAAAGTTATGGAGCAGACAGGGGTTGACTACAAAGCAGCAAAGGAAGCTCTTGTCAAGACAGACGGAGACGTGGATGCAGCAATCAAGCTGATCTCTCCTGACACCAAGGACCTTGGCGATGACATCAAGGAAATGATGGATAAGCTTAAAAAGAAGGTTGAAGAGGGAAATGTGGACAGGATCCAGATCAAAAAGGGCGACGAGGTTGTATTTAGCGTTCCAGTAAATGTTGGTATCGTCGGCGGACTACTTGGACTTGCAGCAGCACCTTGGGCACTGATCGCAGGATCAGTTGCAGCATTTGGACTTGGATGCAGGCTCGAAGTTGTTAAAAAAGACGGAACCACAGACGAAATTAAATAAAAAGATAAAGGTAGGGCGGCTTGCTTGATGCAGGTCGCCTTATTTTTTATAATAAGACATATTATTTTTGTTACGGAGAAAGCTGTTGAGTTATAGATTAA
>JAEEGH010011413.1_pt1 | contig 20162 bp, 16 predicted proteins | sample 9134181 | NCBI WGS metagenome assembly JAEEGH01 (sample SAMN16246544, study PRJNA631951) | gut metagenome | biome: gut microbiome; feature: rumen; material: DP-attached | host: Bos | place: Iran: Karaj | collected 2018-10 | reverse complement strand
CGGGTCCTAACCCAAAGATTGTATTTTGAGGCCAAGATGAACGAAAAAGAGGCGTCAGGGTTCAATAACCCCGACGCCTCTTTTCTTATGAACACCTTTTAATTCTTGCGTTGAGCAAGTCATCGATACTCTCTTTCGTCAGGTATGTCAAACATGATGACCACTATGGTCTCCAGATACTCTGGCCAGGTTTTCTTGTACACCAATCATTGTATGCGAGCCTGCAAAATCAGGCTGTTGCCCGTTTCCCGACGATCATCCCTGTGATAATCAGGATCACAGCAGCAATATAAAGCACGATCGCAAGCCAATTCGGAACCTTGTGAAAAATCCGGTCAACGACGGTGACACAGGCCCCCAGCACGATACCGATGATGATCAGAATGTTCATGGTATTCCCTCATCCATCCTTCCGATCATTCTGCAGAAGCCTCTGCTTGAATTCCCGGATTTTCATCGCGTTTCTGCCCGTGAAGATCACACCGATCACGATCATGCCGAATGCGAGTCCAAGACCGACGCTGCCTATGGCTTCAAATGGCGCAGTCTTGTCCAATCCGGCAAGCGTGATGACCAGAAAAACCGCGAATCCGATCAGACCGGCGATGAACAGCCCATGCAGTCGACGCAAAAGCTGGGCCTTTTCCTCAGCGCTGTAATCCGCTACCTGAAGTACGGTCTCTTTCAGTTCCTTGTTCATTTGCTCACTTTTCCTTTCTCCGTTCAGAATCTCACGGAGGTCAACTTCATAAAGGTCGGACAGTTCGACCAGGATATCCAGATCCGGCATATTGTTTCCGGTCTCCCAGCGGGAGACTGTCCTGCGGGCGACACCCATCTGTTCCGCAAGCTGTTCCTGCGTGAGTCCTTTTTCTTTCCGGAGCTCCTGGATGAACTTCCCGATTTTCACGAGATCCATTGTTCGCCGACCTCCTTTATGTCCGCATCATAGCGCTGAACTTTCAGATAAAACAGGACACAAAGTGAGCAAATGTCCTGTTTTGAGGGTGGGACATACTGTGTCCCATTGTCAGAAACGGGCTTTGGCATTGAAATGAAGCCCTTAGTTTCCTCTTTACTTCCGGATATAGGCTATGGTTTGTTTCAGCGCGTCCTCTTTGGGTACTCCCGCAAGCCTCATCTTATGCGCATTTATGTGTGTCGACAAACAGCTTTTCCGAGGCCGTTATTCTTGGGCATCTTTCAAGCAATTATGAGAAGTATCTTGTCGGCTTCGGTTTGCAGTTTTGCTGCCGCAAGGATTACCTGACGATGGCGGTCCAGATCTCACTCTGCGCCGCCTTTGCTTCTGGAATCGGGCAAATCGGATAGCAATGGATCATCCGCTCTCCGATGATCAGATGGCAATCAACGCCCGCTTCCTCCAGCTTCTGCGCCAGGAGGACGGTATCCGGATAGAGCACCTCCCAAGTACCGGTCGTCAGGGTAACGGGGCAAAGGCCGGAAAGGTCTCCGTACAGCGGACTGACCCTCGCATCGGTCATGGGAAGTCCGTCTGCCCACACCTCGCCCATGCGGCGGAGTCCGTCGATCCCAAGCATCGGATCCCGGGCGAGGTAGTTTTCCAGCTCTCTGTTCGTCATGCTCAGATCCACCCAGGGAGAGATCAGGATCAACTCCTCCGGCCCCGGTTTTTCCTCCTGCATAAGGACTTCCGCAAGGCCGAGCGCCAAACCGCCGCCTGCGGAGTCTCCCATAAAAACGACCTTTCCGCAGTCGTATGTGTCCAGATAATTCAGGTAATAGGAGAGGCAAAGGTCATAGGCTGTTTCACAGTTGTACACCGGTTCCTTCGGATAGACCATAAGAACGACCTCGGCTCCGGTCTCCTTAGCTGTTCTGGCAGCCATCGCGGTCTGCTGATTGTTCGGCTGGTTGATATACGCGCCTCCGTGGAAATAGAATACGGTCTGACCGGGATGATCCTGATCGTTGTAGATGAACGCCTGCAGGGCGTCCATCCGCTCTTCCCGGAGGCTCACCCCGAACTTGGCTTTTTCAATCACTACCAGGTCCTTGTTGCTCTCCGCCTTTTCAGCGATATACGCTTCCGCCTCTTCGACCGACGTGAATTTGTCGCTGCGATGCTGAACGATAAGAAACAGATCGGTAAAACCTGCCATAAATGAACGGTGATTGATCACACGGCAATAAAACCAGAAGCCTCCGGCAGCCAGGATGATCACAGCCAGGATGATGCAAAGGATCTTGAGTACAGTCTTCATAAATAACCGCGGCGGCGGAAACCCACGCTTCTTGAAGGGTGGGAGGAGCCGCCTTCTCCTTTTCAGTGGTGGGAGTGTCAACTTGCGATTTGTCGATCGTCATCGCCGGAGGGAAGGTCAAGCAGGTGGTCCACACTCAGAAAACTTTCACCAGAAGCAGCTTCCCGCAATTCACGGAAACGGTCGCGGTTTCGCCGGGCAGCACCTCATTACTGATGCCATATTGATATTCGCTCGTGATCTCCGCGCCGGTCAGCGGGTATTTTGCGCCGGTAATCGTGATCCCCCTGGCGCAGCCGGTAATGTTCAGCAGAGAGAAAAAGGAATAACGGCCGCAGACGGAAACCGGCCGGGATGACACGATCTCCATTTCGGAATAGTCGTCAATGATGCGGCCTTTCTTCTTCATCGCGTCCAGATAGAGAAGGATGGATACGTTGCCGAGCGTATGGTCAAGCCTTGCTCCGACCACACCGATCAGCAGGAACTCATCAAAGCCTCTCTGAATGGCTTCCTTGACGGCATATACCGTGTCCGTATCATCCTTTTCCCGGGGCAGGACGATCGTTTCCGCGTCGAGCTGCGGGTTTTCGTGGGAATCGAAATCACCGACGATCAGATCCGGCTCCCTGCGCAGATGGGGCAAATGCTTCAGGCCGCTGTCGCAGAAGACCACATAGTCGTCATCCAACAGCTGTTCGCGGATATAGCCGTAATTGCCTATATCCGCGCCGCCGACAATCACACACCGCTGCATATTTTCACCTTACAGAATATCGATGTATTCGCCGCTCAGCGCTTTGTTCATGCTTCGGACAGCGCAGAACTTCCCGCACATGGAGCAGCTGTCCTCCTGTTCCGGCGCGCGGCTGTCGCGGATCGCCTTCGCGGTATCGGGATCCAGAGCGCATTCCCACTGCGTTTCCCAATCGAAGGTCCTGCGGGCGTCTGCCATTTTATCATCCATATCCCTTGCGTGAGGGATCTTTTTCGCAATATCCGCAGCGTGGGCAGCGATCCGGGATGCGATAATGCCCTGCTTCACATCTTCCACATTGGGGAGCGCAAGGTGTTCCGCCGGGGTAACGTAGCAGAGGAAGGCGGCACCGGAAGCGGCCGCGATCGCGCCGCCGATGGCTGAAGTGATGTGGTCGTATCCGGGAGCGATATCCGTAACGATGGGCCCCAGCACATAGAACGGCGCGCCCTGGCATATGGTCTGCTGCAGCTTCATATTGGCTTCGATCTGATCCATCGGCATATGTCCGGGACCTTCCACCATGACCTGGACGTCCTTTGCCCAGGCGCGCTTGGTCAGCTCACCAAGGCGAACCAGCTCTTCGATCTGGCATACGTCGCTCCCATCGGCAAGGCAGCCGGGACGGCAGGCATCCCCCAGCGATATGGTCACATCGTACTCGCGGCAGATATCCAGGATATCGTCAAAGTATTCGTAGAAAGGGTTCTCCTCGCCGGTCATGCTCATCCACGCGAAGATAAGAGAACCTCCGCGGGAAACGATATTCATTTTTCGCTTGTGCTTTTTGATCTGCTCGATGGTCTTGCGGGTGATGCCGCAGTGGAGCGTTACGAAATCCACACCGTCCTCCGCGTGGAGGCGCACGACGTCGATGAAATCCTTCGCCGTGAGGGTGGCCAGATCGCGCTGATAGTGGATCACGCTGTCGTAAACCGGTACGGTCCCGATCATGGCGGGGCATTCCGCCGTCAGTTTCCTCCGAAAGGGCTGCGTATCGCCATGGCTCGACAGATCCATGATGGCCTCCGCCCCCATATTGACGGCAGCCATGACCTTCTGCATCTCAATGTCATAATCCTTGCAATCGCGGGACACGCCGAGATTGACGTTGATTTTCGTTCTGAGCATGGAACCGACGCCGTTCGGGTCAACGCAGGTATGAAGTCTGTTGGCACAGATGACGACCTGGCCCCCGGCGACGAGCTGCCGGATCTCTTCCTCCGATCTGTATTCCTTGCGGGCAACCTCTTTCATTTCAGGAGTAATGATGCCCTGCCTTGCGGCATCCATTTGTGTCGTGTAAGATCTCATGGCTTGCATATCCTTTCAGACAGATTCGTTTTCTGCTGCAAAAGCAGAGTTCAGGTCGAAATTGTGCATCATGGGCCCGGAGCCTTTGCCCAGATCCAGCATGGCGGCCAGCGCCCCGGAGACATAGTCCTTCGCTCTCTGAACAGCGTCGGCAAGGGGGAATCCCTTGGCAAGATTGGCAGCGATAGCACTGGACAGGGTGCAGCCCGTTCCGTGGGTGTTGGGGTTGTTGATCCGTTTTCCCGCAAACCAGGTCATTTTTCCCTGTGCACAGAGCAGATCGTTGGCATCGCTGACACTATGGCCGCCCTTCAGCAGAACAGCGCAGCGATTCGCGTCGCTGATTCGTTTCGCCGCCTCCGCCATATCTTCCTCTGTTTTGATCCGCATGCCGGAGAGGACCTCCGCTTCCGGGATGTTGGGGGTCACGAGCGCGGCCATGGGCAGCAGTTCTTCCTTCAGAGTCCTCACGGCGTCATCCCTGATGAGCGCCGAGCCGGAGGTCGCCGCCATGACGGGATCGACGACCACATTCTCCGCCCGATAGTACCGAAGCCGCTCCGCGATCACGCGGATCAGCCCGCCGGAGGAAACCATGCCGATTTTCACGGCGTCCGGGAAGATGTCCTCGAATACCGCGTCGATCTGCTGCCTCAGAAAATCCGGGGGCGACTCCAGGATCGCTTTCACGCCGGTGGTGTTCTGCGCCGTAAGCGCGGTGATCGCACTCATGGCGTAAACACCGTTCATGGTCATGGTCTTCAAATCTGCCTGAATCCCGGCGCCTCCACTGCAGTCGCTTCCCGCAATGGTCAATGCTGTTTTCATTCCCTGCGTCTCCTTTCCCAACTCAGCATCGTTTTCTTAAGCGGTATAAGGTGGTGCCCCCAATATACCGCTGATACTTTCGGCTGCTTCAAGCCGAAACGAATTCCCAGAATTTATCCGCGTTTCCATAATCGGTGAGATAAAAGTCGGACAGTCTCCGGACTTCCGGCTGGTGCTTCTCACTGGCATCAAAGACGGCCGCCACCAGAAAGCCGTCGGCCTTCGCGGTTTGGATCGCGTGGAGCGCGTCCTCAAATACGACGGTCGTTTCGCGGTCAGCCCGAAAGCGCTCCATGGCTCTCCTGAATATCTCCGGGCTGTCTTTGCCGCAGCCGATCTCCCCGCAGGTGAAGACGGCGTCAAAGTATCCATCCAGCCCGCAGCGGACGAGAGCCGCATCTACCTGGTATCGCTCAGATGCGGTAGCAATACACATGGGGATCCCGGCCTCCTTCATCCGGGCAAGGAACCCGGCTGCGCCGGGTTTCGGCAGGATCTCATGGAGATAAGCGTACTCGACGGTCCGGCGAATGCCTGCCAGGATCTCCTCCGCGGAGAGGGTCAGGCCGTATTTCTTTTGAAAATACAAGGCCGACTGGTCAAGGCTCATGGCCCGGATCTCTTCCCGGACATTCGGTTCCGGCTCTGTTCCCAGGGAGCGAAGATAGCGTTCGCCCGCGCTGTCCCAAAGGGGCATGGAGTCAAACAGTGTCCCGTCGAAGTCAAAGACCGCGCATTTCAGCATAGGCCGAGTTCCTTCGCCCTTGCCCTCAGTCCTTCCGCCGCCGCCTTTGGATCCTCCGCTTTCATAATGGCGGATACGGCGCAGATACCGGCGATGGGGATCCCGGAAAGCACATCCAGATTATCCTTGTTCAGACCGCCGATGGCGTTCACGGGGATGGATACCGCCCGGCAGATGTCCCGAAGCGTCCCGACGGAAGTCAGCACGGTCTTCACCTTTGTCGTTGTGGGAAAAATCGCACCGACACCCAGGTAATCCGCGCCCTGCGCAGCCGCATCCAGTGCCCACGGCACTGTCTTGGCAGTCGCACCGATGATCTTTCCTTCTCCGAGGAGTTTTCGGGCCGTAACGATCTCCATATCCTCCGCACCCAGATGCACGCCTTCCGCGTCGACAGCCAGGGCGACGTCCACGCGGTCGTCGATGATCAGCGGAACACCGTACCGCTGCGCCAGCGCATGCACCTTTTCCGCCAGTGAGATATACTCCCTGGTGTTCTTGTTTTTCTCCCTCAGCTGCAGGATGGTCACGCCCCCCTGAAGCGCAGAATCCACCCGGCGCAGGAAATCGCCTTCCTCAAAGGCCGTGCTGTCCGTAATGAAATACAGGCTGGTATCAAGTGTTTTCACATCGGCGTTCCTCCGTGTCCATATAGCTTTCCGCCTGTGTGTCCGTCAGCGTGGAAAGGGCGTCCATCAGGCAAACCATAAAGCTGCCGCCGCCCTTCTCCGTTTCAGCGATCTGGCCGCAGATGCCGAGAACCATGCAGGCGGCTGCGGCAGCCTCCATCCCCCCGCTCACCGACAGGTATGCGCCGCAGATCGCGCCGAGCATGCAGCCCGTCCCCGTAACGGAGGAAAGCTGAGGCGTTCCGTTATTTATCCGTACGATCCAGGATCCGTCCGTAACGATATCCGTTTTTCCGCTGGCAAGGATCGTTGTGCGGTATCCTCTCGCCAGACGGACGGCAGCATCTTCGGCCTCGTCCGTATCGATCGCGGCGTCTGCGTCCACGCCAGATGAACGATAGGCGGTGCGCTGCAGCGCCAGGATCTCCGAATAATTCCCCTTGACGACCGTTGGCGTGCCGGTCTCCATGAGCCGGGAGAGAAAGTCCCTCCGAAGGGAAGAGCAGGCAACGCCTACTGCGTCGAGCACAACGGGGATCCCTTTTTCCGCCGCTGTTTTCAGCGAGATCCCCATAGACTGCATCCTTGCGTCGGTGATGTTGCCGAGGTTCAGCATCAGGGCGTCCGCCGAAGCAGAGATCTCCCGGACTTCGGCGGGATGCTCTGCCATGATCGGACGGGCACCCACGGCGAGTATCGCGTTGGCGCATTGGTTGATGGAAATCGGATTGGTGATGCAGTGGATCAGAGGACGAGCCCTCCTGACCGCCCGGCGGATATCACGCAGCTTTTGCATCGGTCGTTCTACCCTTCCTGATGATATAATAGATCAAGCCTGCCGCAGCGGCGGCAGCCGGAGCAGCGTAGGACAGCGCATTCCACGCGGGGGAGGCAATGTGGAACAGGACGGCGGTCACCTTGATGACCACCCACAGGATCGCGCCCAGAGCGGCAATGGTCAGCGAATCGGACAGGACGCTGGTCTTGTCCTGGAAGCTCAGGGAGCCGAGAGACTGCTGCATTTTTGCCAGGACCCCGTTTGCAGCCAGCTTGCGCAGGAAGATATAGGCGATACTGCCGCCGATCAGCGTTCCGCAAATAAAGGAGGGAACGTAGAACAGCCAGCTGATGCCCGTTTTGCTCCAGAACACGGTCATGACCGGATAGGAGGCAAGCGCGCCGATGATCCCGGTCCCGAAGATCTCGCCCAGCACGGCGAATATGATCTTGCCCTTGGAGACTCGGTAAAACACGCCGGACAGGAAAGCGCCGAAGACTGCGCCTGTCAGCGCAAGGGGCGGGATGCCCATGATCAGCATGCGTAGGATGCCGATCAGCGTTGCACAGAGCAGTGAGTACCACGGGCCGAGCAGCACAGAGCATATAATGTTGATCAGATGCGCCATGGGGCACATCCCTTCCACACGGAGGATCGGAGAAATCACCACGCCCAGGGCGACCAGCAAAGCAAGGACGACCAGTTTCAGGACGACGCCGGTTCTTCTCATTTTTTCAGCCTCTTTTCAGATGAAATACGAAGCAGAGTGCCTCGCTCGGTCGAGAATCACTTTTCTCCTCTCACCCCGAAACACGGGTTCCCATCGCTGTTGTACAAGACTCAGGGCGCTCCCCCTCAGCCCGCCACACTTGTGGAATATCACCTCGCAGTACAGTAAAAGCAGGGGCAAACCGTCTGTGGTTCACCCCTGCACAAAAGCATCATTACTTCCTACGGTGGCATTACCCACATCAGGTTAAAGGGTCGAAGGAGTACCTTCCTCTCAGCCTGTCTATTCAAGCTCCCCTGCATTCAGTTGTCCGGCAAAGACAGCAGATCATTCAATAAAGGACCTCTTTCCCTGCTACGGGAGAATATACGCTTAATTCCGAAAAAACACAAGACCTTTTGAGACCAATCATACAGGCTCGTTTGGATAAAATTGCAGCCTGCGGGAAAACCGGACTCACGAACGCTCTCATCAGCACTGCGGAAGATGAGCGCTTTCCTGTCCGATTTGACAACACGCATAAAACTGCGTTATATGTGAATATTATAGATTGTCAGGATTAGTGAGATCTGGAAGGCTCTCTGCCCATACGGTCAAATCCTTCATGGCAGCATAGACGTTTTGCATGCAGACCAGAGGATCATCGTCATGCGGCCAGCGGCGGCGAATGCCATCCGGTACCCTGTACCAGCCCTCCGGCGGCTGCTCTGGCAGGGTGACTTCGGGATCAAAAGAAATGTAAGCTTCACAATCCATGGCCTGCCGAACTATGACCTTCAGCCAGCCATTCGGCAGCGGCTCTATGGATAGCACGCCCGGCATAAGTTCGTGCGGATCTGTTCCGTCATTCTCCATAGAGATCTCGTTGATTGTGTCGTATGGATGTCCGCTGCAGCAGAACCGGGTTTTATAACCTTTCAGATTCAGCGTTTGGACCGGTCCTGCAATATAATCGTCGATTTCAAAGTAATCATCCAGGTATCCGTCGATATTGCTGTTGTAGATGACATCGAAAGTCTGGCTGTGCATATACGCCATCTGTGGTTCACCTCTGGTTCTCAATAATCAAGTCTTCTCCGTGTTTTCTGTCTTCTCCAAACTTCATCCCTCCACTACTCTAGTGTTTAGCGCAATATCCAGTGTCTGTCAAGAAGAACGGGCAAAACATTCTGCTATATATGGACTCCTGGAAAAGAAGCGGCAAGTATGCGCGGTCACCCGGCCTTACCCGAAGCCGGGATGTGCGCTCCGTTTAGGAACCGGTCCGTACAGGACTCCCCCGGCTGTATACGCCGGGGGAGCTCAACGATAAAGGCACTGTTCAGAAATCACTTGGCGTTTCGAGCATCAGTCTATCACCGTCAAAGTACCACCATGAAAGGCTCTTGCTGGGGCCGTATTCGTTTGGCAGTCCATATATATCGCACAGCGCCAGATACGCAGAATACTTCCTGGCGTCCTTCTTGGAATGAGCAGAGACGCCTTTCCTGATCCCCTTGTCCTGCACGGTGCATATACAGCTCCACCTGGGGCTGCCGGACTTGTTATATCCCAGCATATTCGGACCTGTGATCTCATAGACAGGAACCGAACACATTTCATGCTCGGTCAGTTCTTTCAGCGTATTGATGGCATTGTCGGCACTGAATTCCGCGGGATGATTCCGTGTTTTTTCATAGTCCAGTATAAACTTTTCGATCGGCAGGACCTTTGAGATTATTTGATCCATAACGGTCTGGTCCCAGCTGAACTGGACCGCATAAGCTCCAATGATCGCCTCGAACAGGTCTGCTCTGATTTTCTCCCGCTTGTCGACTTCATTGTCGATATCCGGCTGACCTACAATGAGATACTGACAGACGTTCCATTCGTCAATGATGGCAGCCAGCGTATGGTTGCTGACGATCGTACTTTTCAGCGTCGTGAAATCTCTTTCGTGTGCTCGAAAAGTATAGACGCATTTTTCCTCGTCGGAATGGATCGTGCCGTAGTGTTTATACAGCTGACGGACAACGTGATACCCGAGGATCGTGTCCCCGATGTACTCGAGGTTTTCGTTGCTTCCTCCCCCATATCTTTTGGAATACGAGCTTCTGGTAAAAGCCTGCTCTATGAGGTAGTCCTTAAGCAGGCATCCGGTCCGTTCCAGCAGTGTTGACCTGATCGCTCTCATCTCGTGCGTGGATAGCGGCTTCTTCGTTTTCATTGGCTGCCCTCCGTTTTTGTTTATTTGTTCCGGGCAGCAAAAAAGACCTGTCCTGATACCGGGTCGTGCAATGGCACGCCAGCAAGACCCGGTCAAGAAGGTCAAAATCGATCGAAATAGTTTTCGCAAGGCTTTTCACTTGACCGTTCACCGGCATAAGCGAACGGGACAAATGATACGCATTGTTCAATTACTTCGGACGATCTCTCGCTCCCCGGTACAATTGCAGTATAAAACACGGGTCGGATAGAATCAAGGTGCATTTCTTCCGGTACTGGCTCGATGCTGCTTATAAAGCGCACGCATTCGCGGAAGGAAGGCAGCGCGCATTTTCATTGCATTCCAGCCAAGGCAAAAGCCTCAGATCTACTCTGAGGCTTTTGTTTATCAGTAACCGCGGTCCTGGTCGTAGATATAACGGTTGGACGGTGCGTTTTTTGAGCCCGTTCAGACGCTGAGCTTCCTTACCGGATACGCACGGCCGGCCTTCAGGGCAAACAGCCACATTTCCCGCACCGGGCTGCCGGTGAGTCTCTCTACCGCCGTCCGGTACCAGTTCATCTGCATCTCATGCCGGGGCACGAAGATATCCGGCTCCGTATTCCTGTCTGTCTTGTAATCCACGAGTACCCACTGTCCGTCTTCCAGGAACGCGGCGTCGACGATTCCCTGCACCATCGTCGGGGAATCCTGTTTCAGCTGCATCGTGAACGGCCATTCCCTGTGAAGGGTCTCTGCATGGATCAGCCTCTGGCCCAGTTCCCCGGCAAGCAGGGCTACGACACCGGGGATATAGATGGAGCCTGCCTCTTTTTCCGTCAGGATCGCGCGTATGCGCATGGCCGAGATCGCCTCTTCCACCTTCGCACGGTAATCCTCCGGTGCCAGATCCCGGAATGGCTTCAGGTCGATGAGGCGAAGGAATCTGTGCGTCAGTGAACCTATATCCGCCGCGCTCGCCTTCTTCTCTTCCATGAACGCGGGCCGGGGCGCGATCTCGGACAGCAGGAAATTCGGCAGTTCCGGCTGCCGTTTGATCTCAACGGTTTCCTCTTCCTCCGGCGGCGCGTACTCCTCCGGCGATACCGCGGTCACGTTCGACCTGAGCATAGACGTGACGCTCGTCTTAAGCGGCGTCGTATCGATCTGTCCCGCGATCCACATACAGTCAGGCTGCACTCCCCTGCCCGCTACCGCTGAGGTGACGGCCGCGTCCAGCTGCGATTCGCTAAGCTCGTGATCTCCGGAAGCGATCTTTGCCGGTCTCCTTACCGTAAGCCGCCACTGTCCGCCGGTCACAGCGCTCCCCTCCTCTGGGAGAGCAGTGTGACGGAGCACCGCAGGCATGATCAGATCCAGCATGGAATCCGTCTTCCAGATACGGGATATCTTCGTGCTCATCTGCCATCTGACGGTATCTTTGCTCTTGTAGTGGCCGATGAGGATCAGCTTCTGCATGGCCCTGGTCATTGCCACATACAGAAGCCGCGTATCTTCCGCGATACTCGTCCTTACGTCCCTGACTTTGAACGCATCCTTCCCGAAGGTGTCCCGGCTGGTATGGTTCCTGTGGGAGATCACAGGGACGTACACGCCGAGCGGCGGATTCGTGTCGGACTCCGTCCCGACGCTGATCAGCATCTTGCCCGAATTCGGGGAACGCCGGAGCTGCTTGTGCAGGTTCATCAGGATCACGACCGGGAATTCCAGGCCCTTGCTCTTGTGCATGGTCATCAGGCGCACGAAGTTGTCGCCTTCCCCGATCGTCGCCGGCGTATCCCCGGTATCCGCTGTGCCGCCGTCGCGCAGCTTCCCGATCTCCCAGAGGAAATCCGACAGGCGGTATATCCCCCGCTTCTCCATGTCCACGGACCGCTGGTACAGGGAGTCCAGGTTCATCTGGCGCAGCCTGCCGTCCGGATACGCGCCGCGCACGGCGTAGATCCCGCTTTCCCGCATCAGCTGCCAGATGAATTCGGACACGCTCATAGAACGCGCGTACTCGCGCCAGGTGAGGATCTGCTTTCTGGCGTCTGCGCATTTGCGGCCGATCTCCGTTTCACTGTTCCGGCAGCAGTCCCGGAACGCCTGGTAGAACCAGCGCCTCTCCGGGCTCGCCTTCCGGATATCCGCGAGGTCCTGGTCCGAGAAGCTGAACGGCACGTTCCGCAGCGCACCTACCAGTTCCACGTCCGTATGGTCGTTATCTATCACGGTCAGGAGCGAGAGGAAGGAGGAGATCTCCGTGAGCCCGTAGAACGTCTGGCCGCCGTCGTACATGACCGGGATGTGCATCTTCCGGAAATGCTCGACCATGACCGGCGCATCCGTCCGTGCGTTCTTTATGAGGATCACGATGTCCTTGTATTCCCTTCCGCCGGATACGACCAGTTCCTCGATCTGTCTGCCGGCGGCCTCACATTCCGCTTCCAGCGCGTCGACCGGCTCGGAGTCCCGGTCGAGAAGGATTACTTCGACCGGTCCGAAATCTCCGGTGATGTTTGCTTTAAGGTGGTCTTCCGGCGTGTAGTCGATCTCGGAGACAGACCTGTCCATGGACGCGTCGAACACTTCGTTGACACATTCGATGATCTGCGAACAGGACCGGTAGTTCTGCTGGAAGAAGATCTTCCGGTACTCCGCGTCCTCGTCCGGTGAGTATGCCCGGATGTCCCGCTCCATGAGATCCGGAGCGGCGCTGCGGAAGCCGTAGATGCTCTGCTTGATATCGCCGACCCGGCAGATCGAACGCCCTTCCCCGCCGGTCAGGGCGCCGATGATCGCATACTGGATCGCGCTTACGTCCTGGCATTCGTCCACGTAGATGTCCGTGATTGATTCCGTGACCGCTTCCCGGATCTCCGGGCGCTTCATCAGTTCGTAGGCCATTTGCTCCATGTCGCTGTAGTCGATGCCCTGCGCGGCGAGCTTCATTTCACGGAACCGGGCTGCGGTCGCCCGGAGCAGGATCTCGACTCCGCGGAGTTCCTCCTGGACCCTGAGATTATCCGACGCCTGGCTGGCCTTCAGCAGCTTCTGAAGGCTCTTGGACGCCTTATCCAGGAGCTTTCCGGAACCCTTGATCTCATTCCTCAGCTCGCCGAATTCCTTGCACCAGGCTTTGACGTCATCGTCTTCTGTCCTCGGAGTCTGGTTCCTGCCCATACTTCTCTTTACAGCCTCGATCGCGTTGATCTCTTCCTGAACGGACATGACCTCATCGAGCTTTTCAAGCATCAGTTCCATCGCCGCGATATCCTGTTCCGCCAGCGCCTCGCACTGGGGCGGCGTGAGGGCGCAGAGCATCGCCTTTTCGCGCAGGATGCAGTCCTGGAGTCCAAGCAGGTCCATATCCACGGAGAAGCGGACCTCCGCCGCCCAGCTGTTTTCTTCGACCGGTTTCGAGATATCCTCTATGTACCGGCTGAGCTGTTCGAAAGGATCCGGGATGCCCATCAGCGCCTTATACAGATTCCTCAGCATGGGCACGAGCTGCGACTGCCGGAACGCGTTCATCAGGTCGCGCACCAGCCGGACATCGTCCGCGGGCCATATCGTCTGCTCCGGATCGAAAATGCTGTCGAGCGCGTCGTCGTACGCCTCCCGGAATATCTGTTCCAGACGCGCTTCCTCGATGATCTCGAACTTCGGGGACATCCCCTCGATCGCATAGAAATAAGTCGTGATCAGGCTCTTGCAGAAGGCATGGATGGTGCTGATCGTGGCGTTTTCCAGATTCGCAAGGCCTCTGGCCGCATACTCGCTCCCGCTGCGCGCCTCTTTTGCGAGCCGCTCCTGGATCTTTTTCTTCATATTCCCGGCGGCTTCGTTCGTGAAGGTAATGATCAGGAACGAGGAGATATCCTTGTGCCTATTTTCGGCGAGTTTCTGCGCGACGCTCTCGACCATGACCGTCGTTTTGCCCGATCCCGCGCCGGCCGCGCACAGCAGATACGGGTTCCGCGCATCGATCGCGGCTTTCTGTTCCTTATTGAAGCCGGGCATAATCAATCCTCCTCCGTATCCGCAGAACCCAGTTTGCGCACCTGTCCGCCCTCCAGCCGGGAGTCCAGCGGGCATCCGTCCGCCATGCCGCAGTATGAACAGGGCGAGGTCAGATTCCCCTGAAGCGGGTTCGGCGTGGTGTTCCCGGCCAGCATCCTGCTGATGATCCGGCACGCGCTTCTCGCGCTCTTGTCCATGACTTCCTGCAGTCCCTCCGGGGAAAGCACGCTGATCACGTCGGAAGACGTCGTACTTCTGGGGATCTTCAGCGGCTTGGCCGCATCCTGAAGCGCCTCGTCGTTCAGATAAATGCCCTTTGCCCGCAGTACTTTCTCGATCTCTTTTTCGATCTTCTCCTCGTCATCGTCCTCCGCATCTGCAAGCACCTGTTTGATCGGCTGATACAGCGCCCCGGCCAGGATATGATCCGGCATCGCCTGTCTGACCGCAGAGAGGTAGATCGGAAGCTGGATCTGGAGTCCTGCCTCCAGCTGCTCCATATGGATCTCCTTATCGCTGGATTTATAGTCGTATACCATGACGGCTTTTCTTCCGTCCGGCAGTTCCACCGTATCGATACGGTCGATCTTCCCTTTCAGCGCGATCTCGCGCCCGTCATCCAGCGTCAGTACGACTTCGGGCAGATGGATCTCCGAATCCGACTGGATATCCCCGAATCCGATCTCCATCCCGATCGGTTTGAAGTGCGGCACGGTCCGGAGCGAGTCCGCCATCATCGTCACGGCTGTACGCACGATCCCGACAAGCTCCTCGCCCTGGAAGCGCCCGGACATGTTCTTCCCCAGCGGTCCGTCCGCCCAGCTCTTCGTTTCCTCCTCCAGGATCCGGTCGAGGAGCGCCGAGACGTCGGACGCGGACAGATCCGGCCAGCCGGGCGTACGGATGGCCTCGTCGAAGAACCGCTGCAGCACTTCGTGCGAGAACGTCCCTTCCGAATCCGCTTCGAACGTGAACTCCTCACGCCGGCGCACGCGCAGGCCGTAGGATAGGAACGCCCAGTACAGGCAGGTGCCCGCGGTCTGGATAGCGGATACGGACAGACGGTCCCGGCCGTACAGGAGGGCGGCCGTTTCGGCGTCGATCCCGGGACTTGCGACTTTCACATGCAGTCCGTCCAGGACGCCCTTCACCTTGCTTCCCCAGTACGGGTCGTGATAGAGGTATGCGAGCGCCTGACGCCAGACGGCGCTCGCTCCGTCGTCCCTTGTGAGGAAGGAATCCTGCTGGTCCCTGGCGGCGCGGAGCATGACCGCCAGCCGCTCCAGCGCGAACTGAGGCACGAAGGGGAGCAGTTCGTCGTTCATCAGACCGCCGCGCACATTTTCCGGATTCTTCAGATTCAGCGTGGCGGTCACATCGCGGTAGACCTGTGCGGGGACGAGCACTTTGCCGTTCGCCTGCGCCGCAGACGCGGAAACGAGCAGCCGCTCCGTCGTTGCGGCGACGGCCTGATAGATGTCCTGCTTCGCCCTGGCGGCCATTTCACGCCTCGTCATCCCGATCCCGGAAGTCTCCTCCCCGTTTTCATCGATCTGCACCAGGCCCGCGCATTCCGCAGGTGTCAGGAGCGCGGACGGCGGTGCGCCCGTCTGGTCCTGGAGCCCGATGACCGCGACTGCGCGCAGTCCGGATGAAAAGAACATGTTCGGGCTGCTGATGAGGACCGAATCAGCCTCCTGGGGCAGCGACTTGATCATCTTCGAAGAGACCGAAGACTCCAGCATCGCGCAGAGCTCGTCGACGGAAATGTGATCACCGGCGGCGAAAGTCGCGAGCTGATCCAGGAGCTCGTTGACAGCGGACCAGACCTGGCGGTTCCGGTCGGCCGTCGGAAGCATGCCGGCCTCGATCAGTTCCCGCTCCCGCTTCAGAAGCGTATCGTAAGCGCCGCAGCTGACCATATAGCTGTAGAGCGCCTCCGCCGCCTGCCGGCCGGTGCACTTCTTCAGATTCAGCTTCCGTCTGAGCGACGCCAGTGGCTCCATGATCTGCGTCCTGAGCTTCTCCAGACGTTCGCCCCGCGCGTCGTCCGCGGGAAACGGCTTTAGCCATCTGTTCCTGTCGATCCCCTTCTCCCTCGCGTAGTTCTCCAGGTCCATCATCTCGTCCTCGGTCAGTTTCGTGAATTTGGACTTGATGATCTTCATGACCTCTTCCTGACGGTATCCGGACCGCATGGCCCGGAGCGTCGCGAGGAAGAACTGCGCGTATTCGGACAGAAGCATGGGTATCCCGGTCCTCAGGGAATACGGGATGCCGGCGGACGACAGGACCAGCGGCAGCATGGCCGGAACGGTCGTATTATCGCATACGGCGACCGCCATCTCGTGCCAGGCGATCCCGTCCTGGTGCCACCTGATCAGCGTCTGGGCCGTGTTCTGACACTCGACGGTCGTGTTGGACGCGTAGTAGGAGCTGACCGCGCCGAGATCGGGGATCTCAGCCGGATCGCCGTGATTCTTCATGGAGTAGAGCGTCTGCTCGATGAAACTGACGCCGGGATCGGTCTTTGCGCCCGCGGCACGGTACGGCTCGATCCTGACAGGGATCTGAAACTCCTCCCTCTTCATACGCCGGACGAACCTCTTGAGGGAATTGGACGCCACCTCGAAGATATAATCGTCGTCGCAGCCGGTCTCGCTGACAAGTCCGACCGTGATCGAGCCGGCCAGGGGGTACGCTGTCGCGATGAGCCGCGTCAGGTTCATATTGATATAGTCGAAGCCGAAGATCAGCAGGTCCTTGCCCTGCATGAGCCCGCTGTCCGCAAGCCGGCCGAGCGCGTTCGACCACGCCGCGTTCTGGTCGACGTACCCGGAGTCCAGCACCTTCTGGTATTCGCCCCAGATCAGGGCGATATCGTGGCATTTGAGCTGGGTGCTCTTCTTCAGGCCCTTCGCCGCGGACTCCAGATTCTCGTGACTGAATCCCCCGTCCGCAAGGTCGTCGATCTGGTTGGCGAGCTTTTCCGCCATGCTGATCTGATTGACGTTCTCCTTATAGAACAGGAGCCGGTCGCGGTTCTTCAGCAGGAGCATGCTGAGGAGCATATTGCGCCCGTCACGGTTGATCGTTCCCTTATCCGGGGATCCGGCAAGCTCGCGGATCTCCCGCACGAGCGAGGTCTGGGAAAGCACCTGCGTTCCGATGATCCCCTTTGTCTCTGTGCTCTGGACAAGGGCCTGCTCCGTCGTCAGCGTAAAACTCTCGGGGACCAGGATCAGCGGCCTGGCAGCATTTCTGATGGCGTCCAGCATACACGGGATCAGTGCCGGCGCCCGCGACACCCGGATTACGACTGGGCTGTTCATGTCATCGCCTCCTCGGATGGACTTATTGTATCGTTTCTTTTCTTCCTTGTCCAGTAATACGCGCTTTTCCGCAAAGAAGTGGCAATCCGCTCTGTTTTCGTGTATACTGTTCGCAGGCAGAAAGAGCACACGACGCGAGCTTGCGTTTAAGACAGGAGGTCCAGTACATGCAGGAGATCAAGTGCCCGAACTGCGGGCAGGTGTTCCAGGTCGACGAATCGGGATATGCCCAGATCGTGCAGCAGGTCCGGGATAAGGAATTCGAGCTCGAACTGAAGAAACGGGAGGCTGCGCTCATCCAGTCGAAAGAGAACGATCTGACGATCGCCAGGCTGGAGCAGGAGCAGAAGCACAAGGAGGACATATCCAGGAAGGAAGCTGAACTCGCGGAGAAAGAGCGGATCATCGACCAGCTGAAAGCAGAGATCAGCGGCAGCGAGACCGCGAAAGAGCTGGCCGTCAGTCAGGCCGTCCAGACGAAGGAGAAGGAGAGCGACGATGCTCTGAGCAGGAAGAACGAGCAGCTCGCCGAAAAGGACCGCGAGATCGAGAGGCTGAAGACGCTTCTGACGAATTCCGAGACCGAGCGGAAACTGGCTGTCAACGAAGCGGTCCAGGCGAAAGAACGGGAGCTCTCCGAGAAAGCCACGGAGATCACCGAACTCAAGGGCCAGCTCACCAGCAAGGAGACGGAAAGCCAGCTCAAGGAAAAGTCCCTGCGTGAACAGTACGAAGAGAAACTGAAGGCGAAAGACGAGCAGATCGATTATTATAAAGACTTCAAAGCCCGCCAGTCTACAAAGATGGTCGGCGAAAGCCTCGAACAGCACTGCCTCAACCAGTTCAATTCGATCAGGATGACCGCCTTCCCCACAGCCTACTTTGAGAAGGACAACGACGCCCGGACCGGCAGCAAAGGCGACTTCATCTTCCGCGAGTGTGACGAGGAAGGGACGGAATTCATCTCGATCATGTTCGAGATGAAGAATGAGATGGATACGACCGCCACCAAGCACAAAAACGAGGACTTCTTCAAAGAGCTGGACAAGGACCGGCGCGAAAAAGGCTGCGAATACGCCGTCCTCGTCTCCCTGCTGGAAAGCGACAATGAATACTACAACAATGGCATCGTGGACGTATCCTACCGCTTTGAGAAGATGTACGTGATCCGTCCCCAGTTCTTCATCCCGATGATCACGTTGCTCCGGAATGCCGCGCTGAACTCCCTGAAGTACCAGAAGGAACTCCAGATCGTCCGCAATCAGCAGGTAGACATTCTCCACTTCGAAGAGAACATGAACGCTTTCAAGGAAGGCTTTGCGAGGAACTACCGGCTCGCGAGCGAGAAATTCCAGACGGCGATCGATGAGATCGACAAGACGATCTCGCATCTGCAGAAGACTAAGGACGCGCTCCTCTCCTCGGAGAACAACCTGCGGCTTGCCAATAACAAGGCGGAAGACCTCAGTATCAAACGGCTTACGAAAAACGCCCCTTCAGTAAAGCAGATGTTCGATGACCTGAACAGTGAGGCGTGAATTGGCGGTATAAAAAAGGCTGCGATCTTTCTTGTATCATCGGCGGGCTCTGCGGAGGTGCGATCGGATTCGCATTCCAAAGGAAACGACCGTCCCATCAGCTGCGCTCTGCCTGTACCGCGAAGAAAGAATGACCAAAGAGGTCGCATCATAACAAATGGTGCGACCTCTTTGTCTCTATTGCGCGTAGCAAAGGAAGAAAAGACGGGGCATTCTTCTGCCCCGTCTTTTCCGTCGCTGAACGGTATCGGGCTATTCCCCGATACCGCGTCTGAATTCGTCCTCGTACTCGGTCATCAGGTCCCGAAGCTTCCTGAACGCAGCCTGGAGAGACCGGTAGACAGGCGCGAACTTTGTTCCCTCCCTTCGTGCGATCTCCACATAGCTCATATCATCCATGAACATCATGACCCTGCGCTGCTGCGTAGGTGTGAGCCTTGAGATCGCGTCGTACAGCCGTTCGTTCCTTTCCTTGCGGATCAGTCTTTCAAGCAGGTCCTCCATCTGTCCGATCTCACCCATGCTGTCTGCCTGCTCCAGCGGCACGCCGCTGCGGTGATAAACTTCCTTCCGGTAGATCCTCTGGTTCTCGTTCTCCAGTTTGATCCACTCGTCGTACAGTGCGTCATCCACCGGTACTTCCTGATACTTGCCGTAATAGTCCTTGATCCTGATGATCTTCATTTATTTTTCCTCCAGATCGTTTTTTTGATGTTCGAAACGGAACGGTCTGGAGGCGGGCCCCTGGCCCGGTACGGACTGTGTCCCATCGGTCATGCTCCAAAGCGGGCAACAAAAAAGCCGGGCATCCGCATATGCGCGGATGCCCGGCTCGTTCCCGGTATTGGCTGAAAGGATCAGGCTCCCCGGATCTCTCCGGGGAGCCTGCTATCTCCCAGCATGACCGATTCTAATCGCGTCGGCTTCCTATGACAATTTCGCTTGCCTGCCGATTTCTGGTCAATTGACTGCGGGCGACTCTCCCATTTGACTCCCGCTTTGTCTCCCATTCTCCTTCTCCCTGATGATCAGATCCGGTATGACGACGCACCAG
>JAEEGH010011412.1_pt1 | contig 20162 bp, 17 predicted proteins | sample 9134181 | NCBI WGS metagenome assembly JAEEGH01 (sample SAMN16246544, study PRJNA631951) | gut metagenome | biome: gut microbiome; feature: rumen; material: DP-attached | host: Bos | place: Iran: Karaj | collected 2018-10 | reverse complement strand
TAAATTATTCAAACGTTTCCGTCCAATCTAACAAACCCGCTTTTCGAGCATCGGGAGCCGCAGCCACCTTCACAGTTCCGCCATTCACGACCATAATCTTGTCGCAATAGCGCTCCGCATATTCCACAGAATGCGTCGAGACGACAACCCCCATTTTACGTTCCAGCGCTATTTTCTTCAGCAATCTGAACAGCGCATGGCTACGCGGAATATCCAAGAACGCATTCGGTTCATCGAGCAGCAATATTTTCACCTGTTGCGCCACAGCCTCCGCCAAGAACACGCGACTGCGCTCGCCATCGCTCAATTCTGCAATCGGGCGATTTGCAAAATCTGCAACATCCAAAAGCGCCATCGATTTATTGACAATGCGGTTGTCCTCATCCGTGCGGCTATCAAAAATTCCAGAATATGGAGATCGACCCAAACGCACAAATTCACTCACGCTCATACGCGGCGGAACCGCACTCGACATCCGCACAAGTGATATTTCCTGAGCGCGTTCACGCGGAGCCCATTCCGTAAGGGATTTCCCTTCCAGCGAAACAGAGCCCGCCACAGGTTTTAAAAGCCCTGCAAAAGTTTTCAGAAGCGAACTCTTGCCGCACCCGTTTTCGCCCATCAAGGCCACAACCGTTCCCGATACGAGGGAAAAATCAAACGGGATTTTCATCGTTTCAAGTGCGGAATTGTACCCTACAAGCAAATTTTTGCACTCCAGTAAGGCTGTCTGCAAATATTCTTCACTCATATCCGCCCCCTAAAAACGCGCACCAGAGCCGCGCACAAGCACCCACATAATCACAGGAACACCCACCAACGAAAGCACTGCATTCAACGGAACCGAAGCCGGGAAAAGCCCGCCCAAAAGCGCAAGCGCAACACCGCATAACGCAGCCCCGGGCAAAAGCACGCGATGGTTCGTCGTCTTGAAAAGCAGATAAGCTAAATGCGGTACCGCAATACCGATAAACGCGACAGGCCCGCAAAAAGCAGTCGTCGCCCCCGCCAAAAGGCTCGCGCCGAGCAACACGCAAATCTTCGAGCGCTTCACATTCAACCCAAGCCCGTGTGCAAAATCATCGCCCAAAAGCGCCGCATTCAAGTACCGCAGAGAAACACCAATCAGCGCCATGCCCACAATCACCGCAATCACAAACATCCAAACATCACCCAGCGTCACGCGTCCAAAACTTCCCATGCCCCACGCCACATAAACGCGTAGCGACTCCGAAGAATTCCCTGCAATCAAAACGCTCACAATCGAATCGATAAAGTAGCCCGTCAAAAGCCCGACAATCAAAAGCACACCCGTCTGCGCAAAACGCGTCGCCGCAAACATCACGACAAGAGTCACGAGCAAAGCCCCAAGCGCCGCCGAACCAAGCACGCCGACACTTCCAAAGCCAATACCCGCCAAAAGCGCAAGCGCCACGCCGAGACTCGCACCACTGCTAATGCCAAGCACAAACGGTCCCGCCAGCGGATTCCGGAACACCGTCTGTAGCGTCAAGCCCGACACCGCAAGCGACGCCCCCGCCAAAACCGCAGCAATCATCCGTGGGATTCTCAAATTCCACAAAATGTTCGAAGAAATATCCGCGCCAGGGCTAAACAACGCCTGCACCACCGACGAAAACGGAATACTTACCGCACCAAAGCAAAGCGTCGCCACGCACAGCAACACAATCAAGACTCCCAGTGCAATAAAACCAATCAAAAGCCGCCGCAAAACAAACCTCCAAGTTGACATTTTTAATTTAAAAAAAGCTAAACAGAAAACTGTCTAGCCTTTTCTACTTTTCAACAAAATCTTATTGTATTTTCTTATAAAAATCAAAATTGCAATACCGCATTTGCGCCAAAGCTGGCTTTCGCCAAATTCAGCGTAGGTACAACCATTAACTGAACAGAATTCCTTTCTTCTTGTTGTTTCCTTACTTTATAACGATCCAAAGCCTCTTTGTATTCATCTCGTTTAAGCGCATGTTTTTTGTGCACCTTATAATCACCGACATTATTTACTATCACGGGTATTCCAAGCAACAATACTGGAACTGAAGCCAATAATAGAAGAGTTCCAGCAAAACCTTTAGAACTTCCATCAAGTGATTGCGAATCAGAACTACTAAACATAGCATACAAGCCCGTTCCAACCAAAAACGCACCAAAACCAGTAATACCACTACCAACAACAATACCCACAACATCCATCACACATGATGATTCGGCATCTTCTTGCACAATCAATTCTTTATAAATATCGATACTATCCAGCTCAACTAGATAAACATATTCACCTTTCGATGGGACTTTAGTTTCGGGCATGTCTTGCACGCCAAGCTGTTCGTTGGCCAAGGCAAATGAAATACCAGCAACTAAGAGAAAAAAGAAAAACATCTTATTATTCATTTTACGTCCATTCTAAAAATCAAGAAATCAGAAAAACAAATAAATCTGATTATATCATATAAAATATAACATCAAAAAAGTTCTATCTTTCCCACCATGCTCGACTATTCTCAAGTTCCAAGTCCTTGTTTCGTACTTGACGAAACACGTCTCCGCCGCAACATGGAAATCCTCGACGATATCCAGAACAAGACCGGCGTGAAAATCATCTGCGCTCTCAAAGGCTACAGCTTCTGGCGTTCTTTCCCGCTCATCGGCGAATACCTCGCCGGCGCCACCGCCTCTAGCCTCAACGAAGCCCGCCTCGCGCGCGAAGAGATGAACAAGGAAGTCCACGTCTTTGCACCCGTCTACGAAGACGACGAAATCGACGCGATTCTCGATGCAGCAGACCACATCACGTTCAACAGCTTTTCGCAGTGGCAGCGTTTCAAGGACAAGACACTCGCCCACGGCGTGAGTGCCGGCATCCGCGTGAACCCGGAATTTTCGACAGTCGAAACCGACATTTACAACCCTTGCGGTAAATACTCCCGCCTCGGCGTGACCGAAAAGGAATTCAAGCCCGAACTACTCGACTGCATTGACGGTCTCCACTTCCATGCGCTTTGCGAACAGGATGCCGACGCTCTCGAAGGCGTTCTCGCCGCATTCGAGCGTCACTTCGGCAAGTACCTCCCGCAAATGAAGTGGGTGAACTTCGGCGGTGGCCACCACATCACGCGTAAGGACTACCACCGCGACGAACTCGTGCGCATCCTCAAGGATTTCTCCGCACGTTATCCGCACTTGCAGGTCATCATGGAACCTGGCGAAGCCATCGGCTGGCAAACCGGTGAACTCGTCGCAAGCGTTGGCGACATTGTCCACAACGAAATGGATATCGCAATACTCAACGTTTCCATCAGCGCCCACATGCCGGACTGCCTCGAAATGCCGTACCGTCCGAACATCATCGGCGCCGCGTTCCCGGGTGAAAAGGCTCACACGTACAAGCTCACGGGCAACTCCTGCCTCGCCGGCGACCAGCTCGGCGACTTCTCTTTCGACGAACCGCTCAAGGTCGGCGACCGCATCATTTTCGAAGACATGATTCACTACACCATGGTCAAGACCACGTTCTTCAACGGGGTGCGTCACCCGAGCATCGGCAAGTTCGACGAAAACGGCAAGTTCCACCTGCTGCACAAATTCACGTACGAGCAGTTTAAAGAGAAGTTGTAGACCGTAGGACGTAAGAATTGTCATTCCCGACTTGATCGGGAATCTCCAAAAACAAAGGCGATGCCCGCTCGGAGACGGGCATGACAAAGAAAGACTTTATGAGCGAAAAATGAAATTCAAAAGCGAAGACGACACATACAACTGGGCGATTGAATTCGCGAAGGAACTCAAGGTCGGCGACAAGGTCGCCCTCTACGGGAACCTCGGCGCAGGCAAGACCGTCATCAGCCGCGGCATCTGCAAAGGGCTCGGCTTCGAAGGCACGGTCTGCTCCCCCACCTACACCATTCTCCACGAATACCCGAACAACCCGCCCATTTTCCACTTCGACCTGTACCGTCTCGAAGGCGGCGCAGACCTTTACGAAGTCGGCATGGACCCGGACTACCTCGAAAGCGGCATCAGCCTCATCGAATGGCCCGAACGCCTAGAAGGAAACGACGCAGGCATTACCCACGTCGTCAAAATTCAAATCGTATCCGAAACCGAACGCGAAATTACCGTTACAAAAGTCTCAAAGTAATACGTTTTTTGCAAAAACTGTCATTCCCGATTATAATCGGGAATCTCCATCTCGCTCATAAAAAGGCGATGCCCGCACAGTGGCGGGCATGACATCGCATTATTGTCACCCCGGCCAGAGCCTGTCCCGGATTTATTCCGGGATGCCGGGGTCAACCTTTTAAACCTTTTTACGCTTTCCTTTGCGAGCGAGCTTTTTGTTCACCTTTTCTATGGAATCGGCGACAGCTTTTGCACGGAGTTCCGCAGCGACTTGAGCCAAAGAATCGGCAATCGCCTTTTCCTTCGCAATAGAATCGGCGCGGGCCGCGGCGGCAGCAACACAGGCCTTAACAGCTTCGTTACCGGCAATGCTATTCCAATCCTTGGCATCGCCCCTGCTCAAAAGCATCGGACCCTTGTATTCATTCACAACGTTAAATGCAGCGACGGTATCCTTGGCTGCCATGGCGCCCATCGCATCCGCATACAAATCCTTTTGGTGGTTGCGCAAGTCTTCAATCGCACCCAGACGGTTCTGGCGGAGAATTTCCATGGAATCGCTTACAAAGCTGAGTTCCCATGTTTCGTTATAGCAAGCTTCAGCCTCCACATACTTAGAAGCGTCCTTTTCTGCGGCAACATACAAAGCATCGCATTTCGCGAACGTATCGGCGCTTACCTGTTTGGTATGCTGGTAGTAGTAATAACCACCAACGATTAAACCGACAAGAACCAGCAAGAACACACCGTCCTGCCAGCCCATAATCGGAGCTTGCGGAAGTTTCGGCCTACCGTTAACGGTTTCACCGGCTTCCAGTTTTTCTTCGGCCTCGTCAAACGGGCTTTTTCCATTCAAGAAACTAAACATAGATTAATCCTATTTTTTGGAAATTGCGTCAAAGACGCGTGCATATAAATAAATTTGTTTTAAAAGGCTCGCAAACCCGTTGGAACGCGTCGGCGAAAGCCCTACATTCAATCCAATCTGCTGAAAGAACGTCGGGTCTACAGACAAAATATCCGCAGGAGCCATATCATTGAAAATCTGCAAGGCAAGCGCTCCGAGACCGCGGCTGATCAACGGGTTCGTCGTACCGCCTTCCACGTCCATCTCAAAATGAATCTTTCCATTCTCGAACTTCGGAACAAGATACATCGTCGAGGCGCAGCCCTGGATAATGAACTTTTCCGCCTTGAGTGCGGCGTCCATGCCCTTGTGTTCACGGGCCAGATCCAAGAGGAATTTCCACTTATCATCCGGGTCGCTAAACGAGGCGAATTTTGCTCTAATTTTTTCTTGACGATCAACAATACTTTCGGACATACACATCTCAATGCAAAAAAGAACGCATTCTCCAAATCAATGACGGGCAAGACCTCAGCACCGCAAAGAAAATTCTGAACAAAGTCTGTTTCTCACGCGGGAGTTCAGACAAACGCTTAGCCGCCTTGTCAAACTGTTCATCCTTGACTTTGGCAAATCCAGGTTTCGCCTTCGCTATTTGCAAATGAGTTTTTCCAAGAGTAGCCATCCAACGGTCAAGGACGGAGGCTTCGATACGAGAGCGGGCCGCATCATCGGTAGCAAGGAGCCATTCATGGACAGCCTCCGCCGCAATTTTTCCACTAATCAGCGATTCGACAATGCCCGAACGGCTCATCGGATTCACGCAGCTCGCAGCATCGCCCGCCTTGAAAAGTCCACACTTCGCAAGCGGCTTTTTCGACTGCCCGCAAGCAATCATTCCGCCACAAATAGTCCTGATAACGGCATTCGGATAGCGTCTTGCAATAAACTGCTTGAGTTTTTCGCGCAAAGGCATATCGGGCTTTGCATTTTTCGAAAGCACAAAACCAATATTCACTTCCTTGCCGTCACGCGGGAAAATCCAACCGTAACCGCCCGGGAACTCGCGTCCATAGAACAAATCAATATGATCGCGTTTGTGCTCAATGCCCTCGGCTACCGCAAAAATTGCAGGTTCCAAGTCCGTATTGCCCGATTCGATGCCCTCAAGGCACGGAACCCCGCGCGTCAGGCGGCAACCGGGCCCCGTCGCGTCAATAACAACAGACGCCGACAACCTGAAGATTTCTTCACCGACCTTTACATCCAAATTCCAGCAGTTTCCGTCATGCGCAATTTTTTTGACAAGCGCATCGAAACGGCATTCAACGCCCGCATCAACGCAGGCATCGGCAATCGCATGGTGGAACTTGGAACGGTCCAAAAGCAATCCGCAATTTTTGCTGTAAAATTCGGCCTTGTAACCCTTAGGTGAAGTAAAGTAAATACCGGAAATGGTTCCGCGGACCCAGGATTCGTCAACAGGCCACAATTTGTTCAAACGATTATTCGAAACAGCTTCAGCACAAAAAATCGGTTCCTTCCAAGGTTCCTTTTTATCTACGAGAAGGATTTGTCCAACATCTTGAGCCAGTTTTCCCAGTTGGTATGCTGCCATGAGACCAGCAGGACCCGCACCGCAAATCACTACATTGTAAGAATTTGAACGAAAAGCTGTCATCACATCGTAAAATTAATGAAAAATTGTCATTACACCGTAAAATTAGTATTTATTTGGTCAGTTTTTATTTTTCGCTTGGAATTTTGCAAATTTTTTAGTTATTTTAGGGCTATCCGATATTTGTTTTACTTTTTTTATAAAGGGAATTGATTATGAATACGAAGAACGTTTACAAATTTGGTATCTGCCTCCTTAGTGCTCTCGCACTCAGCGTGTCGGCTCAGGACTTCAGAGGCAAAGACCTGAACACCTCCTTCCGCGACAAGCGTATCGACAACTACCAGTTCCAGAAGGCTAGGGCAATCAAGGGCGTTACGGACTTCCAGCGCTCTGCAGGTGAATCCCCGGACTTCGAAGGTGCTAGCCTTCCCGGCGTTTCTTTCCGCAACGCCGTGATTAGCCAAGCGAACTTCGAAAGCGCAAACCTCCAGGGAGCAATCATTAGCGGTGCCGACATCCGCTCGGCCTCCTTCGAAGGCGCAAACCTCGAAGGCGCTGACCTCTATCGTGCAACGCTCCTCGATAGCAAATTCCCCAAGGCAAACCTCAAGAATGCCCGTATGGATGCTATGAAGGTCTCCGACGAATGCGACTTCAGCAAAGCTGACCTCACGCAGGCTTCCGCGACCGACATGGACCTCACCCGTGCAGACTTCAGCAAGGCTAACCTTACACACACGAACTTCTCCCGTTCCTTGATGGCTAACAGCGACCTCCGCAAGACCACCATGGAAAAGACGGACTTCACGGCTTGCAACCTCATCGCTGCAAACTTCAAGGGTGTCAACCTCAACAACGTGAACTTCGCCAAGGCGGGTCTTTCCCAGGCTGAATTCGGCGGCGCTACGTTCAACAACGTGAACCTCCAGGAAGCAGACCTTTCCTTGACCACCTTCAACGACGTTGACCTCTCCAGAACGCAGCTCCAGAAGGCCAAGTTCGCCCAGTCCAAGGTCAAGAACATGAAGTTCAACAACCAGGACTTGAACGGCGTCATCTTCGACAAGGGCGAAGTCTCCAAGAGCACATTCGACAAGACCAAGCTCAACAAGTCCTCCTTCTTTGATGCAACCGTCAGCAAGAACGTGTTCAACTACGCTGAACTCATGAAGGCTGTGTTCGATGGTGCCTACGTATTCAAGGACATCTTCGACAACGCCGACCTCACCAAGGCGAACTTCGCGAACTCCACCATCGAACGCTCCGCATTCAACAATGCCCAGCTTTCCGGTGCAAACTTCTCTGGTGCTAAGCTCATCAAGGTCACCTTCACCAATGCAAAGATGGAAGGTGTCAAGATTGATGCCGACACCAAGATGGAAGACGTGGACTTCTCCGGTGCAGACTTGAGCAATGCAAAGATTGAAAAGTTCACTGCAAAACGCGTTCTTTACAACGAAAGAACCAAGTTCCCCAACGGTTTCGATCCTCGTGCATTCGGTTTCTCTAGACCGGGTGAAAAGCGCTAACCAAGCCCTTTGAATATCGGAAATTAGGGACGCTCATCGAGCGCCCCTTTTTCATTTTTAGGTAAGTAGGAATAGGTTGTAGGTCTTAGGACTACTTCTTCCCCATCAGCCACGTAATTGCTTCGGCCAGGGAATGCACCCGCACGATGTTCATCGAACCAATCCGTTCGGTGAGTTTGCAGCACGCCGGTACGACAGCCTCCGTCATCCCCAGTCGGCTAGCTTCCTTGAGCCGCTGTTCGAGGAGGCTCACACCGCGCACCTCGCCCGACAGTCCAAGTTCGCCAATCGCAATGGTTTGCCTCGACAGCGGAATGCCCACGTGGTTGCTCGCGACGGCAAGCGCCAAGGCCAAGTCCGACGAAGCGTCGTTCACCTTCAGACCGCCTACAATACTTGCAAACACGTCCGACGCGCCAATCGTCACGCCGCCAAACTTTTCCAAAAGCGCAAGGATAATCGTAAGCCGCTTCGGGTCAATCCCGGCCGCCACGCGCTGCGGTACCGCAAAGTTCGTCTGGTTCACAAGCGCCTGAGTCTCGAACAGCAGAGTCCTGGAGCCTTCCATCGTGCAGCAAACGACACTGCCCGGCGTCGGCGGTACGCCCTCCTGCAAAAACACCTTGCTCGGGTTCAGCACCGGATTGAGCCCGTGCCCCGTCATCTCGAAAACGCCAACCTCGTCGGTTGCGCCAAAGCGGTTCTTGATAGTCCGCAAAAGCCTGTATTGATGGTTCCGGTCGCCCTCGAAATACACGACCGTATCGACCATGTGCTCCAGAATTCTCGGGCCCGCAATCTGCCCGTCCTTCGTCACATGCCCAATCAAAATCGTGATGCAGCCGGTATTTTTCGCAAAGACCATCAAGTCGAGCGTACACTCGCGCAACTGCGTCGCGCACCCGGGTGTCCCGGCGAGTTCGCCCTTGTACACCGTCTGGATGGAGTCAATCACAAGGACTTGCGGTTTCACTTCGCGCGCATGGTCCAAAATTTTTTCAAGGTTCGTCTCGCACAGAAGCAGCATGTCGCTCCCGGAAACGTTCAACCTTTCGCTGCGGAGCTTGACCTGGCACGCACTCTCCTCGCCACTCACATATAGCGCCTTGACGCCAGCCGCATTCATCGTCGCAAGCGTCGTAAGCACGAGCGTCGATTTGCCAATTCCCGGATCGCCGCCAATCAGCACAAGGCTCCCCGGAGCAAAACCGCCCCCGAGCACGCGGTCGAATTCCACATTCGCGGTACTCAATCGGCGCGTATCCTCCGAAGCCACATCTTTCAGCGGAACAACTTTATGGACCGGACCGCCAAGCCCGCGCCCGACACGCCCGGAACCTTCCACGATATTTTCAACGACATGTTCCTTGAGCGAGCTCCACGCCCCGCAAACCGGACACCGGCCGGCCCACTTCGGCGTTGTATTGCCACACTCCGTACATAAAAACACAATTTCTTTCTTAGACTTATTTACTGCTACCATGTGCACTAATATAATAAAAGCACCATGTCAAAAGGTGACATTTCGAAAAATAGTGTTCAAAAAAGCAAAAAAATTCCTTACGATACCCGCCCGCTCTCGGCATTGGTTATATCCAATACGGTAACGATATACTTCTGGGAACCGTCACAAAGCAGCCTCGCCCGCACGACCTTCACCGAACCATCTACGGTCTTAAACTTTTTCCCATAAGTTTTGCCCGATGTAATCAGCCGTTTCGCCGTTTGCAGGAATTCTTCTGCCGAACAAGGCGCAAGGTGGAACAACGAACAAAGATGGTCTAGCGATTCCACAATCGGTTTCTGGACGAACATCGGCTTTCCTTCAACGCAAGAAAGGCTCAACACCCTATCGGCATTCCCGTCAATATAGACAATCTGGTCGTACAGATTCAAAACAACGGCATCGGTCAATTCTTTGTAGGCTTCGACATCCGTAATGTTTTCGTTTTGAAGTTTCAGGATGACATCGCCGGTATCCGGGTCCGCCATCATGTCGAAAGTCGATTTAATCGTGAACCAGCCTCTTTTTAAATTGTAGCTGATATTGAGCGGCGGAACAATGCGTTTGTTCGCAAAAGTAAGAATCAACTTTTCGCGGGTGTAGTCCGCGGCTTTTTGAACATTGACCCCTTCTTTCGACATCAGTTTCGTCAAAAGACCAACGTGGTTGTCGTAGGTGTAATTATCGGCGAGTTCATCAGGGATGTAAGTTACGCCGTCCATCCTGATTACAGGGGAATTCTTCGTGAGATTCCAGAACAAGAACGCCTTATAGCCCGGATCATAAGACTTTGTATGGGTCGCTTCGCCAGACTCCATAAACAGCTTGAACGCATTCCTGCGTCCAAAGTAATTCTTTAGCGCCATATCGTCTTCGGATACGAACACAGACAAAATACGTCCGTACGGAGTGTCCCTGAAAAATTTGCCCACATGGTAAATGCGCTTGACCGTTCCGCTTTTTGTCTTGACGCAGTAAGTGATTTGCGTTGCGACTGTACTTCCGCTGCGAATTAGCGTTTGAGTATTCTCCTTCACGGCGCCGTAATCATCGGGGTCGATAACCCCCTTGAACCTTTCGCCCGCCAAATTGCGGAATTCTTCGACATTATCGCATTCGAGAATTTCAAGCGCACGGCCGTTCACGTAAAGGACATCCCCATGAATGGCTTCCAAGAGGATGACTCCGCCAGGAACATATTCCATGTAATTCAAAGCCAGCTGGTGGAGCAATTCGGTATTCTTGATGGTCCCGTCAATTTTCGCCTTGACCCTATCCTTGTTGGTTATGGGCATATGGATAAACTGATAGGCCCCCAAGCGAATGCTTTCCTGAGCCAGTTCCATGTTGTCCGTCATGACGATAAACGGTATCTGGAAATCGCGCTTTTCGCCCTTACATTTTTGGATAATCTTGAAACCGTCTATTTTCGGGAGCGCGGCATCAATCAGCGCTAGGGATATTCGATTTCCGTATTCCAACAAGATATTGAGAACTTGTTCGCCATCTGATGCAAACAAAATATTGTAATCCGCTTTCAGGATATCTTCAAGAATCGAGCGGTTCTGCAAATTGACAGTCGAAAGCAGAATTGTCTTCGCGTCTGCAGGGAACTTTACCACATTCTGGTCACCAAGTCCCGTTTCAACGGCGCTCACGTGCGTATTGCGGAACGACAAATCGTAGATATGGCAATCGTTGATATCGGCTATCAGGCGGGCACTCAAAAACACGTAGGTTCCATGAGTCGCATAAGTCGTCTGCTGAGGCGCCTTGTACGCAATACATTCCGCCTTGCAAAGTTTTTGGTACAAAGGATTTTGCAAGTCATTGCAATCCTGTTCGACATCCTTGAAATTCTCATAGCCAAGGCTCAGGAGTTGCTCTTCGAACTGCTGGTTCACAAAAAGGAACTTGAACGCAGCGTTTTCAAAGGACACGATGGCCTTGGGCGAATCCACCAGATAATCGAGCTTGCCGAGTCGGGAATACACATGACGAGTCTTTCGATTTTCGACATGCATTCCGATGGACGCCATGTGATCGAGCGTATCCTTTAAAGGCAGAGGTTTTCCGTAAAAATAGCCCTGCACTTTTTCACAGCCAATCCCCTTCAAAAATTCCATCTGTTCCTTGGTCTCGACACCTTCGGCAAGAGTTTTCAGTCCAAGATTTTTTGCCATACGGACTGTCGAACGGATGATGGTACGGGAGGCCTCGTTAAAGTTCGAGAGGAACACCATGTCGATTTTCAGTTCATCAAACTTGTAATCTTTGAGCGTGTTGAGCGACGAATAGCCGCTTCCAAAATCGTCTATCCAGACTTCGTAGCCGGCAAGGCGGAACCGTTCGATTTCACTGCGGACATAAGCATTCGAAGCCATGATGCTTTCAGTGATTTCGACACGAATATACTCGCGTTCGATTCTGTACGTTTCAAGCGCCCGCTCGACAACCTCGAAAATATCGCAGCCGATAAAATCCAAACGCGAAAGGTTAAACGAAACAGGGACAATCGGGTTTCCGCGGTCCAATTCTTCACGCAGTTCCTTGCAGACCACCTGAATGACATGGCTATCGAGCTTGTGAATTTGGCGGGACTCCTCCAATGCGCCGATAAAAGCCGCCGGATTCAAGAATCCGTATTGCGGGTCAATCCAGCGGGCCAGAGCCTCCATACCGCAGAACGACTCCGTAATCGTACGGACAACCGGCTGGTAATACACCTTGATGTAGCCATTCTTGATGGCTTCGTCGATGTGGTTCACGACGTAGTTCTGCAAAATCAGCGCCTTGCGCAAATCCTCGTCATAATAGCGGATAAAATTATCACTTGATTTTTTCTGGACCTTGCAGGCGATTTTCGCTTTTTCGCAAGTTTCCAGAATCGATTCGCCCTCGCCAATCTTGCAAATGCCGATGTTTATGTCCATCGAAATCTTCGAAACGGTCGCCTTGACATTCCTGCGAATTTCGTTCAGCCGTTCTTCGAGATTTTCCGTGCCAGCAACAACAATAAAATGGTCATTGGCAATGCGGCAGACCAAGTTATCCGAAAACTGCTTTTTGAGGAACGCCGCAAAAAGAATCAGGAACTCGTTGCCCTTGTCATAACCATTGGCATTGTTGTAGAGTTTCATCCCGACAACGTCAAAGAAAACGACCGCAGGTACGCCACCCTCATTCCTGATACCGTCAACGAAATCTTCACCGCGCATGCGGCTGTATTCCAAATTCGGAAGCCCCGTCAAGGAATCAAAGTAGCGGTCGGTCCGTTCGCTTATGCGATGAAGAATGGCTTCCTTGCCATGCCATTTGATGAGAGTCGCTTTCAGAATCAAATCACCGCCAGTGCGGGAATTCTGCACGAGCACTTCGCCTTGTTCAAGGACTTCTTCTATAGTAATCAGCGGGCGATCTCCCGAATCGAAGAAATACTCCTCGAAAGTGATGCCCGGGAAAAACGCCCTGACCGGCGTCCAGATTTTCTCGGCGGAAGCGCTGATCATATAAATCTCGTGCGTTTTCGCATCGACAATGACAAACGGCTCGACCTTGTCCGTATTCAAGAACTCTATAATGCTGTTGTCAAATTCCTGGCGCTTGCCGCCATTCGATTCCAGCGCCGCAGTCACGTCATCATAAACGAAAACGGCATAAACCGTCCCGTCGTCAAAACAACGGTGGTAGCCCATGGCGTGCACCACGCGGTACTCATCCTTGCCATACAGTTTTTCGCGATAGACGACTTCGTAGCGGGAGTCCTTGGATTTCGCAAATTCTTTCGCCTTGGTCGCAATAAAGACAATATCCTCGCGATGGACGTTCTTGTACATGTCCGTATTGAGGTGGAGAAGCAAATTTTCGCGAGTCATGCCGGGTGCTTGCCAGCGGACAAGCCCGTCCGAAACAAGAATAGTCTGAACAGATCCATCAACAAGTTGATAGACCGCAAGCGGGATGTCGGAATTTTCCAATTCCCTTATCGTCTCTTTGGAAAATGAATATTTATTCAAAAAAGACATCACACACACCTTGCAATTCTTGGGACTAGACCTATTTTAAACTTAAATTATTATTTGCAAAATTGCAAGTTTTTTGAAAGTTTGCCGTAAAATAAAAGAAAACTTTTGCAAGTGGCGTGCGAAAATGCACATTTTTTCGTTTTTTGAAAGAAAAAACAAAAAAAGCCCCGCAATTAAGCGGGGTTTCATGTAAAGAAAGGTGATTTTTAAGCGGAAACTTTACGTCCGGCTTCCACGGCGTCTGCGATGGCCATGCCCACATAATCCTGCGCGCTGAACCAGCGGCCGCTCTTTTTATCGTCGAGGAGCACGCTCACGAGAGCTCCAGGAATAACCGTTTCGGGGGCATTCGGAGCATTCGGGCCACCCAAATCCGTACGGAGCCAACCCGGATCCATCACGTTCATCATCACGTCCGTACCATTAAGTTTGCAGGCGAAATCCTTCACGAACTTGGTGAGGGCGGCCTTCGCACAGGCATATCCCATCAATTCCGGTTCGTTCGCGATACCGCTCGTGGTGAGTTGCATGCGGCCAAAACCGCGCTTGATCATGCCAGGCAAGAAGTGGTAGGCTATCTTTATCGGCGCAAAGAAATTCACCGCCATCGCATGGTGGAAGTCTTCCATGGTATTGGCGAGATAGTCGGTGAAATATTGACTCATGAGGCCCGCATTGTTGAACACGAGATCGACCTGCACTTGAAGCGCATCGATTTCGGCCAGCATGGCATCAATTTCGGACTCGCTTTCGAGATTGCAGCCCACCGCCTTCACTTGAACACCGTACGGAGCGAGTTCAGCAATCACTTTTTCGGCATGGCTTTTGTCGCGCCCCTGCAATATGAGGTTTGCGCCGAGTTTAGCCATTTCGATAGCGATGAGGCGCCCGACACCACGGCATCCGCCCGTTACAAGGCACCATTTTCCTTTTACGTCAATCATTATAGACCCCTTGAGATTTCTTTTGATACCCGAAAAATAATCAATAAATCCCCTAAAAATTCAAAAAAACGCGACTTTGCGTACACAAGCGTAAAGGCTCCGAGCCCCTTTTTCTGAAATTTCAAAAGGTGTATTAGAATTAAAATATATTTATAGATTTCACCGTTAATGTCATTTTATGACAATAAATTTTTAAGAATCAATTAGTATCAAAGAATTATCATATTTTGCAAACTATTGCATGCACTCAGTTGTTGACGATTTTCTTAAAATATCATGACAATGAATTACGAGACCGCCCTATTACACGAGGCAATCAGGCTTCTTCTGATTTCGATAAGGCAAAAGCGAAGCCATACGCAGCAGTCGCTATCCATCGAATCCGGGATTTCAAGGCAATTCATATCGCAGATGGAATGCGGCAAACGTATCCCCTCCATAGACACGCTCTCTCAACTCGCAATCGCCCTTAAAACAAGCATGAGTTCACTCATGGACGAACTGGACAGCATCTATCAACATCTCTTTTGGCAACAGTGCGCAAAACAGAATCGCAACTCTGCAGACCATGCAAAGAAAGCCGCCGACAGCACGAATCCATGCTTAAACTACATACGCAAAGCGGGAGGATTGCGCAAGCCGTAGCCCTTAACAAAAAGCTTAAAATTTTCTATCTTTTATGGCCATGGAATGGCAGCGCAACATAAAGACTTTGACAACCGACGAGCTCAAAGCTTGGCTTCGTGACGTTGACGAAAAGCCTTATCGCGCCGACCAGATTCAAAAATGGCTTTTTTGCCAGCAGGTGCGTTCTTACGACGAAATGGTGAACATTTCCCCGGTTCTCCGCGAAAAAATGGCGAAACAGTTCACGCTTTGCGGCCTCAAGGAAGCCCAACGCTCCGTTTCTGTCGATGGGACGGTCAAGTGGCTTTTCGAGACCGAAGACGGCCACCATATCGAAACGGTGATGATTCCGGCCAATGGGCGCTATTCCGTATGCGTCTCGACGCAAGTCGGCTGCGCCATGAACTGCGCATTTTGCCGAACCGCCAAGATGGGGTTCACGCGTAACCTCGAAGCGGGTGAAATCCTCGAAGAAATCATCAACGTGAACTGGTACCTCAAAGACAACGGCTTCCAGAATGAAGAAGGCGGCACGGCCCAGGTCACGAATATCATCTTCATGGGCATGGGCGAACCGCTCAACAACTTGGAAAATGTCCACCGCGTCTGCTGCACGCTGCACAACCAGAAACTTTTCAACATGGGCGCAAAGCGCATGACCGTGAGCACTTCGGGAGTCGTCCCGAAAATCAAGGAGCTCGTGGACCGCAATACGCCCTGCTGCCTCGCCGTGAGCCTCAACAGCACGAACAACGAATACCGTTCGTCCGTGATGCCGGTGAACAAGACATGGCCCATCGAAAAACTTTTGGACGCGGTTGACGAATACATCCGCCGCACCGATAATTATGTGACGTTCGAGTTCGTGCTCATCCAGGACATCACCTGCACGCCCAAGGCCGCAAAAGAGCTCATCCGCATTTGCGCCCCGCGCCGCGTAAAGGTGAACGCCATCGTGCTTAACGACGGCGACGACCCGACGCTCCACGCCCCCACCCCCGAACAGGTGGAAGACTTCCTCGCCGCCGTGCGAGCTGCAGAAATTCAAATAACGATCCGCAATCCACGCGGTAGGGACATCCTTGCCGCGTGTGGACAATTAGCGTACAAAAAGGAAGGTAAAGAATGTTAACGCAAAACCTCCCGGAATTCTGGGACAATCTTTATGCCGAAGGCAAGGACTACTGGAATTTCAAGAAGGCGACCCCTGCCCTGCTTGAGTTTTTCAAGCACCCCTCCTGCCCCGCCGAGGGCACTGTGCTGATTCCCGGCGCCGGGTTCGGCTATGACGCAGAGGCTTGGGCTTTGCGTGGACACGAAGTTTTGGCCGTGGATTTTGCCCCGACCGCTGTCGATGAACTGGACCATCTGAGCCGCAAGCACAAGAACCTGCGCTCGCTCGACCTCGACTTGTTCACGCTTTCGCCGAAAGACGCCAAGCGCGGGGGCCAGCAGTTCGACATCATTTACGACTACGGCACGTTCTCGGCAATCCACCCGGGCCGCCGCGACGAATTCTTCGAAGTCTGCTACAAGATGATGAAGGACGAAGGCGTGTTCATCTGCCTCATGTACCCGCTCATGAACGGCAAGACCATGCAGGGGCCTCCGCACTGCATGAGCGAAGGCGAACTCATGGCACGCTTGGACGGCGTGTTCGACATTGTCGAACGCATCAAGCCCACGAACAGCATTCCGGGCCGCGAAGGCAAGGAAGAGTTCTGGATTATGAAGAAGTGCCTGTAGTTTGAACAGAGAACTCCTCGGGCCTACAATGTGCAGAATCGCCAAAGTGTTCCGAGGTCATTCTGAGCGGCGAATAACCGCGAAGAATCCAGAGCATTAAATTGTCATGCCCGCCACCGAGCGGGCATCTCCTTTTTTATAGACTTGGGACTTGTAAAAAAAGCGCGAAGGGCTCCACAGGTTTATCAAATTTTTTTATTTTTAGCCCAGTTTTAAATAAGGATTTTACTATGGCAAACGATTTATGCCCCTGCGGTTCTGGCAAAGCCTACTGCGACTGCTGCGAACCGATTATTAAGAAGACTACACTTGCACCGACCCCGGAAGCTTTGATGCGCTCCCGCTACACGGCATACGCCAAGCACGAAATCGCATGGCTCAAGGATTCCCTCGAAGTCACCCAGCGCGACGACTTTGACGAACCGAGCGTAGAAGCTTGGAGCCGCCAGTCCGAATGGCTCGGCATCGAAATCAAGCAGACCAAGACCGAAGACGAAAAGAACATCGGCTGGGTCGAATTTGTCGCCCGTTTCAAGCAGGGCAACATTACCCGCAACCACCACGAACTTGGCGAATTCCACAAAGTCGGCGGTGCATGGTTCTTCTATGACGGCCGTGCCGTGAAGCAGGAAACCGTCCGTCACGAAGGCCCGGTTGTCGGACGTAACGACCCGTGCCCGTGCGGTTCCGGCAAGAAGTACAAGAAATGCTGCGGAGCGAATAAGTAATTAAACCCTAACCCCTAATACCTAAAAATGTTCAAGATATTCGTAGATGGCGAAGCAGGGACTACTGGCCTGCAAATTTTCGAGAGACTTGCCAAGCGTAACGATCTCGAAATTCTCAAGATCAATCCGGAACTCCGCAAGGACGTAAACGAACGCCAGAAGATGATCAACGAATCTGACGTGACGTTCCTCTGCCTGCCGGATGCAGCGTCCATGGAAAGCGCCGCCCTCTGCACGAATCCGAACACGCGCATTATCGACGCCTCCACGGCTCACCGCGTGAATCCGGCTTGGACATACGGTATGCCGGAACTTTCGGCCGCCCAGCGCGAAGCGATTTCCAGGAGCAAGCGCATCGCGAACCCCGGTTGCCACGCCTCTGGATTTATCCTCGGTGTGTATCCGCTGGTCGCCGCGGGCATTCTCCCGAAGAGCGCAAACCTCGCCGCCTACAGCATCACCGGTTACTCCGGCGGCGGCAAGAAGCTCATTGCCGAATACGAAGCCGAAGAAAACTTGAGCCACAAGGCCGGCGAATCGAAGGCAATCATGGCTCCCGCCCCGTACGCGCTCGCGCTCGCCCACAAGCACCTCCCCGAAATGAAGAAGTACTGCGAACTCGAGAACGTTCCGTTCTTCAATCCGGTGCTTGGACCATACTACAAAGGTATGGCCGTGACGGTCGCCATCTTCCCGAACATGCTCACGAAGAAGGTCGGCCCGCAAGACCTGACCGAAATCCTCGCCAAGCATTACGATGGTTCGAAGTTCGTGAAAGTCATGCCGTACGAAGTTGCTCCGGTACTGTTCAACGGTCGCTTGGACCCGACCGTCGAAAATGACACGAACAACGCCCGCATCCAGGTTTTCGGCAACGAAAATATCATGCAGGTGACGACGATTATCGACAACCTCGGCAAGGGTGCTAGCGGCGCTGCAATACAGAACATGAACATCGCCCTCGGATTGGACGAAACGCTCGGTTTAGTTTAATCCGCGAACCATCACCAGTTAAATTTCAAAAAACGCCAAAGCTCCGTGAGTTTTGGCGTTTTTTGAGGTGAAAAAAAATTAGACATCCCAGGTTAGTATATAATAATACCCAATTTCAGGCTTATCTAAGACATATGAATAAGAACGGTGAGCCAAATCAAAATCCACATTTTGGACGATTTCCTCCTCAGGATTCACTTCGGAAGAAATCTTTTGACGCACGAGAACTGCAGGTGCCAATTTTTCGTTTACATACCCAAGCAAAACCTTAAATTGCAACATATCTGAAGGTTCTTCCACCTTATAACATATTCGCGGTTTTGAATCTGACAACGAACTTTCAAAAGCGACACGGACAGATGTACATTCATTAAATGTCAAAACCCTATCCAATTTTATCACAATGGTATCATAGGAATCCGAATTTCCTGACTGTCGAGCTCCAACAGGAACTAGAGCTTCGTTGACAAATACTTTCGGAATATTTTTCCCTCGCCATTTATATTTGTGTTCAATTTTATCTAAAAAAGGAACCTTAGCTTGAATTAATCGAATAACCTCAAATCGAGCAGTCTTTCCATCATCGCACACAAATGTACAGAAAGAAGCCAGCCTACGATATTTCCCGCTATTTCTAAAAACGAGCGACTTCAATACAGCCCTATATATTGCAATTGCAAGAATAGTTATGGCAATACAATAAAAGCCACAAACCACAGCAATTGCGTAGTCAGAACGGACAAAAATAAGGCCAACCCCCACAATGGAGGCAAGCCCAGCAAGAATTCCAAAGGAATTTTTAAAAATTTCTTTCATGACTAAGCTTCATTATCCATAATTACGCCTCAGTTGCTGAATTATCCTTCTACAATATAGGCTTTTTAAACCGAAAAAACAATACCCACAAATTGGGATTGATCGTAATATAGATTTGGCTCCTATCAAAAACAAGGGGGCGAACCTCAGGGCATTTATTTTGTCAACAACCGTTTGCAAGAATCGACTGATTTTACAAGATTCCCCATCAAGCGGTGAATGACAAGACAAGCACACTTCCCCAAATCGCAAAAATTTCTACATTTGGGCCATGTTCTTAGACGAAAAAAATATTGAAGTTCGCTCCGGCAGAGGCGGTGACGGCATCTGCAGTTTCCATCGTGAAAAGTTCGTGCCCCTCGGAGGGCCTGATGGCGGTGATGGCGGTCGTGGCGGTCACGTGATTTTGCAGGTGAACGAGCAATATACGACGCTCCTCGACATGGGCAACACGCACATTTACAAGGCAAAGAGCGGCCAGCCCGGCGGTGCAAAGCGCTGCTCCGGCGCATCTGCCGAAGATTTGATCGTGAACGTTCCGCGTGGCACAATCGTCAAGGACGAACAGGGCCACATTCTCACGGACTTGACCGAACCGGGCCAGAAGTGGATTGCGGCTCGCGGCGGCAAGGGCGGCATGGG
>JAEEGH010011410.1_pt1 | contig 20164 bp, 14 predicted proteins | sample 9134181 | NCBI WGS metagenome assembly JAEEGH01 (sample SAMN16246544, study PRJNA631951) | gut metagenome | biome: gut microbiome; feature: rumen; material: DP-attached | host: Bos | place: Iran: Karaj | collected 2018-10 | reverse complement strand
CTGAAGACCCCATCATCATCAACTCTGGCTATCGCTCAGAGGCAGTGAACAAGGCCGTGGGCGGCGTGAAAGGCTCGAACCATCTGACAGGGTGCGCTGCCGACATCCGCGTGGCAGGCATCGAGCAACTGGTGCGCTACGCGGTGATCCTGATGGACTATGCCGATGAGACCAAGCAGGACTATGATGAACTGCTGCTTGAACGAAATAAGAGCGGTGCCATCTGGCTACACTTCGCCGTCCGTCCCAAGGATAATCGGAGAAAGACGATGTTCTTACAGAAGTAAAATTTTCCCCGTTGCGTTGGGCAACGGGGATTTTTTCACAGAAAACGTTGGCGGTTTGAGGAATTTTGCGTATTTTTGCGGCGAGAAATGTTTCATCAATTAAAATTAGACAAGACTATGAACAAAAGAATGTTTCTGTATGCTGCCCTTGCATGGCTGACGCTGGCGGGGTGTTACAACAAGGGTGAGGGACAGCCCGAAGGAGTGCAGCGGGTGCCGTTTGACGGTGTGGTGGCAACGCGACGCAGCGTGCGCAACTACGACGCGACGAAGAAGATCTCGGAGGAGGAGGTGCGCGAGCTGCTGAAGGCTGTGCAGGAGGCGCCGTCGTGGGCCAACCAGCAGCCGACGAAGTATTACGTGGCCATCAGCGAGGAGAAGCTGAAGGAGGTGCAGGAGCTGGTGGGCGCCAACAAGGACCGCATCATCAACGCGCCGGTGCTGATCTGCTCGACCTTCGAGCGCGGCAAGTCGGGCTACTTCCAGGGGAAGCCGACGAACGAGGTGGGCGAAGGCTGGGGTGCCTACGACAACGGCCTGAGCAACTGCTACCTGATCCTGAAGGCGCGGGCGATGGGCTTCGACACGCTGATCATGGGTATGCGCGATGCCGACGGACTGAGACAGACGTTTAATATCCCAGAGAACGAGACCATCATGGCGGTCATCTCCCTGGGATATAGAGCATCCGACCCCGACAGGCCTGACAGGAGGCCGCTGAACGAGATCGTCAAGTTCTACTAAGTGTTATTACTTGGCGGGCTGGGCAGGTGCCTTCGGGGCATCTGCTGCGGGAGCCTCTGCGGCGGGTGCTGCAGGGGCTGCTGCATCCTGGGACTGGCTGGCACCGAAGCCCGGCAGGTTGTTCGGGTTGGTGGCAGGCACCTCATAGTTCTCCATCACGGAACCGCCTGTGGAGGCGCCTGGGGCAACATATGCGCAGAGAACGCTGAGCACGACCATAGCGGCAGCGAGGCCCCAAGTGGTCTTCTCGATGAAGTCGGTGGTCTTGCGCACGCCGCCGATCTGATTGTAACCGGAGAACTGGCTGGCGAGACCGCCGCCCTTAGACTCCTGAATGAGCACGATGCCAATCATGAGCAGTGCTGCAATGACAATTAAAACTACAAATAATGTGTACATTTTTTTACTAATTATTTTTTACTGTTATTTACGATCACTTTCTCTAAGAAGCGTATTTGGTCTGCAAAGTAAGCATTTTTTTTCGGAACTTGCAAACTTAATCGCCGAATAATTTCAAGTGCCTTCGAATATCTGCCCTGTTTGATGTAAATTCTGGCCAAAGTTTCAGTAAAATACTCCTCTCCCACCTCTTCTTCGGGCTCTTCGGGCTCTTTTGGGGCATCATCGGCAGGCAGGGGCACATCGCTGAGGGTGAAACGCCCTTTGTCAGCATTTATGAATGTATCTATGAGATCCTGACCACGCATCTCAGGTACGGATTCGGCCTCCTCCTGAGGCGTGTCGCCCTCGGTATCGAGCAGATAGGCCACGTAGTCTATGGCAGCATCGGCAGGCGTCGGGCGGCGCTTGCGGGGAGCGGCTTCTTCCTGGGGGATGGTGTCAAGGAAGGAGTTGATGAGCTCGGTGGTGCGGGAGGAGGGTGTCGGAGTATTCTGAGTACTCGGAGTATTCGGAGTATTCTGATGACTCGGATGCTGGTAGTGGGCGGCCTCAACCATATTGAAGAGCACACGGCGGTCGGTGATGTAGATGGCGGCGCGCCGCAGTTCCTCATCGAAGCCCGGGTCGTGGAGCAGATAGAGGTTCTGGAGCATCAGCAGGCGGAGCGTCTGGTGGTAGGGATACAGCGCCACCTGGGAACGCAACTCGTATAGCGTGTCACGATCCATCCGCTCAGGATGCTTTGTCAGTTCTATCAGATCCATTCTCTTTTTGTTATCCAGTTTTTACCAGTTGGCTACGGCGGCATTGAATATTTGTTCGCAGATGTTCTTCGACATCTCTGCCACGAGTTCGTCCTGCACAGCAGAGAGCGACAGCGTCGATTCGTAGCTGGCGGTGGCGGTAAACTGCTGTTCGAAGTCTTCATTGTGGTTGATGTTGTTGGTGAAGCGGCAGTTGACGGTCATCGACAGCTCTACCATCGCTGAGTGTCCCTCGCTGCTGACACCCTTGTTACGCTGGTCGTAACGCGTTATCTCGCCCTCGAGTTTCAGGTCGCCGTTACGCTTCACGAGTTCCAGACGTGTGTGGTCTGAGAACTGGCTGCGGAGCTCGTTGTTGAACATCGGTCCCATAGGTGCCCAGAGGTATGAGGCGCGGAGGGGGAAGTCGGCAATCTGGATGGTTTTCGTCTTCGAGTAGTCGATGCTGGCACCGTTGAACTTGTAGCTGACGGAGCACGACGTGGGTATCAGCAGGCAAAGCAGCAGGATAGTGGCCAGCCCGAACTGTTTCAGCCGGCGGTAGAGGGTGCGGTCGCTGATGCCCAGTTCCTGTGCTGCCTTGCGGCGGTTGCCGTGGTTGCGCTCAAGGGCCTTTTCAAGCATCGCCTTGCCCAGGTCGTTGAGATTGAGGTTCTCGGGTTCCTTCTCGGGCTCAATGTATTCCTCGGCCATCGCATCGACGGCGGCAGGGGAAGTGATGGGCGACATGGGCGATATGGGAGTAATGGGAGCCAGCTGGGTAGAGGCGGCAGGGGCAGAGAGCGGCTGGCTCTGGGCCTCGTCAAGGCGCTTCTTCAGCTGGCTCATCTCGTGACGCATCTCGTTGACGTTGCCACGCAGTTCGAAGAGTATCTTGTAGAGTATCTCACGTTCGTTCTCGAAGCTGTGGTCGCCGCCGTCCGTGCGATGGATGGTGGCAAGCTCGGTGGTCTCGTGATCCTGCGGGATGAAAGTACGCAGCATGTCGGCGGTGATGGTGCGCTCGGGGCTGAGCACGGAGATCTGGCGCGTGATGTTCTTCAGCTGACGGATGTTGCCCGGCCACTTGTAACGCATCAGCACCTGCTTGGCCTCGTCGGTCAGCACCACCTTGTCCATCCGGTATTCCTCAGCCATCTGCATAGCGAAGAGACGGAACAGCAGCACGATGTCCTCACCGCGCTCACGAAGAGGGGGCATCTGCATAGGCACTTCGTTCAGACGATAATAGAGGTCTTCGCGGAATCGGCCTTCGCTGATGGCTTTCTGGATATTGACGTTCGTGGCTGCCACGATGCGCACATCGGTCTTCTTCACCTCCGTGGCGCCTACGGGGATGTATTCGCCGTTCTCCAGCACACGCAACAGTCGGGCTTGTGTGGCCAGCGGCAGTTCTCCCACCTCGTCGAGGAACAGCGTGCCCTTGTTGGCAGCGCCGAAGTAACCAGGCGAGTCGTTGATGGCACCCGTATAGGAGCCCTTGACGTGTCCGAAGAGCTCAGAGTCGATGGTGCCTTCGGGGATGGAACCGCAGTTGATGGCGAAGTATTTCTCGCGCCTCCTCGGCGAGTTATCGTGGATGACGCGGGGAATAATCTCCTTACCCACACCGCTCTCGCCTGCGATGAGCACGCTGAGCTTGGTGGGCGCTACCTGCAGAGCCACGTCGAGCACGTGGTTCAACGCCTCGCAGTTACCTACGATTCCATACCTTTGTTTAATGGCTTGCAGATCCATTTCTATCGTTCTTTTCGTTTTGAGCTGACAAAATTACACATTATTTCTGAAACAGCTGCAATTTTGGCAGAATTTAACGAAAATTTCTCAGTCTTCCATTTCTGCGGGCACGGCATCGTCGCCTTTCTTCTGCGGTGTGCGCACGGCAAAACGCGCCTTGTCACCGTCTTCGCGCTTCTCGTGATAGAGCTTCGGCAGGGGGTGAGCCAGAGGTGCGTCATAGTCCTTGCGGTAACGATACATATCAACGGCGGTGAAGACGGCGTGACGCAGCGAAGAGGGGTCAGCCTGTCCCTTGCCGGCAATCTCGAATTCTGGTCCGTGGTCGGGCGTGGTGCAGATGGCGCTGATACCCGCCTTGAGCTTCACGCCGCCATCGATGGCAAGTGTCTTGAAGGGAACAAGCCCCTGATCGTCGAACATAGCGAGCACACCGTCGAACTGGTAATACATCTGCTGTCCGAAGTAGTCATCGGCTACGTAGGGACCGAAGACCTGAACGCCTTTCGCCTCCAGCTGTTCGACGGCAGGCAGGATCACCGTCTCCTCCTCTGTGCCCCGCTGCGGATTAAGGGCGAGCAGGGCGATGCGGGGATTGGAGATGCGGAAGTCGCGACGCAGGCTGTTGTGGAAGATGACGGCCTTGTCGATGATTTTCTCTGTGGTGACGGCAGCGGGCACGTCTTTCAAGGGCAGATGGGTGGTGACGAGACCTATGCGCACGAGGTCGCTCACCAACATCGTCAGCGACCTGTCTTCCTTCGAGGCGTTGGCATTCGACTTCATCGGTGCCTGCACCAACACGTCGTAGAGCCCCTTCTGCAGGTCTTCCTTAGCCCGGGCTACGGCTTTGCGGGCTGCGGAGTCAGACTCATCTGTAGGCGTACCAAGCTCCACTTTCACCTCCTCGTCGAAGGTGGCAAGCAGGTTCAGGCGTCCGTCGCGGGCATCCTCAGCCCTTTCGATGGTTGAGAATTGCGTCTCCAGACCGAGTGCCTTCCGGTGGTAGCCAGCCACCTTGGGCGAGCCGTAGATGATGGGCGTGCAGAGGTCGAACATCGTCGGATCCTCGAATGCCTTGAGTATCACTTCATAACCTATACCGTTCGTATCACCGTGCGTGATTGCCACGCGAATCTTTTTAGTATCCATATTTAAATTTTGAAATTTGAGCTTTGAACTTTGAAGTTTCTGATTACTTTCACCCTTTCAACTTTTCACTCTTTTTGGCTGTGGAGAGGAGGCCGCAGGCAGCGAAGATGTCCTGACCACGACTGGCACGGATGGTGGTAAACACGCCGTGAGCCGTCAGATAGTCACGCAACGCCTCCATGCGATTCTCGTCGGAACCGGGCAGGTCGACGCCAGGTATCTCGTGGAAACGGATGAGGTTCACACGGCAGTCCAACCCCTGCAGCAGTCTGACAATCTCCCGGCCATAGACAGGCGTGTCGTTGAGTCCGCCAAAGCAGATGTATTCGAACGAGCAGCGACGCTGGTGACTGAAATCATACTGCCGCAGGAGAGCGACGACCTCTGTGATGGACATCTGCCCCTCGGCAGGCATGAGCTTGCGGCGCTGTTCCGGCAGGGGAGAGTGCATCGAGATAGCCACATGGCACTCACTCTCGTCAAGGAAGCGCTTGAGTTTTGTCTTGATGCCCACGCTGCTCACCGTGATGCGACGGGGACTCCAGGCATAGCCGTAGTCGGCTGTCAGGATCTCCGTAGCCTTTAACACCGCATCGAGGTTATCCATCGGCTCACCCTGCCCCATAAAGACAATGTTTGTCAGGCGCTCGCGCTCAGGCAAGGCGTAAATCTGATTGAGAATGTCGGCAGCGGAGAGATTGCCCTCAAAGCCTTGCTTGCCCGTCTGGCAGAAAAGGCAGTTCATCTTGCAGCCCACCTGGCAGGACACACAGAGTGTGGCCCGTTCGCCATCGGGGATGAAGACGGTCTCGACGAATTTCTCAGAGTAATCGGAGTTCTCAGAATACTCTGAGCGCCTCACGGGAAAGAGATATTTGACGGTGCCGTCTTTCGAGCGCTGGCAGTCGATGGGCGCCATCGCACCTACGACATACCGCTCCTTCAGCCGCTCGCGGTTCGCCTTCGAGAGATTGGTCATCTCGTCGATGCTCGTCACGTGCTGCTGATAGAGCCACTTGAGAATCTGCCCAGCCGTAAATGCAGGCATCCCCAAGTCGCGGACAATCGCCTTCAATTCGTCGGACGAGAGCCCAAGAAGCACCTTTTTTTCCTCGTTTATCTCCATTTTCGTGTGCAAAGTTAGAAAAAAATCTTCAATTATTTGGTATTCTCGAAAAATATTACGAAATTTGCGCATTATTAATTTACTAAAAGACCCTAATGAGAGAAAAAATAGACTGTTTTCTGCCCTGCGACGACATAAATGCCGTTGCCAGGACAGTGGCACAACTCAAGGCGAGCAAGACGGTGCAGCACATCTTTCTGCTCACCTCCGACCCACAGCCCATCGAAGGCGACGAAACGCTGAAAGGCTGTCAGCAGCTGGCCGTCGACAACCTCACGGGCAGCAACACCCTGATGACCATTGCTGAGAATGCGAAAGCCGATTATGTGCTGCTGCAGACGAAGCCGACAAGGCTGGAACTGGGCGAGGGAGCCTTGGAACGCATTCTCCGCGTGGCATCCGACTCTGACGCCTCGATGGTCTATGCAGACCACTACGACCTCATTGACGGCAAGCGCACCCCCCACCCCGTCATCGATTATCAGACGGGCAGCATCCGCGACGATTTCGATTTCGGATCGCTGCGGCTGGTGAAGACCGCCCTGATGCATACCTTCGCGATGCAGGCTGGTGAAGCCGACTACCATCATGCAGGTCTCTACGCCCTGCGCCTCTTCCTGAGCCGAAACGGGCAACTGTTCCATATCGACGAGAAGCTCTATACGGAAGAGGAACTGGACACCCGGGCCTCTGGCGTAAAGCAGTTCGACTACGTGAACCCTCGTAACCGCGAGGTGCAGATAGAGATGGAACATGCTGCCACCGCCCATCTGGCGGAAATCGGGGCGAAGATAGACCCCTCGTATTATCGGAGGCCAGACTTCAACGAGCAGGAGTTTGATGTCGAGGCATCCGTCGTGATTCCCGTCTACAACCGTGAGAAGACCATCTGCGATGCCGTGAACTCAGCCCTCTCGCAGAAGACAAGCTTCAAGTATAATGTCATCGTGGTCGACAATCACTCCACGGACAAGACAACAGAGTTGCTGCAGGCCATCCACGATGAGCGGCTCGTGCATATCATCCCAGAGCGCACGGATCTCGGCATCGGCGGCTGTTGGAACCAGGCCATCAATGATGACCGCTGCGGACGCTTTGCGGTACAGCTCGACTCTGACGATCTCTATTCCTCGCCGAAGACGCTGCAACAGGTTGTCGAGGCATTCTATAAGCAGAATGCAGCGATGGTGATCGGCTCGTATCGCATGTGTGACTTCGAATTGAATACCCTGCCGCCGGGATTGATAGACCACGCAGAGTGGACAGACGAGAACGGTCCCAACAACGCCCTGCGTATCAACGGCTTAGGGGCTCCTCGTGCCTTCTTCACGCCGCTGCTGCGGCAGATAGGCTTCCCCAACACCTCTTATGGTGAGGACTACGCACTGGGGCTTATCTTCTCGCGCCACTATCGCATCGGGCGCATCTTCACAGAACTTTATCTCTGTCGCCGATGGGGAGGCAACAGCGACGCCGCCCTCAGTATCGACCGCATTAATGCGAACAATCTTTATAAGGATCGCCTGCGCACATTGGAAATCCTTGCCCGTCAGCAGATGCTGCAAGGCAAACAGGAACTGATGAACGACTCGGCGCTGCAACGGTTCTTCAACCGCCAGTTGGAGAAGTGGGAGGATGCCAGTCGCCGCTATCAGGATTTGAGGAATGTGAAGACACGCGATCTGACGGTGGGAGCCTCATCGATAAAAGTACAGTGGAACCCCGCCCGTATGGTGTCGACAGGTGCCAGCATCGACAAAAAGGTGATTGCCGATCGGCCGTGTTTCCTCTGCGAGGCAAACCGCCCGAAGGAGCAGACGAAGAAATCTGTCGATAGCCACTTTGACCTGCTTGTCAACCCCTACCCCATCCTGCCGGTACACTTCACCATCCCCAGCGTCAAGCACGAGCCTCAGCGCATCCGTGAGAACTACGGCGAGATACACAAGCTGCTCGAAGAGTACCCTGAGATGATGGTGTTCTATAATGGTCCCAAGTGCGGCGCATCTGCCCCTGACCATGCTCACTTCCAGGCTGGCACCAGCGGGCGGCTGCCCTTGCAGCTCTCCTGGCAGCGCCTGAGCCGCAACCTCACTACCATCATCAGCCTCAACGAAGGCGAGGATATTTCTCTTATCGAGGAATACCCCTGCCCTGCCCTGCTTATCCGCAGCCATTCGCAATACAGCGGCGAACAATTGTTCCTGCGCCTCTACGAAGCCCTGCCGATGCAGGAAGACGACACAGAGCCGATGATGAACATCGTCAGCTGGCGGCGCAACGATGACTATCTATCGGTGGTCTTCCCACGCGGCAAGCACCGTCCTGACTGCTATTATGCTCAGGGCAACGACCAATATATCATCTCGCCGGGAGCCCTCGATATGGCTGGGCTCATCATCACCCCCCGACAGGAGGACTTCGAGCGTCTCACGCCAGAGTTGGCCCTCAGCATCCTCAACGAGGTGTCACTCTCGAAGGAACAGCTGCAGCAGGTCATTGCTCGCCTTCAGGACAAATCACAAACTTCAAACTTCAAAACTCAAAATTCAAAGGAACCTACCGTCACCGTCGGCATCGTCACGGCTGAGAAGATTGACTTCCAACTCAATCAGGCCTATGTCGCTAAGGGTGAAGTGATTACTGGTCCGCAGACCGTCGAGTTCTCTGAGGGTGGTATCCTGTGGCGAGGCACGCAGTACCGTGAACTCACCTTTACGCCGCAGGCACTAGACGCCACATTCTCACTCAGCGATGTCACCATCGGCGTCGACTTCCATTGGGAGCGCAAGGAGACACAAGAGTTTGAAGGTACGCTGCGCATCGTCGTCGAGGCCGACAAGATCGTTGCTATCAACGAACTGCCGGTAGAGCGTTACTTGACGAGTGTCATTGCCAGTGAGATGTCTCCCACCGCCTCCATTGAGTTTCTCAAGGCCCATGCGGTTATCTCCCGTTCTTGGCTCCTGGCACAGATGGAGAAGCGTCGCCGCCTCGACAGCGGAGCAGACAATTTCTTCTCGTTCATCAAGAAAGACGACGAGATTATCCGTTGGTATGACCGTGAAGACCATACCATATTCGACGTCTGTGCCGACGACCACTGCCAGCGCTATCAAGGCATCGGCGGCGGTAATCGTGTGAAAGCAGAACAGGCTGTCAGCGAGACTCGCGGACAGGTGCTCTCTTACAACGGTGAAATCTGCGATGCGCGTTTCTCAAAGTGTTGTGGCGGCGAGACGGAAGAATTCCAATATTGTTGGGAAGACACGCCTAAGCCCTACCTCGAGAGCATCCACGACCCCTGGTGCAACACCAGCGATAAGCATATTCTCTCGCAGGTCATGAAGGAGTACGACCAGGAGACACCCGACTTCTACCGCTGGACGGTGGAATACACGCAGGAACAACTCTCCGAGCTTGTCAACCGCAAGTTGAAAGACGACTTCGGTACCATCGAGGATCTCATCCCTTTGGAGCGAGGCAAGAGCGGCCGTATCTGGAAACTGAAGATTGTTGGCTCAAAGAAGACACTCACCATCGGCAAGGAGCTCGAAATCCGTCGCGCCCTCAGCGAGACCCATCTGCTTTCCTCTGCCTTCGAGGTAACCATCTCCTCCCCTGAGTCAGGGGAGGCCGGGAAGGGTCTGAACGACGGCCAAAACGAGCGAATATTCACGCTCCACGGCAAGGGTTGGGGACACGGTGTCGGTCTCTGTCAGATTGGTGCTGCCGTCATGGGCGAGGCCGGCAAGACCTACGATGATATCCTGCTCTTCTACTACCGCCACGCCGAAATCAGCAAACTCTATGAATAATCATCATTTCCAATTGTCAATTAACAACTATCAATTCAATGAATAAAAAGTCTCCCTGGGCCTGGGTGCCCACCCTTTACTTCGCAGAAGGCCTGCCCTACGTGGCCGTGATGACCATCTCACTCATCATGTATAAACGTCTCGGTTTGTCAAACACCGACATCACCCTCTATACATCATGGCTCTATCTTCCGTGGGTCATCAAGCCCCTATGGAGTCCGTTCATCGACATCATCAAGACTAAACGCTGGTGGATTGTCGTCATGCAGCTGCTCATCGGTGCAGCCCTCGGCGGTGTCGCGTTCACCATCCCAGCCCCTTATTGGCTGCAAGGATCACTGGCGTTCTTCTGGCTGATGGCCTTTGCCAGTGCCACCCACGACATTGCTGCCGACGGCTTCTATATGCTCGGTCTCGAACAGCACGCCCAGGCTTACTTCGTGGGCATCCGCAGCACATTCTACCGCATCGCCACCATCGTCGGCCAGGGGCTTTTAGTGATGCTGGCAGGCAACCTCGAGGTTGTCACCCGCAACATAAAATACTCATGGAGCCTGATGTTCTACGGCATGGCGGGCCTCTTCATCGCCTTCTGGCTGTGGCACCACTATATCCTGCCGCGTCCGACTGAAGACAAAGGCATCGAGAAGATGCACGGCCGACAGATAATGCAGGAGTTCTGGCACACGCTGAAGACCTTCTTCCAGAAACCTCAAGTGTGGGCAGGCATCTGCTTCATGCTTTTCTACCGCATGCCTGAGGGACTGCTCGCCAAGGTTAGTGCCCTCTTCCTCATCGATGCGACTGCAAAGGGCGGACTCGGCCTCTCGCCAGCCGAATACGGACTGGTACAGGGCACCGTCGGCGTCATCGGCCTCACACTGGGAGGCATTCTCGGAGGTATCGTCGCCAGTCGCGACGGACTGAAGCACTGGCTTTGGCCGATGGTGATGGCTATCACCCTGCCAGACCTCGTCTACGTCTACCTCTCCTATGTTCTGCCTGAGAGTCTGTTTATCATCAACGTCTGCGTCTTCATCGAGCAGTTCGGCTACGGTTTCGGCTTTTCGGCCTACATGCTATACCTTATATATTATAGTCAGGGTGAGCACAAAACTGCCCACTATGCCCTCTGTACCGCTTTCATGGCCCTGTCGATGATGATACCCGGACTCTTTGCCGGTGCCCTGCAGGAAGCCGTCGGCTACCCCATGTTCTTTCTCATCGTCATAGCGGCCTGCTCACTTACCTACATCGTCACCGCCACCCTCAAGATTGACCCTGAGTTCGGCAAGAAGCAGAAATAGGAATAGGGAAATCCCTACCGACGATTAGGATAATTCACTTGCGTAATGGCTCAAATGATGCTACCTTTGCACCATCAAACATTTAAAACGTTACGATTATGAAGAAGTTATTTTACAACATCCTGACGATGGCCGTCATAGCCATAGCAGCCGTCTCGTTCTCTTCCTGCGAAGACGCTCAGATCGCTTCCACCCTCGAAGGCACATGGAAAGGGAACATGTATATCTCAACCTCTTATGATGGCCGTACCTACGACGCCACCTATACAGAGATCACTTTCGATGGAGACCCCTACTCTTTCTCGAGCGGCACCGGATATTGGGTTGACTACTATAGCAACGCCCCTTGGGACTACGTCGCCAACCATATCAGCTGGTCTGTAGATAATCGCGTCATCTATATCCACTTCTACGAAGATGGCACATCATTCAGGATTTCCGACTATCGTTTGAACGACGATCGTTTCGTAGGCACGCTCTATGACAACGGCAATTATGTCGATTTCGATCTCGTTCATACCTCATCGCCCAACTGGGGCAGGTACAACTATTGGGGTTACGACTCCTGGTTCGGCACCTACTATTCCCGCACTCGTGGTGAAGGCGCTTCCGACTCCACAGCAGTCGAAAAGCCCATCCGCTACATCAGAGGAAAATAAAATCCAATAAGAAATGGCTTCCAAACCGGAAGCCATTTCTTATATCCCTGCGCCGTCTTGGAATCCTGCATCGATAGCCTTCGACTGCTGGATGCGCGAATATGGCGGAACGGAGTGCGTCAGCCAGATATTACCACCAATCACAGAGTGGTGTCCGATGGTGATGCGCCCTAAGATCGAGGCATTGGAATAAACGGTGACATAATCCTCAATGATCGGGTGACGCGGGATATTCAGCATATTCCCCTGCTCGTCGTACTTGAAACTCTTCGCACCCAATGTCACACCCTGATAGAGCGTCACATGATTACCGATGATCGATGTCTCGCCGATGACGACGCCCGTACCGTGGTCGATGGCGAAATACTCACCGATCTGAGCACCCGGATGGATATCGATACCTGTCTTAGAATGGGCCAACTCCGTGATGATACGCGGGATGACAGGCACTTTCAACTCATGCAGTCGATGGGCGATGCGGTAGTGCGTCATCGTATTCATCACAGGATAGCAGAAGATCACCTCACCGTAGTTCCTGGCGGCAGGATCGGCATCGAACATCGCCTCGACGTCGGTATAGAGCAGCCGTTTGATCTCGGGCAGTGTGTCGATGAACTCGCTGGCCAACCGTCCCGCTTCATCATACACCTGAGCCTTCGTGCGTATCTGCTCACAGTCCTCGCAGAACTGGAGTCCGTGGGCAATCTGCTTGGTGAGTAGCGTTATCAGCTCCTCCATGTGTACACCGATATAATACGAGCGGATGGCCTCGTCGGGCTGCCGCTTGTTGAAATAGTCTGGGAAGATAATGTTCTTGACAAGCGTCACAATCTGCTTCACCTGCTCCACAGAGGGCAGCGGCGCCTCTATGGCGGGCATCATACCCGCCTCTTTCTCACCGATTTTCGACAGCAGCGCCACATTCCTGCGCAGCACGTCGTTAGTACCTTTCTTATCCATATCGGTTGCAAAATTAATGCAATTCGCGCAAACCACCAAATATATTGGAAATTTTCTTCAAAAGTCGAAGTAGAGGGAATCCGCCGCCCATCGGTCATCGATGGTGATTTCGTAGTCCATCTGATAGACTGGTGAGAAGAGATAACCGCGACAAATGGTGATATGGTTGCGCAAGACAGGGATGCTCTCAATCTTCCGTTCCGTAGCGATAGTCTCTGACTGCCCCTTATAGGTCGTAGCCGTTACCGTCAGTTCGTCATTGTTGCCGTGAGGGATCGTGTAGATTTCAAATTTCTCCTCGTTGTGGGTGAGGTCGAACCACTGCGACTGCTTCGAGTTCACCACGCCCCAGCCGTCGTCGCCAGCATCGAGTGTGCCTGAGCCACCAGTGTAATAGAATCGGATGCGTCCTGCCTGCGATGGGATCTCATCGTATGGAATAAACCGCACCATCGCCGTGATACGCTTCAGTTCCAACGTCCGCGTCACATCCTCATTTTCCACAATCAGACTGTCGCCGTAGAAGAATGTATCCGTGAACCCCGTCGTATTGGTAAAGCCAATTTTGTTCGCATTTGTTGATGTCGGATTGCCGCTACTGCTATGTGCCAGAACCACCAAGAAAAATCTTCCCTCCGGTAATTGGATCTGCGCCTCGCCAAAATCCGCATCTTCCGATGTCTGACTAATCTGCCTGATTCTTTCCCCATCCTGATACACCAAGAAATTCAACCGCGAACAGACACCATTGACATCACGTCCTCTCGTCCGCGCCATCTCAAACGGCACCTGCTCGACGCTGCCAATGCGCAGCACGACATTTGCCTTGGATTCCTCTTCGGCATCCTCGACATTCATTTTCTCACACGACGCTGCCCCTGCGAGCACCATCACTCCACACACACATGCCTTAAAAAGGCTGAAGAATTGCTTTTTCATAAATTATTATTTCTAAAGTGAACAAAAATTCAGCCACAAAAGTAAGCATTATTCGCCGAACACGACGAACAATGCTTCAATAATTAAGACAATTTAACGACTTGTCTATACCCTACTCAACGGTCAGAACGGCCTTCTTCAAGTGCTTCAGACTGCTGTCAGGGCCAATCATGATTTCAAAGTCACCAGGTTCCAAGACATAGTCGAGGCTGCTGTTATAGAACTTCAGCAGGTCGTCAGTAATCTCAAACGTCACTTCCCTACTCTCGCCCTTCTTCAGAGGAATGCGCTGGAAACCTTTCAGTTCCTTCACAGGACGGGTGATGCTGGCCACGACGTCGTGAATATACAACTGTACAATCTCAACGCCGTCATAGTCGCCTGTATTGGTGACAGTCACGGATGCCTTACGTCCGTTCAGACGGATGTCGCTATAGTCGAAAGATGTATAGCTCAGACCGAATCCGAAGGGGAACAGCGGGTCGTTGCGCACATCGAAGTAGTTGCTGCCGAATTTCGAGAACGTGCTCAGGTCTTCGCCTACAGGTCTTCCCGTAGGCAGACAATTATAGTAGAGCGGTTCCTGTCCCGTAGCCAGAGGCATCGAGGTGGTGAGCTTGCCGCAGGGCACCTTGTCGCCAAAGAGCACATCACAGATGGCATCGCCAGCCTCACTCCCGCCGAACCATACCTGCAGGATGGCAGGCACGTTATCGTTCTCCCAAGTCAGTACCGTCGGACGGCCTGCAAAGTTCAGCACCACCAACGGCTTGTCCAATGCGAGCAAAGCCTCCAGCAGTTCCCTTTGTGTGTCGAACATCTCCAACGTAGCTCGGCTGCTGCACTCGCCACTCATCTCGGCCGACTCTCCCATCGCACAGACAATGACATCGGCATCACGGGCGATATCCAATGCCTCGCGCTTCAACAGTCCGGCATCCTTGAAAGGTGTCTGACGATAGAATCCGCCGTCCTTTTGCAGGGTGGAGTCGCTGGTGAAGTTGCAGCCCTGGGCATAGCTGACCGTCGCCTTGCCTGCCAGCGCCTTCTCCATCGCCTCTTTCAGCGTGGCGTAGCGCTCGTTGGCGGCAGTCGGTGCCCAGGTGCCGGCCATATTGATGCGGTTGTCTGCCATCGGACCGATGAGCGCAATCTTCCCCTGTTTCTTCAGCGGCAGCACCCTTTCATTATTTAATGTTTTAATTTTTTCATTTTTCAACAGCACGAACGATTCCGCAGCCAGTTGGCGCGCTGCCTGCCTGTGTTCTAATGTATAGATGTCTTTCTCGTGACGCTTGGGGTCGAGGAAACGGTAAGGATTGTCGAACAGACCTAAGATATACTTCGCCTCGAGCACCCGACGGCAGGCCTGATCGATCTCGGCCATCGTCACCCTGCCCTCTTTCAGCGACTGCTCCAGCGTCTTGATATAACCTTCGGCACACATATCCATGTCAGTGCCGGCTTTCAGGGCCATCACCGATGCCTGCTGCAAGTCGCCCAGCCCGTGCTTGGTAATCTCGCCGATGGAACCATAGTCAGTCACCACGAAGCCGTTCCAACCCCATTGCTTGCGCAGCACGTCGTCGATGAGCCATTTGTTGGCCGTAGCGGGTATGTAGTCCACGATGTTGAACGAGGTCATCACCGAGCCAGCCCCAGCCTTGGCGGCAGCCTCGTAGGGCGGGAAGAACTGGTTGTACATCCTGACGTGACTCATATCCACCGTGTTATAGTCGCGCCCGGCCTCTGCCCCGCCGTAGAGGGCATAGTGCTTCACGCAGGCCATCAAGTTCTCAGGACCGTAGTTGCCCTGATAGCCTTTCACCAGCGCCTCAGCGATGCGACTGCCCAGGAACGGATCCTCACCGTTGCCCTCGGCGATACGTCCCCAACGGGCATCGAGCGCAATATCCACCATCGGACTGTAAGTCCAGCAGATACCATCAGCCGTAGCCTCCTTGGCGGCTATCCGCGCAGCCTGTTCAATGGCCTCCAGATCCCAGCTGCACGACATCCCCAAGGGTATGGGAAAGATGGTCTCGTAGCCATGAATCACATCCATTCCTACGAGCACCGGGATGCCCAGACGGCTTCTCCTGGCAGCATCCTGCAGCTGTCGGATACCTTCCACGCCCGTCTGGTTCAGCACCGTTCCTAACTTCCCCTGCTCTATCAATGTCAGCAGCGGACTGTTCTTCAATTCCCCCGTCGTGGCCGAGGTGCCTGGCAAGAGGTTCATCTGTCCGAGTTTCTCCTCAACGGTCATCTTGGCCATCAGCCGGTCGATAAACGCATTCATTTTCTGGTCTTGCGCCAGGACGTTCTGTCCTGCCAGGAGCACCAGCACTCCCATGATGAGTCTTTTTAGTTTCATATAGATCGTTGTTTAAGTGAATCTTTATCGACCATAGCTGCCACGCACGAGTCAGACCAGACGTTCTCTGCCGTCTCCACCATATCTATAATCGTGTAGATGGGCAGAATGATACCCAGGACGGCCACAGGGGCTCCGATGCCAGACATCAGCGAGAGGGTGAGGAAATAACAGCCCATCGGCACACCGGCATTACCCACAGCAGAGATGACGGAGATGAGGATTCCCGACAGGATGATATCCCAGGTGATGGGAGTGCCTCCCTGCTGCATCACAAAGAGCGATGTGACGAGGATGAATGCAGCACAGCCGTTCATATTGATGGTGGTGCAGATGGGGAGCACGAAACGGGCTATCTTCGAACGGATGCCCAGACGATTCTCTGCGGTATTCATCGTGACAGGCAGCGTGGCGGCACTGCTCTTAGTGAAGAGCGCCATCAGCACGGCTGGCATCATCTTGCCCAAGACGTGGATAGGGTTCAGACCTCGTGACAAAAGGAACAACGGCAACACGACAAAGAACTGGATGACATTGCCACCCAAGACCACCAACACATACTTTCCGATGCTGTCGGCCACGACACCGGCAGAGACCTGAGCCGATAACTGAGCGGAGAAGGCCACGATGCCAAGGGGCAGCGTCCAGATAAGGCCGCGGATCAACAGGAAAAGCAATTCCTGCAGGCCGAGCAGGAACTTCACCACGACGGCCTTGTTTTCCGACTCCGGCAATTTCGAGAGTCCGAAGCCGATGGCAAAGGCCAACAGAAGCAGCGAGAGCACATTTCCTTCAAGGAATGGCTTGACAATATTGTTGGGAATAACGGAGATGATGTGGTCAGCGTAGGTCGTCTCGTGCTGGAGGTGATTTAAAATCCCCGACTCCTGAGATGCGAATTTCGAATTCGCCTCAACAACCGTATCAATGGGCAGGTTACCTGGGGCGATGAGCACATAGAGTACGGCTCCCACAGCTGCAGCGGCAAAGGTTGTCAGCAGCGTGTAGGTCAGCGTACGGCCGAAAATACGCCCTGAGCCCTTGGAACCAAACGTCGCAAAGGTGGTAATCACCGCCAGCACAATCGTCGGCACAGCCAACAGCTGGAACAGCCTCGTATAGACCGTCGCCACAAAGTTCATCACCTCGTTAAGCCAACCAAGTCCCAACAATCCCAATACCGCACCCACCACAAGGGCGCCTATCCACAATAACGTAATCTTCATATCCGCTGCAAAAGTACAAAATTAATTTGAAAGTCCGGATGGAAAGTCCGAAAACTTTGCCACCCGGACGAAAGAAAAAGATTGCAAAAACGTTTTATCTTTCTTGTTAATCTGTGTAATCTGTGGCTCTTTTCACTATTATTTATGTGTCTGACGCCAAGTGTGGGCGTAGTCGATGACGGCACGGAGTTTCTCCCAATCAGTATCGCCAGGTACGGTGCAGTCAGCACCGAGAATGAAGTTCGGCGATGCATTCTCCAGCACCTTGTCCACGGCTGCCTTAGCCTCCTCGATGCTGCCCTTGGCAATCACGCCCAGTCGCTCCAGACCTCCGAAGATGGGACGGCCAAAGCGTTTCTGAGCCTCCTTCAAATCGAGAGAAGAACCGTCGGAGAAGTTCAGGGGCACGTTGATGATACTGGCGGGATAGTCGGCGAAGGCAAAGAGGGCTTCAGCGTTCTTAAATGGTGTACCGTAGTCGCAGATATGGAGGATATTGATAATACCAATCTCGTTGGCCACCTCACTGACGTGTTTATCCCACTGGCGCACCTGCTCCTGCCAGATTTTCGGTGAGAGCGAATTGCCGTCACCACCCTGACTAGATACATAGAATCCGTCGGCACCGTGCTTGCGGGCAGAGCGCAGGTAGTTCTCAATGGAGAGTGAGAGGTTCTTGATGGCCTGACCGAAGGCCTTGGGATCCTCTTCGGCGAGTTTCTTCAAGTCTTTGCCACGCCCTAGTGTCTGATGGGCAAGAGCCAGCGGTGAATAGACGGTAGGTAGGATAAAGGCCTCACCGCCGAACTCGCGGGCCAGATCTTCGATGACGGCCACCTGAGGCGCGAAGAAGTCCTCACCATAGACGGGTACCTTCGCCCAATCCTTACCACTCTCAATATCGATATGGGGTACGGCAATCTCGTAGAACACCTTCACGAAGTCCATATTCGTGGCACGATAGAAGTCTTTGTGATCCTGTACAGCCTTGCGTCCGAGTTTGTTCTCGAAATGAAGGAAGAAGGCGGCGGGCACGTAGTCGTTGGGACGACTCTGATCGAGCACCTGGAGGATGCGCTCACGGCTGTTGACCTTAGAGGTTTGTGACTGGGCAGAGACTGCCTGACTTGTTAATGTGGCCAGTGCTACAACGGCCAATGTTGACTTAACTAACTGTTTCATAATGCTTTTATTTATTATTTCAATTTTCAATCTTCAATTTTCAATTTATTCAAATGTTGCATCGTAAGGTCCGTCACCAGTCTCGCCGCTGTAACCCCAGTTCTGCGTGAGGTTCGGATTGAGGATGAGCTGATCCTGCGGCAGGGGCAAAAGATAGTTGCGTTTCGACACGTTCTGCAGTTTCAGCGTCTCCGAGGCCGGTGTGTTCTCCTTCACATACTTCACAAGGATATGCCAGCGGATGAGGTCGAACCAACGTTGTCCTTCGAGGATGAACTCCAGACGACGTTCCTCACGCAGTTTCTCACGGAACTCCTCTTTCGACAGACCGCTCAGTTCGAGGTCAGAACCGTCGGAGGGGGTATTCTGGATGTTCAGATACGGACTCCAATAAGCACGACGGCGAATCTGGTTGATGGCATCGTAGGCAGCCGCCGTCGGACCGTTGAGTTCGTTCTCGGCCTCTGCCTTGATAAGCAGAATCTCGGCATAACGGATCACCGTGGTGTTGGTGCTCTGACCAGCCGCATTACCTGTAGAGGCAGGATTGGCGTAGTTCAGCGAGTCGATATACTTACGGAAACGAGGAACGGTGAACACGAAGTCAGTACCCGTATTCGGATTGAAGATGCGCTTTGCCCACGAACCGTCACGACGCTGGTCCTTGCCGTCGCTTTCTTCGTAATAGCGGTCACTGGTAGCCAACAGCACTGGTTCGGCATCACTCCAGTTGGTGGCAAAAGTGCAATGGCCGGTGATGTTACCATTGACCGTACGGTCGTGCTCGATAGAGAAGATGTGCTCAGGGCCGTTCTTCTTATCAACAGACCAGTTGTCGATGAACTTGTCGAGCAGATGGTACTTGCCGGAGTCAATCACCTTCTGAGCATAGTCGATGGCCTTCTGATAGTAGGCACTTTGGTTGGCCTTACCCTTCTCGCTGCTGGTCTGGGCCCAAGTGAGATAGACTTTGGAGAGCAGGGCTGATGCAGCCAACGAAGAGGCTTTGCTGTCGAGGGTCGTAAAACCAGCAGGGAGGCTCTCGGCTGCGGTGAAGTCGCTGACAATCTGCTCATACACCTCATCCACTGAGTTACGTGGTGCTCCCTCACCCTCTCCGTCGTGCAGCACAATGGGCACACCACCGAAGTAACGCACGAGGTTGAAGTACATCAGGGCACGCAGGAAACGGGCCTCGTTGATATAGTTCTGCTTCGACTGTTCATCGAGCCACGCAGCATCACTTACTTTGTCGATCACCACATTGGCACGGTTGATGGCGGTGAAATGTTCCTCCCAGGCATAGCCTACAAAGAGGTTGGTGGGCTGCACGGCGAAGTTCGACAACTCACGGATATGGGCGGAGTTGGTCTGGGCACCGGCCTTCACATAGTCCGTCTGAAGGTCGTTGATATAGACGCTCTGGTTATTGAACATACCATAGAAACCATCTACCGTAAACTCCTGGTAGATACCGTTGATGG
>JAEEGH010011406.1_pt1 | contig 20167 bp, 18 predicted proteins | sample 9134181 | NCBI WGS metagenome assembly JAEEGH01 (sample SAMN16246544, study PRJNA631951) | gut metagenome | biome: gut microbiome; feature: rumen; material: DP-attached | host: Bos | place: Iran: Karaj | collected 2018-10 | reverse complement strand
GGCTCCGACCGCCGCGAAGGTCGCGGTGGTCACGATCCCGCTGGACGGATTGCAGAACAAGGCCATCAAGAACGCGATTACCGATACGAAGGAACTCACATGGAGGGAAGAATTCCAGGCGTTCTTCAAGAAGGGCGGTATCGTGATGTACCCGCTCATGCTGGTGGCGATATTCGCGCTGTTGCTCTGCCTGGAACGCTTTCTGGTGCTCAGCTACCGCGGGCATCTGAGCCGCAGGTTCAACAAGAAGTTGAACGCCCTCGTGAAGGAGAACCGCTACGAGGATGCAGCCTCAAGAAGGAGACGAGCCTTTCGATGGTGCTGTTTGCGGTGCTGAACCGTGCCCGCGATACGCGTGAAGATGCGGAACGCGCCCTGCAGGAGGCCCTACTCCGCGAGCAGCCGAAACTGGAACGCCGCATGGGGCTCCTTGCCGCGATGGGCTCGATTGCCCCGCTGCTCGGCCTGCTCGGTACGGTTACGGGTATCATTACGCTCTTCACGGTGATTACCGAGGTGGGCACGAACGATGCTCGCGTGCTTGCGGGTGGCATTTCGGAGGCTCTCGTAACGACGGAAACGGGCCTCGTGATTGCGATTCCCGTGATGGTCTTGCACGGGCTCTTGAGCGAGAAGATCGAGAAGGTCACGAGCGAGATGTACGTGCAGAGCACCGCACTCTTGAACAGGATTTTCGGGAAGAAAGAGTAGCTCCGCGTCATGTCCAACACCCACTACATACTCATCGAGTCGCTCGAGAACACGTACCATGCCGGTGGCGTGGTGATGCTCCCGATTCTGATTGCGGGTGTCATCGGGTTCTACTACCTGTTCTCCAGTTGGCTGCGCATCGGGAAGGATTTCTTTCGTGCCGACATCCACAAGGTGGTCAAGCGCATGCACCGCGACCTGAACGGCGGCGAACGCGATAAGTTGAACAAGCTGTCGCCTGCCGGTATCGATATGGCCCTGAAGCGCCTGCGCAAGCGTGGCGGGTTGCTTGCAAGGGAACTCCGCGATGCCATTTGTTTGGCGCAGGAGAACCCGGAAGGGTATCGCGACTACATGCAGGTGCGCATGATGAAGACGGTGCGCTACATGGAGCGTGGGAACCACATCGTATCGGTGATGGCGTCTGCGGCACCCCTGCTAGGCCTGCTCGGCACGGTGACGGGAATGGTATCCACCTTCGAGGTGATTACGCTGTATGGCAACCAGAACCCGGTGCTCATGGCCGACGGCATTTCGGAAGCGCTAATCTCGACGCAGAGCGGCCTGCTTGTGGCATTCCCGCTCACGCTCCTGAAGCAGCGCCTGGATGAACGTGTCGATATCTTGCGGCAGAACCTGGAACTTGGCGCAACTGTTATTGAGAATTATTTTGTGGAGACGGCATAATGGATTTCAACTTGCCGAGAAGAAAGCAGAAGGATATGGGCATCGAGATGGGCCCGCTGATGGACATCGTGTTCATCTTGCTCATCTTTTTTGTGGTGACGTCTTCGTTTACCCGCGAGACGGGCGTGGATGTGACCAAGCCGCAGGCGCAGTCCGCAAGCCAGCTCGAGAAGGAGAACCTTTTGATTGCGATTACGCGCGAAGGGACAATCCATATGAACGAGCGCCAGGTGGACCTGGCGAGCCTGCAGGATATTTTGAAGCAGTCGCTCGCGAAGGCGCCCGACAGGGAAGCCGTCGTGATTGCGGATAAGGGTGCCGAGACGGGTGTGCTCGTGCAGGTTATCGACATGTGCAACCTGGCCGGAGTGAAGAAGGTCTCCATCGCGGCACAGGCGGAGTAAGCCATCCGAATGATTGTCTGGATTTACATAAAGAAGGTCTTCAAGCGTTTGGGCATCCTGCTCGCGGCAATCCTCGCGAGTTTGCTCCTCGTGTTTTCCGTGACGATGGCGAACCTCTTCTTGACGGGAAAGGTATTCCACGAGAAGAAGTACAATAAGACCGAAATCGCCGTGAAGAAGGTGGAGGAAGTAGAGAAGAAGGTGGAGAAGAAGAAGCCTGCCCGCAAGCCGAATCGCCAGAAGTCCAATTCGCGTTCGCCCAAGGCGGGTCCGCGTTTCGCGATGAATCTCGGGACCGCGTCGGGTACGGCAGGCGCCGCCGTGAGCGAAGAGATGGTGGCCGATTTCCGGGGTGGCGCCCTCTCCGTGGAGAAGGGTGATGTGGACAAGAAGCCCGAAAGCAGGGCGTTCCCGAATTTCCAGGTGCCCCCGCAGATCCGTGACCGCGAAATCGATGCGATGCTGCGCCTCAGTTTTTGCGTAGATGCGAGCGGGCGTGTGTACGATATCAAGGTGCTGGAAGAGACTCCGGCAGGTACGGGGCTTGCTCAGGCGGGGAAGGATGCGCTATCGCGCATGACGTTCGCACCTGCAGAAAAGGCAGGGAAGGCGGTTTCGTTCTGCGGAATGGAACAGCCTTTCGAAGTGAAGTTTAGGGACTAACGGGTTATGAATTTGGGCAAATTGATAAATAATTGTTATGAATTGAAGCGCGGCCTGCGCGGGCATCTTGCTGCCTGCAACTCCCGTAGTCTTGTTGCCCGCTGCGCCCTATTTGTCGCGTTTATCGCGATTCCGTCCTTCGCGGCGCAATCCGCGTACGACCTGATGGAACGCGCGAACGCCCTCTACCGCGATGGCAAATTCAAGCAGGCCATCACGCTTTACCGCAAGGCGGAATCCCGAGGCGCGGACCCCGTCGCCACCAGTTTCAACATCGCGAACAGTTACTACCAGGTGAACGACCTGCCGAATGCCGCCGCCACGTACCGCAAGGCGGTCGACTTCTCGAACGGGACATTCTCCCCGGCGCTTTTCAACATGGCGAGCGTGTACTTTAGGCTGCGGCAGTACCCCGAATGCGTGGCGGCGTACCACAGGGCGTTGAAACTGGAGCCGGAAAACGTTTCCGGCTGGCTTTACCTCGGCGAAGCCTACAGTAAAGTGGGCGACGGGGTCGGCGCGCTACGTGCCATCGAGAAGGCGTACCAGTTTGACAAGGAAGACATAAGCATCGTCTATCAGCTTTCGGAGGCGAACATCGCGCTGAACGATTTCGAGCGCGCCGTAGCCGTTATCCGCGAGGGCTACGCCGCCCACCCCGAGGAGGTTGACTTTCTCGTGTATCTTGGTGACGTGTACCGCCTGAACAAGCAGTTTGAGGAAAGCGCGGGTGCATACCGCGAGGCGCTGGGCGTTCGCCCCGATGACGCCGCTACTATGTACAAACTAGCAGACGTTCTCGCCGAGGACGAGAAGCCCTTTGTCGCGATGGACGTGCTCAACAACCTGGTACAAATCAAACCGGATTTCAGCGATGCGGCCATATTCCTCGGGAACCTCGCCTACGACGCGAAGTTCTACGACCGCGCCGAATCTGCCTACGAGCTTGCGGCAAAACAGGGCAATGCGGAATCCGTGTTCGGCTTCAAGAACATGGCCTACGATGCCCATGCCCAGAAGCGCGATGACGAAGCGCTCCGCCTGCTGCGTGTCGCGCAGAAGTACTTCCCCGACGATGTCACCGTGCAGGCCGACATCCTGGAATTCGAGAAGAACTAATTTGCTGGACCTTTATTCGTCCTTAATGCAGCGGACGCCCCTTTCTAAGGAACCGGTTTCATACTCCAGGAGAATTATGTGATTTTCCTGGCCTTGGATTACCATATAGTGATGGTATAAACCGTAATTGGACACCCACATAATTGCATACATGCCAAGCCCGCTCATCGTTCCGCATTTGGATAAGGTCTTGAAATAATTCCCTACAAAGGAGAGACCGTAGGTATTTTCTCCCGGGAGGACGGCTTCTTCGCCACTTATCCATCCGTATGCTGACATGAATGCCCTTGCGTCACCCTTCTCGAGATCAATCAGTTCCCATACATCTTCCGCGCTGGGGAGGTGCCATCCATCCGGGCAGATTCCCTGGACGGGTTCATCACCGGTGTTACAGAAACTGTCAGCATCGTTGTAGCATTTTTCGGTATACATTGCTGCTTGCCTCTTGTACAAACGGCCAAGGATATTGCACTTTTCCTCGTCGTCCTCATAACAGAAGGTGTTGCCCTTCAAGAGCGGGAAGTTGGCCGAGTCTGCAAAGTTCAGGTTTTCCGCCATCCAGATTTGGCCTAGGACTTCCACTGTCCTGTAGGTCTTGCCGTCGCGCGGGTCGGTCATTGTGCCGTACTCAATGTTCGGGTTAAATATGTCGTCCTTGGTATCGGGCCAATTCACCGAATAGTCGTCACAGTATTCATAAGTCTTTTCTCTTGTTGCGGAACTCGATAAATTGTGATTGTACCAGGACGATGAAGTATTCGCCCGATAACTCGATGAAGAACTGCTTGACGACGAAGAGATGCTGCTAGATGAGCTGTAGCTTGATGATGAATAACTTGATGAAGATCGCGAACTGCTGGAGATGTCCTCATCTTCAGAACTGCTCGACCCACGTGAACTGCTGGAGAGTTCCTCGTCCTGATCGGCGCTTGGCCTTGCTATCGGGGTAAAGTTGTCATCACCACAACTTGCGAGAAGTAGCGCAGAGAGAAGCGCCGACACGGCAATGCTAAAACGTATGGATTTCGGACACGTTTTCATTTCTTCTCCTTAAAACTATTCGTCCTTTATGCAGCGGACGGGGAGGGAGAGTCTCTGGTTATTATAGTCATTCGTCGCTATTGTCTCATTGGTGCCGTGGATGAAGAGGTAGTTTTGGTCGATAGAAGCTCTATAAACCCAGTAATAAGCCAAACCACCCTTGGAATCGTAGTTATTGCCATCGCGTGTTCCCGGAGCAATGAAGGATAGTCCGTAGGTATTGTCTCCATTTACAGATTCGCCCCAGCCCTTGGCCGATATTATTCTTCTCGCATAGTTGTTTGCGCCTACGTAACTTATCATGGAATTGGCTTCATCATATGTGAGCACGTGCCATCCGTCGGGGCATATTCCCTGTATCGGGCCGTCACCCAAGTCGCAGTCCTCCTTGAAATCGCATCGGGAGTCGTTCATTGCTGCAATGCGGTCGTAGAGTCGGCCAAAGAGTTCGCATTCGCTCTCTATTTCGTGGTAGCACGTGTTGTGCCCTTCCAGGAGCGGTACAATGCTTGAGTCAGAGAAGTTCAGGTTTTCCGCCATCCAGGTCTGTCCATTGAATTCTATGGTCTTGTACTCCTTGCCGTCACGTGGGTCTTTCATGGTACCGTAGGTCAGGTTCGGGTTGAACAGGTCTTCCTTGGAATCTATGGAGAAACTGCTGGATGGGTTTTCGCTGGACCATGGGCCGCTGTAACTACTGCTTGATGAAGAGTAGCTGCTGCTTGACCTTGCTGATGAACTATAATAAACCGGTGCTTCATCGCTGATGCAGCGGACGGAGCTAAAATACTCGGTATTCTTATAACTAATTATGGATACGGTACCGTCAGATCCTCCCACCAATAGGTAATGCTGATATGTATCCGGATAGTATGCCCATGTCACCTCGTACTTGTAGATGTCCTCGAAACCGTCTTTAGAATCCCAGTTCCCCGATCCCAAGAAGGAGAGCCCGTAGGTATCTGTTCCATCGTCATAACGCCAGTTTGATTCCTTCGACTTATAACGCGATGCATAGGTGCCTACGAAATCTACAAGATCGTTCATTTCCTCCACGGTCGGGATATGCCATCCGTCGGGACAGATTCCCTGAATGGGGTCGCTACCCAGGTCGCAGCTCGATTGGTATTCGCATCGTGAATCGTCCATCGCCGCGTCACGGCTGTATAGGCGTCCGTACTGTTCACAACGAAAATCGTCATCGTCGTAGCAGACGGCCGTTCCTACGTTGTTGCCGGCATAGTTCAGGTTCTCCGCCATCCAGAGTTGGCCATTCACGACGACGGTCTTGTACGTTTTGCCGTCACGCGGGTCTGTCATGGAACCGTAATCGGTATCCGGATTAAACGGGTCTACCCAGGTGTAACTGCTCGACGAGCGATAGCTCGAGGAACTGTAACTCGAAGAATAGCTGCTCGACGAGCGATAGCTAGACGAACTATAGGAACTGCTAGAGTAATCATCGTCGTCTGAACTGCTTGACCCCTGTGAACTGCTGGAAATTTCCTTGCGCGTGAACTCCTTGCCGGTTGCCGTAAGCGTGTCGTCGTAGCCTGCCCAGATATACACGGAGTCTCGGTAGTCGAACTGGCAGTAGTAACTTTCCTTATCACGCCCCACGACGGCCTCGCGGCCCTCGCGCATCTCATTACAGGGGTAGTCCGCAAATTCCTTTGTGGATTTTAATGCGTAGTCGTACCCGCGGTTTCTCGAAACCGGTGCAAAGTCGTCGTCATCGCCGCAACCTGCGAGGAATGCCGTTCCCAAAAGCATTGCGGCTATAAACTTTTTTACAAGAACCATTCGCTTCATTTTTTTCTTTTCCAAAATCTCAATTAATGACTAAACGACTACTCGTCCTTTATGCAGCGGACAGGATAGTTCGCTTCGTAATCTTTGAAAATGTTAACGTACGCCTCGTTCGCTTCTCCTCTTATGAGGAGGTAGCACATTTCATAGGATTGCTGATAGAGCCACATAAATGCATGTGTGTCGAGGTCATAAAAATTGAACTTGGTGTCGTATGCTCCCGATCCCACAAAGGAGAGACCGTATGTATCTGATCCGGGATCTATATGTATTGAATCCTCGATGCCCCATCCCTTTGCGGACATCAGTAGGGATGCGTTGCTGTCAACAAGGTCTACCAAATCCAGTGCCTCGAAAAATGACGGGATATGCCATCCGCTGGGGCAGACGCCCTGAATGGGGTCGCTTCCCAAACTGCAAGTAGAGCCAAACGTGCATATCGAACTGTTCATCGCCGCGTCACGGCTATAAAAGCGGCCATACAGTTCGCATAATTCTTCGTCGTTATTAAAACAATAGGATTTGCCTATTTCGTTGCCGGCGTAGTTCAGGTTTTCCGCCATCCAGGTCTGTCCCTCGACTTTCACGGTTCTGTACGTCTTGCCGTCGCGCGGATCCGTCATTGTGCCGTAATCAATGCTTGGGTTGAACTGTTCCCCCTTTTCTTTTAGACTGGGGTTGACTTTTTTCATAATCTGCGAGGAGCTTGACGACTGCACGCTGGAAGAACTTGACGATACGTTGCTCGAGGAACTTGATGACAGCGCGCTGGAAGAACTTGAAAAGACCGGAATGCCATCGCCCTTTATGCAACGGACCGGTAGGTACACTTCCAGAGCGTTGTATTTGTGAATCAGCAGGTGGTTTTGCTGGCCCTGGATTACCAGGTAGTTCTGCTCGTTGTCTTGGCCCGAATGCCACATGAATCCATATAGGCCATGAGCTTCGAATGATGTGCCATACAGGTATCCTGAACCTACAAACGATAGGCCATGGGTATTTGTCCCGGGGAGTACCGCGTTTGTGTCGTCGACCCACCCGTATTTTGTTGACATCAGCCATTGTGCGGAGCGACCATTAAAATAGGCGAGGTCTTCCATTTCCAGCCTTGTCGGGAGATGCCACCCGGATGGACATACGCCTTGAATGGGGTCGCTACCTAAATCGCAGTACATCTTGTAGTCGCATGAACTAGTGTTCATTGCGGCCATTCGGCTATACAGGCGCCCAAGGAGTTCGCAGTTGCTCTCCTCGTTCTTGAAGCATACGCTTTTGCCTTCCTTCAGGAGCGGGTTAATTGTGGAATCGGCAAAGTTCAGGTTTTCGGCCATCCATATCTGTCCGTGGAATTCGACCGTCTTGTACGTCTTGCCGTCACGCGGGTCCGTCATCGTGCCATATTCGATTTCGGGATTAAGGAATCCGTCCTTGCTTTCAGGCCATTTTACCACATACTCATCTTTTTCTTTGTAGATCGTTCCCCTGGCATTTGAACTGCTATAGTTTTGTACATAAATGGAGATGCTGCTTGACGACCTGTAATATGATGAGCTGCTCGAGGAACTGGATGAACTGTAGCTCGAGGAAGACCGCGAACTGCTTGATGCCCGGGAACTGCTGGATGCATCCGAGCGCACGAACTCCTTGCCGGTTGCCGTGAGCGTGTCGTCATAGCCCGCCCAGATATACACGGAGTCGCGGTAGTCAAACTGGCAGTAGTAACTTTCCTTGTCGCGCCCCACGACGGCCTCGCGGCCCTCGCGCACGTCGTTGCAGGGGTAGTCCGCAAATTCACTTGTGGATTTTAATGCGTAGTCGTACCCGCGGTTCCTTGCCACCGGGGTAAAGTCGTCATCATCACCGCAACCTGTAAGGAACGCCGTTCCCAAGAGCAGTGCGGCAATAAACTTTTTTTCAAGAACAACGCTCTTCATACCCTTCTCCTAAAAACTACTCATCCTTAATGCAGCGGACGGAGGCGTAGATTTCGCTATTTCCGTAGTCGCCATAGTTGTTAATGAGCACGTGATTTTCTTGACCCTGGACTATGAAATAATGCTGGTTGTCGTCGTAATGGGATACCCACATGTATGCGTATAGGCCGATCTTGTCTTTGGGTCCCGCTCCTAGGAAGGATAGCCCGTAAGTATTTTCGCCCGGGAGAATGGCATTGGGGTCGTCCACCCACCCGTATGCCGACATAAACGGTGTCGCGTTGCCTTTTTCGCGCAACACCAGTTCCCATACCTCACTTGTGCTTGGGAGGTGCCATCCATTCGGGCATATTCCCTGGACGGGTTCTTCGCCGGGGTCGCAATAGTTAGTATATGCGCAGGTCGAAACATTCATTGCGGCGGCTCTGGAATATGTGCGCCCATATCGGTCGCACATCTCGTTGCTGTCCTTGTAGCAGGCGCTTCTACCGACCGTATTTCCGGCGTAATTCAGGTTTTCCGCCATCCAGGTGCGGCCCAGGACTTCGACTGTCCTGTAAGTCTTGCCGTCACGCGGGTCAGTCATTGTGCCGTAATCAATGTTCGGGTTAAAATAGCCGTCTCTGGTTTCGGGTTCTGTCACGGTATAGGCGTCGGTAGCTTCTTTGTATGTGTATTTTCTGGGTTCTGAACTCGAGTAAGGCTGTAACGTAACGCTGCTGCTCGATGACCTTGCACTGGATGAACTTGAGTACGAACTGCTCGACGACTTGGCTGAAGAACTGCTCACGGAACTAGAAGAACTACTGCTCGACGATGTGGCTGTAGGAGTATCCGCTATGCAGCGTACGGGGAGGGAGAGCCTTTGGCTGTTATAGGTGTTTAACGATATTGTTTCATTGTCGCCGTTGATGTGGAGGTAGTTCTGGTAGTAAGAGGGTGTGTAAATCCAGTAATAGGCAAAACCACCCTTGGAATCGTAGTTGCCGCCATCACGTGTTCCCGGAGCGATGAAGGAAAGCCCGTAGGTATTTTCACCATCTACGGAGGCACCCCAGCCCTTGGCCGACATTATTTTCTCCGCATAGTTCGAACCTACGAAATCCTTCATGGAACTGGCTTCGTTATAGGTCAGCACGTGCCATCCACTTGGGCATATTCCCTGTATCGGGCCATCGCCCAGTTCGCAGTCCTCCTTGAAATCGCATTCGGAGTCGTTCATTGCCGCGACGCGGTCGTAGAGTCGGCCAAAGAGCTCGCATTCGCTTTCCTTTTCGTGGTAGCACGTGTTATGCCCTTCCAGGAGCGGGACAATGCTGGAGTCGGAGAAGTTTAGGTTTTCTGCCATCCAGATTTGGCCATTGAATTCTATGGTCTTGTACTTCTTGCCGTCGCGCGGGTCGGTCATGGTACCGTAGGTCAGGTCTGGGTTGAACAGGTCTTCCTTGGAGCTTATGGAGAAACTGCTGGAAGGGCTCTCGCTAGACCATGGGCCGCTGTAGCTACTGCTTGATGAAGAGTAGCTGCTTGACGAGCGGTAGCTCGATGAACTGTACGAACTGCTCGAGGAGACCGGTCTTATTGAGCCTTTTACGCAGCGGACAGAGCTATAATACTCGGAATCTTTATAATCCACTACGGATACGATATCAGAAGGTCCTCCAAGCAATAGGTAATGCTGATATGTATTCGGATAGTAGGCCCATGTCACTTCGTACCTGTGGAGGTCCTCGAAGCCATCGTCAGAATCCCAGTTCCCCGCTCCCAAGAAGGAGAGCCCGTAGGTATCTACACCACCGCCATAATTCCAGGTTGATCCTGTCGACTTATAACGCGAGAGATTGTCGCCTATGAAATCTACAAGGTTTTCCATTTCCTCTACGGTCGGGATATGCCATCCGTCGGGGCAGATTCCCTGAATGGGGCCGTTACCCAGGTCGCAGTCTGACAGGTATTTGCACCGTGAATCGTCCATCGCCGCGTCGCGGCTGTACAGGCGGCCATATTGGTCGCAATTATTGAGGTTATCGCTGTAACAGACGGCTGTTCCTACGTTGTTGCCGGCATAGTTCAGGTTCTCCGCCATCCAGAGTTGGCCATCCACGACTACCGTCTTGTACGTCTTGCCGTCACGCGGGTCTTTCAGAAGGCCATAATCGACATCCGGATCAAAATATTCCCCACTGGAGTAGCTGCTTGATGAGCGGTAGGAACTGCTTGAGCTCCCTGCACGCACGAACTCCTTGCCGGTTGCCGTGAGCGTGTCATCGTAGCCTGCCCAGATATACACGGAGTCTCGGTAGTCAAATTGGCAGTAGTAACTATCCTTATCGCGCCCCACGATGGCCTCGCGGCCTTCGCGCATCTCATTACAGGGGTAGTCCGCAAATTCCTTTGTGGTTTTCAATGCGTAATCGTAGCCGCGGTTCCTCGATACTGGGGCAAAGTCATCGTCATCGCCGCAACCCGCAAGGAACGCCGTCCCCAAAAGCAGTGCGGCAATAAACTTTTTCTCCAAAGCAACTTTTCTCATTTTTTCTCCTTTATCCCAAAACAACCAATGACTAAAAACTACTCGTTCTTTATGCAGCGGACAGGGAAATAGACTTCCTTGCTCGAGTAACTGCTGACCGATATCTCTGTTCCGTCTTGAATGAGCAGGTAGTATTGGGTGGAATAACCGCTATTGTAAACCCATGTGTGCGAGTATCCACCCTTTGAATCAAAGTTTCCGGCTTCCCAGGAGCCCGGTGCAACAAAGGAGAGCCCGTAGTCGTTTGTCCCTGCCGCGCTTGGCCCCCAGCCTGTGGTCGACTTTATTTTTTTACCATTGCTTGACCCTACGTAATCTACTAGGTCGCTGGCTTCTGTGTATGTCATGACGTGCCACCCGTCGGGGCATATTCCCTGAATAGCGGCGGTTCCCAGATTGCAGGTGGAGCCAAAACTGCACTTTGTACTGTTCATTGCGGCGTCACGGCTGTAGAGGCGACCCATGAGTTTGCATTCGCTCTCTCTTTCATGGTAGCACGTATTATGCCCTTCCAGGAGAGGGACGATGCTGGAGTCGGAGAAGTTCAGGTTCTCTGCCATCCAGGTCTGGCCATTGAATTCTATAGTCCTGTACTTCTTGCCGTCGCGCGGGTCGGTCATGGTGCCGTAGGTCAGGTCCGGGTTGAAGAAATCTTCCTTGGCATCTACGGAGAAACTGCTAGAGGGGCTTTCGCTGGACCATGTGCTATTGTAGTAAACCTTCCTTGACGACTCGTAACTCGATGACGAATAACTCGAGGAACTATAGCTCGATGAATATCGTGAACTGCTTGACCCATGCGAACTGCTGGAAACGTCATCGTCGTCGGAATAACTGTAGTCATCCTCGCCTTGATCGGCGGTTGGCCTTGCTATCGGGGTAAAGTCGTCATCGCCGCAACCTACCAGTACAGATGCCGCAAAAGCCAGGGCGGCAAGGCAGGGTAAAACTCTAAACGCGGAATGTGTCATTTTCATCCTCCTAAAAATATCCCATATAAAATATAGAAAGATTGGGGGTTGCACAAATTCTGTAATAATTTTCCTATATTCATTACGTACAAATACCGGAGTTTTTTATGGAAATCAAATGGCTTAATCCCGATGCAAAGTTTGACCGCCTTGTCCTGGCGGGCGATATTGGCGGCACCAACACGAATCTCGGCCTTGTCGGCTACAAGGACGGCAAGTTCACGCTGATCCTCGAGACGGTGTGCCCCTCCAAGGATATCGACGGCCTCGAAGCCCCCATCCGCGAGACTCTCAAGATTGCGGCGGAGAATAATGCCGACCTCAAGCCCAGCCACGTGTGCATCAGTGCCGCGGGCCCGGTGGCGAACAACAAGTGCGTCATGACCAACTTGCCCTGGAGCGTGGACGGCGATGCCCTCACCGCTGCGACCGGCATCCCGACGCTTGTCATCAACGACTTCATGGCCATCAGTTACGGCATCCCCACCCTCGACGTGGACGACCCCAAGCAGATTTTCAAGCTCACGCATACCGACGGCAGCCAGCCCGCCCCGCAGAAGGCGACCAAGGCGGTCATCGGTCCGGGTACCGGCATGGGCGTCGGCTTCCTTGCCTTCGACGGCGAGAAATACATCCCCGCTTCTTCGGAAGGCGGACACTCTACCTTCGCTCCGTTCGACAAGGATTCCCAGGAATTCCACGACTACATGGAAAAGAAGATCGGTACGGTCCCCGGCGTGGAACCGCTTGTCTCCGGAATGGGGCTGCGCAACATGTACGAATGGTGGAAGGAAACCCGCGGCGTTCCCGATAACGAGGCCTTCAAGAAGATCGAAGAGACCGAACCGAACGATCGCCCCAAGTACATCAGCCGCGCAAGCGATATCGACCCGGTCGCTGCCGAGATGATGCGCCTGTTCGTGAAGATGCTTGCCCGCTTCGCAAGCGATGCCGCCACGCTGTTCCTGCCTCTTGGCGGTTTCTACCTGGCCGGCGGTACGGTGCAGAAGGACCTGCGCTGGCTCGAGCGCGACAACCTGTTCATGAAGTACTTCGAGAAGAACTACAACCCGAACATCCGTCCGCTGTTGAACAAGATCCCGGTGTACATCATCAAGGATTACAGCATCAGCCTGTACGGCGCCGCAAACGCCAGCCTGAACCTGCAGAAGTAATCTACCTTACGACTTTCACGCGCTTGCCGTTCTTGAGGCTCTGCGTGCCTGCTTCGTCGGGCAGGATCTCCCGCCCGACAAGCGTCCCGTCTATGCGGTACACCTTTATGGGTGTAGCCGCATTTCTGTTTTGCCCGCGGGGCGCTATCTTGTCGGGTTCTTGCCCGCCCGCGCTATCGGGTGCGGCGAGCGTGATGGCGATGGAATCCGTCGATACGGTAAAGTTGTCGTAGCGGATAAAGCAGTCATGCGTGGGCGCCCACTCGGCGCTGCTCCCGCCGTGGAACGTGGAGAGGTAGAACTTGTCCACGTGCACCGTGTCGTAGTCGCGGAGCCGGAGCGTATCTACGTCCAGTGCGAGTTCCCCGTCAAGCCATGTCTGCACGCGGCCGTTCTTGTCGCCGGCGCCGGGAGTGCTTATCGTATTCATTGTTACTTTGTTCACAATGCGGTGCCATGTGCCCGTAGTGAACTGTTTCTGCGGTATGGTGCCGTTCAGGTCCCACTTGAAGTCGTCACCGTATTCGGACTTTTGCCCCATGAAGTAGATGAGCTGCACGGCGTTGCCGTCCTTGCGCCACATGATTCTGGCACTCCAGCCGTCGCCCGTACTGGGCAATGCGTTACCCGTGTAGCACTTGCCTCCGCAAAGTCCGGGGAGCTTGCCGCCCAGCTGGAACTCGAAACCGTCCTCGAAGAATATGTCGTAGGCGCTCCACATGGTGTCGGCCACCTTCACGAGCGGCTGTATGATCTGCGCCGCACATGCGGGCGTATCGTTGTCGTTGGGGCCCACGCAACCCTTGGGGTACTTGAGCTGCAGTACGTTCCCGTGTTCCTCGCCGTCATAGACGATAAACGAGTTCTGGCCATTGTTCTTGTCCATGGCGTACCACCAGCTTTTATCGTAGTCGTTGCGCTTGAAGTCTTCCTTGGCAAGCGCGTTCCCGTAAACGCCGGGTTCGCGGTTCTCGAAGTTGACGAAAGACACGGTGTCGGAGGCCGTCTGTGCAAACGCGGCCGTGGCGGCAAGTGCAGAAAACAGGATGACAGGGTACAAAAAAATCATGCGGCCTCCTTTATAAGCGCATGACATCAAAATACATTAATATTTTGAAAAGTGCTAGACGGAAGTCGTTAGCCGTAAATAAAGCCGAGCGTGATGGCTACTGCGACGAGCACCACGATCTGCTTGAGAATATGTACTTCTTGTGAACCCATGCCCACAAAATACAAATGTGGGGGTCAAAAAACCACAATGTAAGGAGCAAATAATTTTACAAGGGTAAACACGTGATATAGATTACACAAAATGGGTGTTTACAACGCTTTTTTTGGCGAAATTGAACGAAAAATGAGGATTTTTTTACTTCAGGAGCTCTTCGGGGACGCATTCGGCCATGGCCTCGTAGGCCCTCGCGCTGGGGTGCAGGTGGTCCCCGGAATCAAAATTATTGGCAAAAGCCTTCGGATTTTCGTGCCCGCGGACGGCCTTGTCGAAGTCCACGCAGCCGTCAAAATCGGGTGCGGTGCGCAGCCACTCGTTGAACGCCATGCGGATGATGTCGCGGTTCTCGTTGTAGGTGCGCCAGCCGTAAATGGGCAGGAGTGTGCCGCTATAGACTTTCAGTCCGAGCTTGCGTGCATGCGTAATGTAGAGCGAACGCACCCCGTTGATGAGGTCGTCTGCCGTAGGCATGTCGCTCCAGGGGCGGAACCTGTTCACCTCGACTCCGACCGGGTGGATGATGTCGTTTATACCGTGTTGCACGATTACGGCGCGGGCACCCGAGACGTTCATCTCGATGGGGAAGCGGGTGGCACCTTTCAGGCCGTATGCCGCATACGTGATGCAGCTGTATTCGCGCAAGATGCGCGTGCCACTTACCGCCCGCCGGATAATCGCCACGTTGTTGAATCCCTCGCGGGCGCAACGCAGCGTGAGGTAGTCGGGCCAGTCCTGAGCGGTAATTGAATCGCCAAAGCAGACCAGCGCGAAGTTCTTCTCTTCGGTAAGGATGTCTACCGTGTTGAGGAAGTAAATCCAGTTCGTTTTGCGCGTGAGGTCATCGGGGAGTTCGGCGGATTTCGCGAAGTTGCCGTAACTGTACTTGCCGCCCGAAAGCGGGCCCGTGATTGCCGTGCCCGCGTTCATCTGCGTGAAGCTTGCGAAGTACAGGCTCACGTCGAACGTTTCGCCTGCGGTCACGTTAAATGCGATTTCGTCGCTCAGGATTTCTTCACCCGCGGGGATGGTGCCAGAAGTCTTGCCGCCAAACGTGATGGGGGTCGGCGCATATTCCGACTGCACGTCTTCTGCGCTGTTTATAGACTGCGCAGTGGATTGCGCGCCGTTTAAAGCCGCGGATTTCGCGACGTACGCCTCGCTAATCGTCACGGGCTCGGTGCCGGTGAGGTTCGAGAAATGGAACCGCAGCTTGCTGCCCGAAAAGCACGCGCGTATCGGGTAGCGGAGCGTCAAGTCCTTCGCGTAGGTCGCTTCCTTGCGGTCGGTAATGGATGTCGCGTTGCCCCAGCAGGCAACCCATTTCGAGTACATCTCTGGCATATGCCAAAGATAGTTAAATCAGCATGATTTATGTATATTTAACCTGTAAGCATAATCGCTATGGAAAATACGCAAGACAATAACCAGCCTGTAACCCCGCAGCAGGGCGCCGCAGAACCGCAAGCCTCCTCCGCGAACTGTGCCGCAGAGGAGCGCCGTGCGGAAGAACGCCGTGCGGAAGAACGCCGTGCCCGCATCCGCAAGATGCGCGGGTGGCTCTCGCCGCGCGATTCCGGCCCGGACGACTTTGGACCCGAAGATGCCGCGCTTTACTATGGCGAAGGGCATTCCGGCTGGAACCGGTAAAATAAAGAGGTGGTATTATGAAGAAACTAATAGCATTTCTGCTTTGCGCAGTAGCCGTGGCTGCGTTTGCTGCCGAGGACATCAAGATTGTCAAGGTCAACGATAGCAACTTCGAAAAAGAGGTCATGCAGTCCAAGAAGCCGGTTATCCTGGATATCACTTCTACGAGCTGCCCGCCGTGCCTCATCATGATTCCGACGCTCATCGGCATCGCGAAGAACTATCCCGACATCAAGATTGCGACGGTCGGCATCGACGAGCCGGGCATCGACAAGATAAAGGCTACGCTCCCGATTCGCGCGTTCCCGACGTTCTTTATGGTGCGCGACGGCAAGATTATCGACCAGCTGGTGGGTGCCGTGAAGGAGGAGGAACTCCTGGGTGCGCTCAAGTACACGCCTTCTAAGAAGCCCGCGGCAAAGCCGAAGAAGGTTAAGAATGCGAGCAAGAGTCTCGTATGCAAGACTCCCGGGCAGTTCAACGGGCTCAAGAACCTGGTGACCATTTCGTTCGTGTTCGGCGATTACGAAATCCAGAACGTGGATATAGTGACGGACGTGTTCGTGCCGCCCGAGCTAGAAAGCCGCCGCGTGCAGATGATGGAACATGTGCGCGCGAGCGGGAAGGGCGAGGTGACCCCGACCATGACGGGCTTCCAGATCCACATCGACAACGACTGCAGGTTCATGAAGGCGATGGACATGAAGCGCACTTCCACATACGGAGAGATGCGTGCGGGCCTCGAATTGCAGGGATTCACTTGCCAGTAGGCGATTTTTTAATAGATTTGAAAAAGTATGCCGAGAAGAAGGACAAACCAGACAATGCTTACGGGTATCACCATCGTCATGATGGTGGTGATGCTGGTTGGTTCTATGGGGATAATCAAGCTTACCGCGGTGTTCGGCCCTTCCTCGTACTACCTCTTTATCGTACTTTTCCTTGTGGTCGCGCTTATCGGGTTCCATATATGGAGCCGTTACCGCTCCAACGTGACTGCACAGCAGGTTGCCGACCTCATGAAGGAGGCGCTCACCACCCCGCTGGAAAAGTCGCTCGCGGGTGATTCGCAGTATGCCGTCGCCGTCAGGCAAGATGGCCAGATAAACCCGAAGCTCACCAAGTACATGACGAGGCTCGCGCCTACGGTCAATGCCATCGCGAGCTTTTTCAAGGATTTCATTTACTACGATGGCGTTGCCGAAATCCTGCGCAAGCATTTCGAGAAGGGCGAAGGCACGGACACCTTCCAGGAACTTTCGACCATATTCCTTTCGGATGTCAACTACCTTTCGGAAAAACTCGGACACGAGATGAGCCTGGACGATTTCGAGTCCTGCGGCTTTGTCTCGTTGCTGTTGCGCCTGCGTACGAACGCTCCCCCAAATACGGACTGGAACCGCCTTGTGCTGCAGGCTTTTGTCGATAGGGAAATCGAGATGGGCCCGCTGGTGCAGAGCCTCGAGAAGAACCACGCGCAGCTCGAAGCTACGGGTGAAATTTTCCTGTTCGCCTCGATCTTTGGCGGGTATTCTCCCGATGCGGTGCGCAAGTACATGCGCCTGATGTATGACTATTCAGCAGCGCTTGCAAACATCGATGGTGCACTCACTCCGGACGAGGTGCAGTGGCTGCAGTACCTGGAACGCTATATCGGTAACAACCGCTCTGCGGCGCGCCGTACAGGCTTTGTAAAATGCTCTACGCGCATGGTGAACTACAAGAACACTCCGCTCAAGGAGGCCGTGAAGCGCAACTTCCGCACGCAGAAACAGGAACATGTGCCCACCGGCGAGGCGGTAAAGCAGCTTGATGCCCTTATCGGGCTTTCTTCGGTAAAGAAAGAAGTTGTCACGTTCTACAACTTTATCCGTGTGCAGAACGAACGCAAGAAGAAGGGGCTCTCCGTGCCCCCGACATCGTACCACCTGGTATTCTCGGGCAACCCTGGTACCGGCAAGACTACGATTGCTCGCATCATGGCCGAAATTTTCAAGGACCTGGGCGTGCTGGCGAAGGGCCACCTGGTAGAGGCGACTCGTGCAGACCTGGTTGCAGGTTACATGGGGCAGACCGCCATCAAGACGAACAAGGTAATCGACGAGGCGCTGGACGGTGTATTGTTTATCGACGAAGCCTATACGCTGGCGCGCAGTGCCGATAACGACTACGGGCAAGAGGCTATTGACACGCTCCTCAAGCGCATGGAAGACGACCGCGACAGGCTGGTGGTCATCATTGCCGGCTACACCGAAGAAATCAAGCGCTTCGTGAATTCGAACCCGGGGCTTTCTTCGCGATTCAACAGGTACATAAATTTCCCCGACTATTCGGAAGACGAACTTGCGCAGATCTTCAGGTCGTTCCTCTCCAAGTACGATTACAAGATGGGCGAGGCCGCCGCTGCAACCATGAAGCGCTGCATCGCAGAGGCGGTGAGCAAGAAGGATAGCCGGTTCGGTAACGGGCGCTACGTGCGCAACCTGTTCGAGAAGGTTATCGAGAAGCAGGCGAACCGCCTGGCGGCATCGCCAGACCTGAGCAGGGTCGACGTGAGTTGCCTTACCGTGCCTGACTTTGAACAGGCGATTGCAGAAAAGTAAATTACCCTACAATGACCTTGTAGAATTCCAGGAACTGCGCGGGGGAAAGTTCCTCGGCGCGTACCGTAGAGGGGTAGTCCAAAAGCTCGATGGCTTCCTGGATTTTCTTCTTGTCGTAGGCGCGGCCGAACGAGTTTGCGAGTGTCTTGCGCTTTTGCGTGAAGGCGGCGCGTACGAAATCGAAATAGCCCTCGGGAGCGGCAAGCGGGCATTCCTTGGGCGTGAGGAGCATCGTGGCGCTGTCTACGTTCGGGCGGGGCGTAAAATGCTCGGGCCCGATCTTGCGTAATATCTGTGTGTCGGCGAACGCGGACACGAGTACGGAAAGGCTTCCGTAGTTGCTGCTGCACGGTGCTGCGCAGATGCGTTCGGCGACCTCCAGCTGGACCATTCCCATGAATCCCTTGGTGAGGTGCAGCCTGGGCATGAGCCCCGCGATAATCGCGGTAGAAACATTGTAGGGCAGGTTGCCGGTAACCCACGGCTTTTCGTGCGCATCGAGGAATCCCTGCAGGTCGAACTTGAGGAAGTCGCAGTTCACGATATGGAAGTTCTCGCGGGCCCGGAATTTTTCCTGTAAAAATTCCACGCACTGCTCGTCGATTTCGACGGCAGTGAGTTGCACGGCGCGGTCGAGCAGGTGTTCCGTGAGGGCGCCGTGCCCGGGCCCGATTTCCAGCACGTACTCGCCTTCGCCTGCAGGCAAGTCGCCCGCAATCATCTGTGCGGTAGGTACATCCAGAAAGTTCTGGCCGAATTTGCGGCGGCGTGCTCTGTCCATGTAAGGAAAGATAGAAATTTTCGTATTTTTACCCGCAGTTGCTTATGGCTACCAGAACAGAAAATACAACGAACCGCGCGCATCTTGCGGCCGGCAAGAAGCCGACGGCTAGCAAGAAGTCGCCCGCCGGCAAAAACGTGCGCGCCGGTAAAAAACCGCCCGCTGGCAAAAACGTGCGCGCCCGCGTGACGCACGAGTTTCCGCCGGTTTACGACCGGGAATCGCAAGTGCTGTTGCTGGGCTCGATACCTTCCCCCAAGTCGCGGGAGGTGGGATTCTACTACGGGCATCCGCAGAACCGGTTCTGGAAGGTGCTCGCTGCCGTGCTCGGGGAGGCAGTTCCCGAGACAATCCCGCAAAAGAAGGCGATGCTCAAGAGGCACCACATCGCCCTCTGGGACGTGCTCGAAAGCTGCACCATCGTGGGGGCGAGCGACACTAGCATCGAGGATGCCGTCCCGAACAAGATAGCCGCGCTGGTGGCAAAATCGAAGGTGACCCGCATATTCTGTACGGGCGCCACTGCGCACAAACTATACCAGAAGTACTGTGCCGCCGATGTAGGCATCGATGCGGTCAAACTCCCCTCCACGTCGCCCGCGAACTGCGCCATATCGCTCGAGAGGCTCGTGGATGCCTACCGCGATATACTCGCCTAGGCCCGTTTATCGTAAAATTTTGCAGTTTTTCGCTTTTCCGTCAAAGATTTTTTCAAAATAATCTATATTGTTTTTGTATGTCAGCAAAAGTTACTAGCAGCGACAAGATTGAAGATCTGTTCCCGGAAACCCCCGTCCGGAAAATCATTACCCCTGTTGAACGCCTGATGAAGGTGGAAACGACGGGCGGCATCGTGCTCAT
>JAEEGH010011405.1_pt1 | contig 20168 bp, 17 predicted proteins | sample 9134181 | NCBI WGS metagenome assembly JAEEGH01 (sample SAMN16246544, study PRJNA631951) | gut metagenome | biome: gut microbiome; feature: rumen; material: DP-attached | host: Bos | place: Iran: Karaj | collected 2018-10 | reverse complement strand
CACACCAAGAGCCGCCGCGACATCCTCAATGTGAGGCTTGCCGCAGAAGAAAGGATTGGTCCTGACAACTGTGCCCCACGGGGTCTGCCCGCCCTTCTCCATGTCGAGCAACCGAGGCAGCCGCTGGACGATAAGCGTTGCAGGGTCTTCTCGGGCCACTATTGAACGCAGCTGGTCGGCACCCTCACGATAGACATAGGCCGAAAGCACGAGCGTGGCGATATAAAGAAAGTTGAAAAGTATGTGCAGCCACATGCAGCCGAAGCACAACGGCAGGAAGCCGGTCAGGAGCAGGGTAGTCCAGATGAGCGTAATCCGGATCTGGGACTTATGGATTCTGATATCGACATCCGTCGGGCGGTTGCCCATACGCCAGCGATCCTGGAAAATGGCATCGGCCAACAGACTCAGAGCGAAAAACACCGAAATGGCCAACAGTGCCAAAAAGATGATGCGGCCGAAAAATACGAGCGGCATATTGTTGCGGAACTCGACCAACATATCGTAAGAGTAAATCGGGCGATAATAGCCGAAGTGCATCATCAGCTGATTGACGAAAAGAAGCATCACCGACGGGGTGAGAAGCATCATCCAATTGGCAACAATGCGGTAGTGGCCACGGCGCAGGAAGGCACAGGCGGCCATCGCAAAGACCTGGAAACAGGCGGCGCAGAGGCCCAACGACTGCGTGGGGAAAATCTCAATGCCTTCGTCCGACACGATGAAACACGTGCTCAACTTGTAGGCACCGAGCAGGAAAAGCGAGAAAGGGTAGAAACGGCAACATACTGAAAGCGGATTTTTGCGATAGCGGATTGCCACCATCACAATCGGGACAACAAGCAACCAGCTGATCAGCACAGCGACAGCATTTGTTCCATAAAATATAGAAAGGGTATCCATAACACGTTCAATAATCGGTTGCAAAGATAGTTGGCATACAGATTAGTCAGGTTGGCATCGGTAGAAAATTGGTTGGCATCGGCCATAAATAGGCTCTACATGGCGCTAAAAAGGTTGGCATTGGGCAAAATACCCCCTCCCAGCCTCCCCGAGGGGAGGAGGAAATCCCACAAAACAAGAACGGGACAAAACATCGCGCTGGGCCTTTTTAGACAATAGAGCATACATTTTTTGCACATATTTTCAAGGACTAAAACGCAGAAAAGCCTCACGAAGATGAAGGTTTCCATTGGCCACAAAAAAAACGAACATTTCTGTCCGCTATAGCATTATCCACCCCTTCCCTCGGGGGGACTCCTACTTATGTACCCGCTCGCTGTTCCTGGCCACGAATTCGCTCCACGACTTGCTGCCGCCCGAGCTGCGCGGGATTTTCACCGAGGCACCCCCCCCACCACCGCGCAGGCCATCTGGCTTGCTGGTGATGAAATGGTGGGTCAGGGCGATGGCCACAGCATCGGTCGCATCGTTCTTGGCGTTCATGTCCTCGTCAGAGAGGTGCAGGGTGTTCTTGACCATGGCGGCGACCTGCTCCTTCGAGGCCGAACCGTTGCCCACAATCTGGATCTTCACCTTGGCGGGCGGGTATTCGAAGATAGGGATGTCGCGCTCCACGGCCGCAGCCATCGCCACGCCCTGGGCGCGACACAGTTTGATCATAGAGTTCGGGTTGATGCCTACGAAGGGCGATTCGATGGCCAATTCATCGGGATGATACTGCTCAATCAGACCCAGGACCCGCTCGTAGATGCGCTTCAGGCGCAGGTAGTGGCTCTCCAGCTTCTGCAACTGGAGGACACCCATGACGACTAGCTGCGGCTTGCGGTCCACGACCTGCAACACGCCGTAGCCCATCACGTTGGTGCCAGGGTCGATGCCCAAGATGACTTTTTCCATTGGCCAATGCCCCAATCTTACTCGGGGTCGATTTCACCCTCCAGTTCGGCCGAGGCCTCGACCTCGCGCAGGTACTTCAGGTGCTCCTGGATGAGCTCGCTATTCTTGACGTAATCGCTGTAGTGCTCGATGATGGTCTCCAGTTCGGCCGATGACTGCGCCTGGATTGACATGACATTGGCACAATAGACACCCATGAGGTTCTCCGAATTGGCATGATACATCGAGTCGATGTAGTTGTTCACCACGCCGCTGTACTTGCTGTAGATGAGCATCAGCGTGTTGCTGTCCAAGGAGTCGGACGGATGCGCCTCGCTCCACGCCTGCATCTCGGCATACAGCTGGTAGCCGATGGTATCGACATAGGCCATCATCGACGTAATCTGGTCGTTGGTTGCCGTGCCGCTCACAATGGTCGGCTCGCCCAGGACAGCCTCCATCTCGCCCGGCTCGATGACGAACATGCCTTGGCCATACTGGCTGGCGATATAGGCGAAATAGGGTTCGCCGCCCTTGTCCATCAGGCCGGTGAAAGTGAACTTCTCGTCAACGATCTGGACAGAGTCGAACGGCTCGCCCTGCAACGAGACGAGATAGACATAGCCCTCGATCGGGCCGCGCGTAATCACCGTATCGCCCACGGGGAACGACTCGGGGACGTTGAAACTGCCGTTGATAGTGTAATTCAACGATTTCTCGGAGCAGGCGGCCAACATCACCGTGGCGGCGACTGCGGATAAGATTTTCTTCATGTACGTAGTTTTTGTAAAGCTGAATAAAGTCGTTGTACGGGAAGGCCCATCACATTGAAATAACTGCCCTCCAGACGGGTGCAGCCGACGTAGCCGATCCACTCCTGGATGCCATAGGCACCCGCCTTGTCATAGGGACGGTAGTGGTCCACGTAATAGTCTATCTGCTGGTCGGCCAATGGTGCAAACGTGACATCCGTCCCGCACACGAAGCTCACTTCGTCCACGGCACTCTTGAGACAGACGCCGGTATAGACCTGGTGCGTCCGTCCGCTCAGGCGGTGCAGCATCCGCACGGCATCGGCCCTGTCCTTGGGCTTGCCCATCTCCTCGCCGTCACACCAGACGATGGTATCGGCCGTCACAAGGACCTCCCCATCGGCCAACGCAAGATCATAGGCCGACATCTTCAACCGTGCGATGTGCAGCGGGATGTCACCGCCCTGCAGACCGGCGGGATGCGTCTCGTCGATGTCCTTCAGCCGCACGACCTCCATCGGGATGTCGAGGCCGGCCAGGAGCTCCTTGCGGCGGGGCGAATTGCTCGCCAAAAGTAGTTTAGTCACCATCCGAATGCAATTTTATCGGCCATCCACTTGCCCTGAGCCCTCAGGACCTGTTCAATCACGTCGCGCGCCGCTGCGTGGCCGCCCATGTTGGGACTCACGTAGCGCGAAATCTGGCGTATCTCGGCGCAGGCATCGATCGGACAACACGGCAGGCCCACCTGCTGCATCACCTCATAGTCGGGGATGTCATCGCCCATATACATGATTTCGTCCGATGTCAAGCCCGTGCGCTCCATCAGGTCGGCCAACTGCTGCACCTTGACGTGCGCGCCCATATAGATGTGCTTCACGCCGAGATATTCGTAACGCTTCTGCACGACATCGCTCTTGCCGCCCGAGATGATGCCCACGACGAGGCCCATCTTGACGGCCAACTGGATGGCATAGCCGTCCTTGACGTTGAGCGTGCGCAAGGGCTGACCTTCGCTGTCCATGGGAATCGTGTTTTCACTCAAAACGCCATCGACGTCGAAGACCAGCCCTCGAATCTTGGTTAAATCGTAGTTAATCAAAGTCTTAATCAATGATTGTCACCCAACCGTGCGTATCCTCGATGTCGCCATACTGGATGCCACGCAGGGTCTCGTAGAACTTCGTGCAGACGGGGCCTGGCTGGGTGGATGGAAGGATCGTGTAAGTCTTGTTCTCGTCCAAGTCGTCGATGCGGTGGATAGGCGAAATCACAGCTGCCGTACCGCACATGGCTGCCTCGTCGAGGAAAGCGAGCTCTTCGACCGGCATTGGCCGACATTCCACCTTATAGCCAAGGTCCTTGGCCACCTGCTGGATCGACATGTTGGTGATAGACGGCAGGATGGACTCCGATGCCGGCGTGATGTAGCTGTTGCCCTTGATGCCGAAGAAATTGGCTGGACCACACTCATCGATGAACTTCTTGCTGCGTGCGTCGAGATAGATGACGGCGCTGTAGCCCTTCTGGTGGGCCAATACGCCACTGGTCAGCGATGCGGCATAGTTGCCGCCTACCTTTACGCGGCCGGTGCCCAACGGAGCGGCACGGTCGTAGCCACGCATGATGCAGCAAGGTGTTGCCTTGAAGCCGTCCTTGAAATAGGGGCCGACGGGCATGACGAAGACGATGAACTCATATTGATTGGCCGGATTGACGCCGACCTGAGGGCCGGTACCGAACAGGACGGGACGGATATACATCGAGCAGCCCGTCTCGTAGGGAGGCACCAGATGTGCGTTGAGCTTGACGACCTTCTTGATGGCCTCTTCAAACACGCCATCGGGCAGCGGCTGCATCAGAATCGTGCGGCAGGTATCCTGCAAGCGGGCGGCGTTCCTGTCCATGCGGAACACGCGGATCTTGCCGTCCTTGCCACGGAAGGCCTTCAGGCCCTCGAAACCAGCCTGGCCGTAGTGCAGGACCGTAGCGGCCATGTGCATCGTAACCTCTTCGCTCTCACATACGCGAAGTTCACCCCATGCACCATCCTTGTAGGTGCAACGTACATTGTACGGAGCCTTGCTGTAGCCGAAGCCCAACTTGCTCCAATCAATCTGTTCTGCCATAATCTATAACATTAAGTAGTTGTTTGACTTTGTCACATTGGCCAATGTCCTTCTTCCCACACCCGTCAGTCTGTGCCGCTTGTCGCATTGGCCAACAACTCTCCCGGCACACACAGCGCGGCCGAAAAAATCGACTGCAAATTTACAAAATCTTTTAGAACAATGCAAATAAAATCACAAAAAAGCAAGAAAAAAGCCACGAAAGTGACAGAACTGCGATTTCACCGCGCTTTATTTTTGGCCAATGGGAAGCATTTATGGCGGGAGAACCGGCCAGCGGAACGAAAACGCGCCGGAAAGGATGTTCCGGAACTTGAAATCGGAGATCCGGACTGTCGATGGACTGTCGGTCATTCCAAAAACCAGCGAATTCATGGGACAAAGCCCTGTCATCGGCCACAATCCGTAGAAAATTCCACGGAACGGCATCGGCAAAAAAACACCGAACCTCAACGAAGGCTCATAGAACCCTCAACGAAGGCCGAAAGGGAGAAAAATTTTCCACCGGGAGGAAGTTTGGGACAGAAAGCGCCTTGGCCAATGAACAAAATCGAAGCAAGAAGCACGGGAGAGATGAAAAAATCGGGACAAAATTTGGCAGATTGGCAAAAAATGAGTACCTTTGCGCCGCTTTTTAGTTTAAGCCAGTGCGATGGTGTATTGCCTTGCAAAAAGCAATTAGAGTAACACAATTAACAAACTAAACAAATGAAAGAGTATTCACTCGCTGGCACCAAGCGTGCCGAAAATGGCAAGAAGGCTGCCAAGCAGCTTCGCGCTCAGGGTTTCATTCCATGCAACCTCATCACCAAGGAGGGCGCACAGTCATTCACCGTCAAGGCTGCTGACATCCGCAACCTCATCTACACCTCACAGGTTTTCGCTGTGAAGCTGAACATCGAGGGCGCCGAGTGTCTGGCCATTGTCAAGGAGGCTCAGTTCGCTCCAGTCAACGAAGAGATCCTTCACCTGGATTTCCAGAAGTTTGAGGCCAATGAGGCTATCTCGGTTGCCATCCCAGTCAAGCTGGAGGGCTTCGCCGAGGGTGTCAAGGCCGGTGGTAAGCTGGTCAAGCAGGTTCGTAGCCTGACCGTCAAGGGTCGCTACACTGACATCCCAGAGCGTCTCATCGTCGATGTAACCTCAATCGAGTTGGGCAAGACTCTCAACGTCGCTTCCTTGAAGTACGACAACCTCGAGATTCTGACCGCTCCTTCGGTAATCGTCGCTGCTGTCAAGGCTACCCGCGCTTCTCGTCAGAACAACGCCTGATGCCTTTTCTCATCGGCCAACACCCGATGAAAGCGAAAGAAAAAAACGTCCCCTTCCCTCCAACGGGAGGGGGATTTTTCATTGCTGAAAATTGAAAAAAAATACTCACGACAATGAAAAGAGAGTTCCGTCTCGCGGCATTGGCCGCAATGATTGCCATCACCGGCTGCACAACGGGCCAGAAGGAAGAGCCATTGGCCAACGACCCGAACACAATCACATTGGCCGACAACCGGACAACCGTCACGTGGATCAAGGACAACCAGGGCGACAAGCTCATGCCCCGCGAGCTTTTTCCCGAGGCTTCGGATTCGCTCATGCAGGCGTTGGGTGTGGCCGATGGCGTGCCCGCCTCGATGAGTGCCTACCTGATGCATTGTGATGGCCAATGGGTACTGTTCGACACAGGACTGGGAGCCGACAAGGGTGGACAACTGCTGAACGCACTGCAGGCAGTAGGGCTGACGCCGGACAGCATCGGCTATATCTACCTGACGCACTTCCACGGCGACCACATCGGCGGAATGATGCAGGACGGCCAAGCGCTCTTCACTCGCGCCGAGGTCTTTGCCTGCTGCCACGAATATATGGCGTGGATGATGGAAATGCCACTGGAGAAGACGGAGCTGCAACGGAAGGTGATGGAGGCCTACCGCGACCGCACGCACCTGTTCGAGTGGGGCGACTCGCTGCCCAACGGTGTATTGGCCATAGATGCCCCCGGACATACGCCCGGGCACACGGTCTTCCGCAAGGAGAACCTGCTCATCGTGGGTGACCTGATGCACGGCTTCGACCTGCAGCTCAACCACCGCTATATCAGCTGCAACTATGACCTGGACAAGGCGCAGGCCGCCCAGTCACGCAACCACATCATCAGCATCGCCCACAACGAGCATCTGACCATCTGCGGCATGCACCTGCCGGCGCCAGCATTCTTCGAGGTAAACCCGAAGAAGTGAGAGTTTAGAAATAAGAATTAAGAAATAAGAGTTTAGAGTTTAGAATGAAATTTCTCATTGTCGGATTGGGGAACATTGGCCAAGAATATTGGGGCACACGTCACAATATCGGTTTCCGCGTTGTCAATGCATTGGCCGAAGCCCACAACGCCAAGTTTGAAGAAAACCGCTATGGCGCCACCTGCGAGTTCCGCGTCAAGAACCAGCAACTCCTTGTGCTCAAGCCGAATACATACATGAACCTCTCGGGTTCGGCCGTGCGCTACTGGATGCAGGAGGAGAAGATCGACATCGACCATGTCCTGGTCATCTGCGACGACATCGCCCTGCCGTTCGGCACTTTGCGTATGCGTGCCAAGGGTTCGGCCGGTGGTCACAACGGATTGAAGGACATTGCTGCCAAATGCGGCGGCGAGGGATTTGCCCGCCTGCGGTTCGGTGTGGGTGGCGACTTCCCCAAGGGCGCACAGTGCGACTGGGTTTTGGGTCACTTTCCACAGGAAGAAGAGGACAAGATGCCTGAACGCATGGAAGTGACCACAAAGTTTATCGAAGCCTTCTGTCTGGAGGGCTGTTCCAACGCAATGAACAAGTACAATGGCAAGTGAAGTTCGTATTGACAAGTGGTTGTGGGCCGTGCGCATCTTCAAGACGCGCTCGATTGCGGCCGATGCCATCAAGATGGGCCGTGTCACGATAGGCGGCCAGAAGGTCAAGGCGTCGCGCAACGTGAAAGTGGGCGAAGTCATCGACGTAAAGAAGCCGCCCATCACCTATTCCTTTAAAGTATTGGCATTGGCCGAAAACAGAATGGGGGCCAAGATGGTGCCCGGATTTATGGAAAATGTGACCCGTCAGGAACAGCTCGACCTGCTGCAGATGAGCCGTATCTCGGGCTTCATCGACCGTGCGAAAGGTCTGGGCCGCCCGACGAAGAAGGACCGCCGCGACATGGACGACTTCACCACGCCGGAATATGTCGATGAATTCGACTTCTCACTGGAAGATCTGGATGACCCGGATGTGTGGGCCGAGGTGACGGAGGGGCTCTCCAACAAAGATTCGGAACTTTAAACAAAAAAAAGAGGGCCGTCTCACGACGACCATCTTCACTAACCTTAAATCTTATACCATGAAAAACACGATGCAAAGGTAGCGCATTTCCGCGACATTGCAAACATTTTTACGAAAAAATTCAAAAAAAAGGCGAAATGATTAAGAAACTGACTCAAAATGAGTTGATTTGCCATTTAAAATTGCCAATTTTCAGCATCATAGGTGAAGAGGCCGACGCCTTGAACCGCGAATGTTACGTCGTAGGCGGATACGTGCGTGACATCTTTTTGGAGCGGCCGTCGAAAGACATCGACTGCGTGACGGTGGGCAGCGGCATCGAATTGGCCGAAAAGGTCGCAAGACGCCTGGGACGAGGGGCTCACCTGAGCGTGTTCCGCAACTTCGGCACAGCACAGGTCAAGTACCGTGGCACAGAGGTGGAATTCGTGGGAGCGCGCAAGGAGAGCTACAGCCACGACAGCCGCAAACCCGTAGTCGAGGATGGCACGCTGGAGGACGACCAGAACCGCCGCGACCTGACAATCAACGACATGGCCATCTGCCTGAACAAGGCACGCTTCGGCGAGCTGGTCGATCCGTTCAACGGAATGGCCGACCTAGAGGCGGGGCTGATCCGAACGCCATTGGACCCGGACATCACCTTCAGCGACGACCCGCTGCGCATGATGCGTGCGATACGTTTCGCCTGCCGGTTCGGCTTCAAGATTGTGCCGGAGACATTCGAGGCCATCGCCCGCAACCGCGAGCGCATCAAAATCATCTCAGCCGAGCGCATCATCGACGAACTGAACAAAATCATGATGTGCGAACAGCCCTCAACGGGCTGGCTGCTGCTGCAACGCTGCGGCCTGCTGCAGATCATCTTCCCCGAACTGCAGGCCCTGTCGGGCATTGAGACGCGCGAGGGACGCGGCCACAAAGACAACTTCATGCACACGCTGACGGTGTTGGACAACGTCTGCCGCGCACAACAGGAGCGAAAGGCATCGGCCAAAAACCAAGGAAAGAAGGAGGATGGGACATCGGCCAATGCCCCGGAATCGCACCTCGACACGACGCTGTGGCTGCGCTGGGCCGCCGTGATGCACGACCTGGGCAAGGCGAAGGCGAAGGCTTGGGACGACAAGATCGGCTGGACATTCCACAACCACGACTATCTGGGCGCGCGGATGGTGGCCAACATCTTCCGCCGGATGAAGCTGCCGATGGGCGCCGAGGAGAAATATGTCGAGAAACTGGTCGCGCTGCACATGCGGCCCATCAACCTGGCCGACGAGGGGATTACGGACTCGGCCATCAGACGCGTGCTGTTTGAGGCGGGTGACGACATCGATGACCTGATGACGCTGTGTGAGGCCGACATCACGTCGAAGATTCCCGAAAAGGTGCGCCGCTTCCTGGACAACTTCAAGGTCGTGCGCCAGAAGATGGTCGAAATCGAAGAGAAAGACCGTATCCGCAACTGGCAGCCGCCCGTCGATGGTCTGGAAATCATGCAGCGCTACAACCTGCGCCCCTGCCGCGAGGTAGGCCTGCTGAAAGACTCGCTGAAGGACGCCATCCTGGACGGCATCTGTGCCAATGACCGCGACGAGGCATTGGACTTCCTCGACCGGAAAGCAAAGGAGCTGGGCCTATGAGCGAGGCGTACACCCTGGGCAAGGACGGCGAGCAGCTGGCGGCCGAATACCTGCGCGCACACGGCTACCGCATCGAGGCGGAACGCTGGAAGATGCACCATCTGGAACTGGACCTCGTGGCCATCGACATTGCAAGCGGCGAAATCGTCTTTGTCGAGGTGAAGACGCGCAAGACATCGGCCTTCGGCACACCAGAGCAGGCGGTCGATTACAAGAAGATGATGCACATCGTGCGTGCGGCCGATGCCTACATCAAGCAGTTCCGCGTCGACAGGGAATGGCGCTTCGACATCATCTCGATTGTCGATGACGGGGAACATCGGCCAAAAATCACACACTACAAGGAGGCGTTCTACCCGCCGCTGGGATAAGCCCCCCCCGAGGAAAGGAGGAAGCCCGACGCAACAAGATAATGACATTGGCCAACATCCCTGAAAACGGAAAAGCCTTTCCCTCGGGAAGGGACGGGGATGGGGTCTAAATAAAAACTTATCTCTATGATCGAATATCTGAAAGGTGAAATCACCGAACTTGACCCGACACGCGCCATCGTCGAATGTGGCGGCGTGGGCTACTGCTGCAACATCTCGGTCTATACCTACGACAAGCTGAAGAAGGGCGAGGTGCAGAAACTCTATGTGGCAGAGAATATCCGCGAGGATGCGCACGTGCTCTACGGCTTCATCTCGAAGCAGGAACGGGCGCTGTACGAACTGCTCATCAGCGTCTCGGGCGTCGGTCCGGGCACGGCACGCTGCATCCTGTCGAGCCTCTCGCCCGACGAACTGGTGGCAATTGTGTCATCGGCCAATGACCGCCAGCTGCGCAACGTGAAGGGCCTCGGCCCCAAGACGGCCCAGCGCATCATCGTCGATCTGAAGGACAAGGTGGGCAACCTGGGCATCGCGGCAGCATCGGCCAGCGAGAGTGCCATCGTGGCCAGCAACAAGAACGGCGACGAGGCTGTCCAGGCGCTGGTTGCCCTGGGATATCCATTGGCCAATGCCTCAAAGGCCGTCTCGCAGCTGCTCAGCCAAGACCCGGGCATGTCGGTCCAGACGCTCATCAAGCAGGGTCTGCACATGATGTAAGTGGCCGGAGGCGATTGAAATTGACATTTGATATTTGGGGCTCATTGGCCATGAAGAACTAAAACACAACCGTTATTCCCCATGCTCTACATCTACCGCGCATCGGCCGGCTCGGGCAAGACGTTCCTGCTGACCGGATTCTACATCGAACTGCTCTTCCGCCGCGAACTGACACCGGTGCTGGAGGGGCGTGACCTGCTGTTCAACGAGATATTGGCCGTCACCTTCACCAACAAGGCTACGGCCGAGATGAAGGAACGCATCGTCAAGGAGCTGAACACCCTGTGGCGCGCACCCCGCGAGTCACAATATTACGCGCGGCTCACTGCGCCCGACAGCCAGGGCCGGGTGATGGCCGATGAGGAGCTGCAACGGCGCGCCCACGGCATCCTGCGCGGGATGCTGACCGACTATTCGAACGTACACATCTCGACCATCGACAGCTTCTTCCAGCGCGTCGTGCGCAGTTTTGCGCGCGAACTGAACGTGCAGGGCAACTACGAGGTCGAACTGGATGCCGACATGGTGCTGGACCACGCCGTGTCGCAGTTTCTGCTGACGCTCGACCCGACCTCGGACAAGGAGACCTTCGACTGGCTCGTGCGTTTTTCCAACAACAGGATGGCCGATGGCTCCCACTGGAACGTACACCGCGAGCTGGTGAAGTTGGCCAATGTCCTTATCTCCGAAGAATACCGCAAGCACAGCGAGAAGGTGGGCCGGTTTGCGGCCGACAAGGCCGAGATGTCGCGCTACGTCGAGACATTGGACGAAATCATACGCAACTGGCGGCGCGACCTGAAGGGCATCGGCCAGGAATGCTGCAACCTACTGATGGAGTGCGACTTGCAGCCGGCGGACTTCTCGGGCGGGCAAAAGTCATTGGCCAAGAAATTCGCACTTTGGGCCAAGGGCGAAGGGACCGACGTGACAGAGACGATGCGCAAGTGGGCTGACGATCCAGAGACGTGGTTCTCGAAGAAGAATGCCCACCTGCTGGCCCGGATGGGAGCATCGGCCGACAAGTTGCAGGAGCTGCTTCAAGCCGCCATCGAACTGCTTGACGGCCAACGGTTCACGAACTACAACAGCGCGCGTTGCATCCGCAGCAACATCTACCAGCTGGGCCTCCTGGGACGGCTTGAGAGGGCGGCCAATGACTATTGCGCCGGGCAGGGCATCAAGCTCCTGAGCAACACGACGCAGATGCTCAACGCCCTCGTGACCGAGCAGGCCAGCCCCTTCGTCTATGAAAAGACCGGCACACGCATCATCAGCTACATGATCGACGAGTTCCAGGACACGTCCGGGATGCAGTGGGAGAACTTCTCGCCGCTCCTGAGGGATTCATTGGCCAATGGCTCACGCGACCTCATCGTGGGCGACGTCAAGCAGAGCATCTACCGCTGGCGAGGCAGCGACTGGGAACTGCTCCACTCACGGCTCAACTCCTTCGAGGCCGACAAGCAGGCCGTTGACGCCGACGGCAACCAGCTGCGCGACAACTGGCGCAGCGACCTGAAAATCATACGGTTCAACAACCAGTTCTTCCAGTTCGCCAGCCGACACTTCGCCGCCATGGAAGACGGGGATGAGGCATTGGCCAAGATAGCCCAGATCTACGCCGACGTCGAGCAGACCGTCTCGCCCGCCCGCAAGAACGTGGCCGACGGCCAGGTGGCCTACGAGGTGCTGCCCGGACGCGAAAAGTCGGCCGAATACAAGGCGGAGGTCACACGACGCCTGCCCGAACTCGTCATCGCGCTCCAGCAGCAGGGCTACCAGGCGGGCGACATCCTCATCCTGTGCCGCAAGCGCGAACAGTGCAGCCTGTGCGCCAAGGCCCTGATGGACTACCGCGCGGCGCATCCGCAGTCGCCATACCCGATGGAAATCATCACGGCCGAGGCCCTGCAGCTCACCAACCAGCGGGTCATCCACGCCCTGGTCGCCGCACTCGAGTTCCTCCACGACCCACGGTCGGACTACCGGCGCGCCGTCGCCTCGGCCTGCTGGCTTTCGCTCTCGATGGGGAGTGTGGCCGATGCCCTTGCCGCCTACTTTGCGGGCCACCGGCTGCCCGACTTCGAGTCGCTGCTGAACCTGCCGCTCTATGAGACGGTCGAACGGCTCATCGCGATGCTTCCGGCCCAGGCGCGGCGCGAGGGCAACTTCATCCAGGCCTTCTGTGACGTCGTGCTCGACTTCTGCGCCAAGGAGGGACCCAGCCTCGACAGCTTCCTCTCGTGGTGGCGCGACAACGGCCAGAAGTGCAACGTCACCACGCCGACCCAGCAGAACGCCATCCGCATCATGACCATCCACCAGTCGAAGGGACTCGCGGGCGATGCCGTCATCGTCCCCTTCGCACAAGAGACATTGGACATCGACACCAGCGGCAAGAAGGCCGGCCTCCTGTGGTGCGAGCCGCAGACCGAGCCCTTCCGCCACGACAACCTCGTCGTCCCCATCGAGGTCAGCAAGATGATGAAAAACAGCATCTTCCGGCCCGACTACGACGCCGAGCGCATCCGCGCCATCATCGACAACCTGAACACGGCCTACGTTGCCTTCACGCGCGCCAAGCACGCCCTCATCATCCTCACTCCTACCCCACCGAAAGAGGCGAACGCCTCGTTGCAGTGCTTCCTCGCGACCTTCTTCGCCGGCCATTGGGCCGAAAGTGTGGACCATTTTGTGGCCGATGGCATTGACCTCCCCGACGGAAGCATGAGCGCGGCCGATGCGCCATTGGCCGAAACCCAAGACCACCAGGACGACACCGGCGCGGCCGATGCGCCAGCCGAAATCCGCCTCCCGCTCATCAAACAGACTGCCTACGTCCCGCCCAGCGACAGCGCCGCCGCCCGTGGCACGACCCTGCACGCCGCCCTGTCGGCCATCACAGACTACGACCACATCGACGAGCCCGTGACACGCCTCTTCCAGTCGGGACGGGCCAGGCTCCAGGGCGGAATGACATTGGCCGATGTCCTCCAGCACATCCACGATGCACTCCGCCAGCCCGAGGCGCGCACGTGGTTCGACCCACGCAACCGGGCCCTCAACGAGCAGGACATCATCACCCGCTCGACCCACACGCAGCGACCCGACCGCGTCATCTTCACGCCCGACGGCCGCGCCATCGTCATCGACTACAAGACCGGCGAAGAGCGTAACAGGCTCTACCAGAGGCAGGTGGGCCACTACATGGCCCTGCTCGGCCAGATGGGATTCCAACGCGTCGAGGGCTACCTGTGGTACATCGAGACGGGCCACGTCGTGCCGGTGCGGCCGTAGTTTTTCCAAAAAATGGACGGCAGATTTGGGACATTGGCCAAAAATCACTAAATTTGCACCCGAAAAAACGACAAGAATATGCGTATTACGGTTAAGGTGGGCAGCAACGTGCTGACCCGAAAAGACGGCACGCTCGACGTGACCCGGATGTCGGCCCTGGTCGATCAGGTGGCCATGCTGCACCGGCTGGGCGTGCAGATCATCCTCGTCACCAGCGGCGCCGTGGCCTGCGGCAAGAGTGTCCTGAAGACGCAGGTGAACATCGACCATCTCGACGACGTACAGCAGCGACAGCTGTTCAGCTCCGTGGGCCAGGCCAAGCTGATGAACAAATACTACGAGTTCTTCCACGACTGGGGAATCACCTGCGGACAGGTGCTTACCACCAAGGTGGGCCTCAGCACGCCCGACCAGCGCGAGAACCAGCGCAACTGCATCGAGACGATGCTTGGTCAGAACGTCATCCCCATCGTCAACGAGAACGACACCATCTCCATCACCGAGCTGATGTTCACCGACAACGACGAGCTCTCCGGCCTCATGTCCACCATGATGCACTCCGAACTGCTCATCCTCTTGAGCAACATCGACGGCATCTACACCGGCAATCCCGCCGACCCCGCATCGCAGCTCATCCGCACCATCACGGCCTCGACCAACGTCGAACAGTACATACAGACCAGCAAGAGCTCGGCCGGACGCGGCGGAATGCAGTCGAAACACAAGACCGCACGCGAACTGGCCGCCCAAGGCATCGACGTGATTATAGCCAATGGCAAGCGTGACAACATCCTGCTCGACCTGATCCAGGTCACGGCCGACGGCGCATTGGCCATCAACCCCGACATCCCCTGCACCATCTTCAAATGATTCCACTTTTCGGCCAATGGACCACGTCTGTCAGGTTCATTGGCCGAAAAATAATCGCGAACAAGTCCTGCCGCCATTCTTCCGGCAGGCAGTCTTCTTCCATTTTATGACCTATGCACCTTAGACAGATACTACGATACAGCACATTGGCCATGTTGCTATCCAGCACTGCCACGACAGCCTCCGCCCAATATATAGGCACCCTGCTGCACCACCGTCAGGCCGACAAACTGCCCGTACGGTCGGTGCACTGCATCTATCAGGACCGCGAGGGCTACATGTGGTATGGCACCGTCGATGGCCTGTGCCGCGATGACGGATACGAGGTGCAGGTGATACGCAATGATTTCAGCCACCCACGGCCCATGCAGAGCAACCTGATATGGAGTATCGGCGAAGACTCCGTGGGAAACATCCTCTACAACACTCCGACTGGCGACTACCGCCTGCGCCGCAGCGACTGCCACATCGAGCCGCTCCCCGCCGACCAGCATCCACGCCACACCGACGCCCCGCCCACCATCGGCGGACGCACGTGGACCACCCGCGACTTTCCCGGGGCTTATCAGGTTTTGGCCGATGAGAGCGGTCACCGCCTGTGGGTCACGACAGCCGAAGACATCGCCGCCTACGACGTGACGCCAGACGGACAGAGCCACCGCATTGACCTGACACAGCACCTGCTGGGCTACACGCCCGACCACAAGATGCTGAGCCGTATGACACGCGCCAGCGACGGCAGCATCTGGATAGCCGGATACGACAGGGAGAGCCTCATCATCAGCTTCGAACACAACGGCTACACCCGTCATGACCTACCCGCCATTGGCCAACGTTATGACCGCAAGACCGTAGTGATGACCCTGGCCCGCGCCGCCGACAGCCTATACTGGATTGCACAGGAGCGCGAGGGCCTCGGCCTGTATGACGAACGGCACGACCGGCTGACCTCTTGGACAGACTGCCGCTCTACGGCCTCGGCCCAGCTGGGTGTGGTGCACGAACTGATACCATCGCGCCAGCCCCACCAAATCTGGGCGCTCACCGACCGTCCTCTGGTCTATGGCGTGGCTATGCGAGACGGGCAGATGGAGCTCCGCCACACCATACAGCTGCCCCAACGGGTGGTTCCCAAGACCCTCTGCGAAGACCATACCGGACGACTCTGGATAGGCACCCACCAAGGCCTGTATACCTACGACAGTGCGAAGGACTCGCTGTGGGCTGCCGATGCCGAGTTAGGACACGTGACCAGCATCACCGAGGCACCCGACGGCACCCTGTGGGCCGCAGTGACCGGCCGCGGCGTGGCTGCCATACGAGAGGGGATTGTGGCCAATGTCCTTCCTCTCGCCCAGGACCTGCTCTCGATAGCATGCAGCAGCGACGGCACGCTGTGGGTAGGCACGGGCACCGGCCAGCTGCTACGGCTGCGCCAAGGCGAGTGGAGCGACTGCTCCGACCTGTCGGGCATGAACGGCGACATGGTCGAGAAGATTGTGGCCGATGCCTATAACCATCTCTGGATCTTGACCAACCGCCGCCTGACCGAGTGGGACCCCGCCACAGGCACCTACCGCGTGACCAATGCCGACATGGCAGGCCGCGACCTCTCGCTGAGCCGATTCATGCCGCGCGCCATCGTACGCGACCCCGCTGCAGGCGACATTCTGGTGGGCGGATTCGGAGGATTCCTGACCTTCGTACCATCGCTGCAGATTGAGGGCATGGCGCGACAAGTCACGGTGCATCTGTCGGACATCAAGATTCAGGGCCACAGCCTGCTGTTTGACCTGAGCCGCCCCTTGAACGAGGCGCTTCCGGCCGATGCACGCAACATCGAGGCCTGTTTCTCGACATTGGACCACCTGCATACCCATATCGAGCGCTATGCCTACCGCCTGGACGACGGGGAATGGACCTATCTGCCCACGGGCAAGAACAGCGTGCTCTTCGAGTCACTGCCCGCCGGAGACCACCGCCTACGGCTCAAGGCCACCGACCCCAACGGCCTGTGGAGTTCGTCGGAGACGGAAATCGTCCTGACACGCAACCCGCACTGGTGGGAGACACTCTGGGCCCGTTTCATGTACGGGGCATTGGCCATAATCACAATCTGGCTGGTGGTGCGCTACTTCATGCTACGCACACGCCGACAGGAGCAGGCCTTGTGGAACGACAGCAACGAACTACTCGCCATGCGCCGTTATGCCGAGAGCGAAATGCCGTCGCCGTCCGACGCGGCCTACACGCAACTTGACCAGCTGCTATTGGACAAGATGCGACAGATCATCATGGCACATCTGGGCGAAGCCAACTTCGGTGTAGCGGTGTTGGCCGATGAGATGCACATGTCCCGCTCGACGCTGGTACGCAAGATCAAGGCCATCAGCGGCCTGGCCCCGCTGCAATACATACGCAATGTCAAGATGGAGGCAGCCTGCCAGATGCTCACCAACCGCACCGCCTCGGTGGCCGACGTGGCCCAGAAACTGGGCTACAGCGACCGGGACCATTTCAGCCGGCTCTTCCGCGAGTGCATGGGTCAGACACCCAGCGAGTGGCAGCAGTCGCACCAGGCCTGCCCCGACAAATGTAGCAAAGAGGCCCTCCGAATCGACCAATGACCGGCCTGAACGATTCGGAGGGTCTCTTTGAATAACGCACGCAGCGGAAATTTGCCTGAAAATTTGTACATTTGCCGGCACAAATCTAACAATCTAACATGCAATGAAAACCCGATTATTCTTAGCGCTGACATTGGCCACACAAGCCACCCTCAGCTCTTGGGCCAGCACCGAAAGGTGGGTCACGGCCAACATGACCTGCGAGGCCCTGTCGAAACAAATCACAATCACATTGGCCAACAACACACAGACGCTCGACGTCACTACGGCCTACACGCTCACCACCGAGCAGCTGCCCAATGCCGACTACGACCGCACGCTGTTCAAGCTGGACTACAGCGCCCTGAGCCAGCAGCTTGACGCCGAGGTCACTCCCGCCAACGTGGGCAACATGCTCTACTATCCGCTCGCCGACGGCAGCTACGGGCCGAACTACGACAACTGGTTCGACCTGAACGGCAATCGTTCGTCATGGGGCGACAGCAACCGACGTTTCTTCATCCAGCACCAGCCATCGCTGCAAGAGGGCTGTTTCATTTTTTGGGTTGGCCAATGCGGAGTAGCCGGCACCACCTCCAGCATCGGCGACCAGTACAGCAGCACCTTCTACATGGTGACAGGCACAAAGGCCATCGAGCTGAACCTCTCGCTCAGCATCATCGACACGCCGGCCGAAGAGGATGACGGCAACTACACCGACTATCCGATCCAGAATGTTGATTTCAGCCACGTGCACCTGAGCGACCGATTCTGGCAGCCGCGCATGGAACAGAACCAGACGGTGACCATCCCGATTGCGCTCCAGCAATGCTACAGCACCAACCGCGTGCTCAACTTCCAGAAGGCGGCAGCCATCCTGCGCGGCGAAAACATCGGCTATTTCGACACCGAATTCACCTTCGACGACACCGACATCTACAAGATTCTTGAGGGCATGGCCTACTCCGTGCAGACGCAGCCCAACGCCGAACTGGACAAGCAGATGGACGAGCTGATAGCCATCATCGCCGCCGCACAGGAGCCCGACGGATACCTCTACACCGCACGCACGGCCGGCAAACCGGGCGCTCTGCACGCTTGGGTGGGCGCCAACCGCTGGGAGGCCGACCCCAACCTGAGCCATGAACTCTACAACTGCGGCCACCTCTACGAAGCCGCCGTCGCCCACTACATCTCGACCGGCAAGACCTCGCTGCTCGACGTGGCCATCAAGAACGCCGACCTGCTCGTCAAAGACTTCCTTGAGGGCGGACTGACCTACGAGCCAGGTCATCAGATCGTCGAAATGGGCCTCGTCAAGATGTACCGCGTGACGGGCAAGACGGAATACCTCAAACTTGCCAAATACTTCCTCGACCTGCGCGGAGGCAAGGGCATTGGCCGATCAGAATATAGCCAGACACACAAGCCGGTAGTGACGCAGGACGAAGCCGTCGGACACGCTGTGCGCGCTGCCTACATGTATGCCGGAATGGCCGATGTCGCTGCCATCATGAACAATGAGAGCTACCTCAACGCCATCGACAACCTCTGGCAGAATGTGGCCGAAAAGAAGCTCTACGTGACTGGCGGTATCGGCGCACGCTCCAGCGGCGAGTCGTTCGGCGCCAACTACGAACTGCCCAACGCTTCGGCCTATTGCGAGACCTGCGCAGCCATTGCCAACATCTACTGGAACCATCGCATGTTCCTGCTGCACGGCGAGTCGAAATACTACGACATCATCGAACGCACGCTCTACAACGCCGTCATCGCGGGCATATCGCTCTCAGGCGACCACTTCTTCTACCCCAACCCATTGGCCAGCGACGGCACCTACGAACGCAGCGAATGGTTCGGATGCGCCTGCTGCCCGAGCAACCTGTGCCGCTTCACAGCCTCCGTGCCGGGCTACGTCTATGCCCACAAGGCCGACAGCCTCTACGTGAATCTCTATATGCAGGGCACGGCCGATGTCACCCTCGCAAGCGGCGACGTCAAGATTTCGCAGACGGCCGACATGCCGTGGAACGGTGACGTGAGCATCACCATCGACCATGCCACCGGCCAAGCCTTCACCCTCATGATGCGCCTTCCGGCATGGGCCACGGATGCGCCATTGGCCACCGACCTCTACACCTATCTGAACGGCGAACAGAAGACCGTCACGGTCAACGTCAACGGCACTCCGACCGACTACACGCTCACCGACGGCTACATGACCATCAGCCGCACCTGGGCCGACGGCGATGTCGTTTCGTTCTCACTGCCGATGGACATCCACCGCACATTGGCCAACGAGAAGGTAGCGGCCGACAACGGACTTGTCGCCATCGAACGCGGCCCCGTCGTCTATTGCCTCGAATGGCCCGACAACGACAACCTGCAGAACCTCGTGTTGCCCGACACGTCCACACTGAACGCCAGCTGGACGGACCAGCTGAACGGACTGATGACCATCTCGGCTACGGGCAAGCGGTCGCACAGCGATGCATTGGCCACACTCACCGCCATCCCTTATTACGCGTGGGCCAACCGCAGCAAGGGCGCGATGGAGGTCTGGATTCCCCGCATTGAGGCCGACATGTACGCGTTTCACGCTGCCGACTGGACCACAGGCGACTCGTGGC
>JAEEGH010011404.1_pt1 | contig 20170 bp, 22 predicted proteins | sample 9134181 | NCBI WGS metagenome assembly JAEEGH01 (sample SAMN16246544, study PRJNA631951) | gut metagenome | biome: gut microbiome; feature: rumen; material: DP-attached | host: Bos | place: Iran: Karaj | collected 2018-10 | reverse complement strand
ATTTCATATAGTGATTTATATTTAGGACAATGCTCTGAAACAGTTCTCATCAACTTTTTTTGATAATTATCACAGATAAAATATTTTCCCCATGGAACGGCATTTGCTGCACCAAAGATTCTGTCAATGTTTGTAGTGGCAGCAAGGATGAAAACATGTTTATTATCTTTTATATACTGTTTTAACTCTTTTTTTAATTCAATTTCCGTTTTACATTTCCCGCTGTCCCGCGAAAGAGTGGTTCCCTCTATCACAAGGGCATCACAATGGGGAATTGATTTATCAAGCATTTTTGAAAGGTCTTTGCCGCGGAATCCATTGGTCCTGAAGTCTCCGGTATAGAGAACTTTTTTACTATCTGCTTCAATCAGAAACATATAGGCATCTATGGCGGAATGATCTACTGTATAAGGGGTTACCTTGATATCACCGACATTAAAAGGCACTTCTTGGAAAAACGTTTTAATTGTTTTTATTCTGGCAATGCAAGTTTCCGCAGCCTTCTGTTTTTTTTCTGTACCATGCACCTTTAACCTTTCTAAATTATTATTCTCTGTTATCTGCATGATTTCTTTTGTCAGAGTTCCTGCGTAAATAGGAATAGTCTCTCGCGCAAGATTAATCTGTTTAGTGTGATCTCCGTGGTAGTGTGTGAGTAATATGGCATCGCATTTCCCGTTGTTGTCTGTTACACCAGGGATATCCAATGGGGCTGATTCAAAACCATCTTCCAATGAAAGTTCATCCCCCATATCAATGATTATGCGTGTTGAGGCAGTTCGTATTTCTGTTGCCATGCCCCCTATTTGGTGGCTTCCACGATGAATTATTAATTGCATTTAGGTATTCTCAGAACAATTTATTTAATTAAATTCCAACAGTTCTCTGTATCTGCATTAATAAAAAAGAAAGTAAATTTATATTTTTCTTCCCCTATTTGCTGCCAAATCTCCTGAGGATTTTTAAAATCAGTATGCTTTAAATTCAAAAAATCACTTATTATTTCTTCATGTAATGCTAATTCGAGATTATAACATGATGATTTGGGTATGTTTAATAGTCGATTCCTTGTTTTTTTCTTTAATGATTCAATTTTGCATTTATTATTTTTTTTACTTATCAGTTCTTTTTGACTATCTGTCAAGTCATGATATATATCATCATATGCATAATAAGGACAATGAGTATAGGTCGCTATTAAAACTTCAGGTTTTTCTTCGAAAGCATTCTCATCGCTTATTTCTGGTACTTTTATACCCAATTCTCTATTACAATTAAAGATGGAAATAATATTCTTTTTTAAATTGTCATAATATTTTTTTTCATGAAAGAATCGTAAAAAGTCTGTTATATGTCCTACTATTCCGCTTCCAAATGATAGATTTATATTTTCTTCTAAGAATAAATTATTAGGATATTTTTTTATAGATTTAAACTTAGGATCCTCTTTGTTCCAATTATCCTGATAACTATCGGCCCTTACTTTTAATTCTATAAGTCGTACTCTGTGCTTTTCAGATACTGAATGTTTTGAAATTGCAACCATATCAAATCTTCCTATGTTTATTCCTTGGTTCGCATATTCCATATCCACATAGTACCATTCATTTTTTTCATCGTTATTAGCAGTATTCACAATCCATTGCTGGCAGATTTTTTCAAAAAATATTTTTTTTCTTTCATTCTCTCCCATATATACATGCTTTGCAGAAGAGATTATATCCTCAAAATTATTTTTTAAATCTTCAAAAGAAAATTCTTCCTCGTTTTTTTTATTATTATAAAATTCCGGCTTGTAGATTATTCTCTTTTCTTTATCCAGTGATACTGTTATAGCCTTTGCTCCAAAAGTATATATTATTAGTAAATCGTTTCTGATTCCTAAAAATAAATTTTTGTCTTTCACTTTATTTAAAATATATTTTTTTTCATTTTCGGATAAAGCTTTTATAAGTTCACTACAATTTCTTAGTTTTAATTCGGACATCTATCTTTTATCTCTCCTCTCCTAATATTATATCACACCAATCATACCACAATACCCCCCGTCAAATTTTAGTTGCTTCCCCATTGCAAAGGGCTTTCCACTACTATTTTTGCCTTGTTTGATGCGATAAATAGGCCATTTGTATTTTGGAATTGTAAAAATCGCAAAAAATGCCATTTTTGACAATATTTGTAAAACATTATAAACAAATGAGTTAGAAAAAACTTTTTTGCAAAGTTATAGAATGTTGACTATATTGAGCTGGTTTGCTATTGTGACGCTTGCCTAAAAAGGGGAAATTGTATTAAGGAGAATTTGCAGTTGTTATTAAATGTAAGGGAACTGGTGAAAAAAGAAAAAGAAGAGGGAATGAAGACCATCATTTTTGCGTATGATGAATTGGACTATGCATTGCAGTTCTATGCCAAATGTCTTGAGGAAGAGATCAAGCCCATAATCGGTCAGAAGATTACCATGGATGGGCAGGAAGTTGTGCTGCTCTGCAAGGATTCAGAGGGTTATAGAATTCTCTGCCGTCATTCTGCTGATTCTGAGCGCACGTTCACCAAGGAGGAAAGTTCCCATTTTATCTTTACAACCTTAAAAGACTGCAATAACTTTGATAAACAGATTCCATATATTTTCCCAATGGAATATTTTTCCAAGGAGAACCTGTATAAACGTCAGATTGATAATCTTCCTGATATCCCATTCCCTGCTGGTATTGGCAGTGCGGCAGAATATCTTGAATGCTTGGTAAATATCGGTGTCAAATATCGGTATGAGACACCATCGTTAAAAGTACAGATGAGGGTTAAGCAGGAGTTGGATGCAATCCTTTCAAATCATTTAGAGAAATATTTCCTTGTTATATGGGAGATGACAGCAATGTGTCGGAAAAGGGGAATCATATATTCCACATTTAGCGATGAATCCAACTGCTCCATGATATGCTATGTGCTTAGAATCACTGATGTTGATCCTCTAAAGTACAATCTTTATTTTGAATTTTTATTAGATCCTGGTAGGGGAATTAATCCGAAGATAAATCTATTTGTATCGAAAAATATAATCCAACATCTGCGGAATATTTATGGAACCGATTGTGTTGCCTACAAAATAAAAAAAGTTGAATGGGAAAGGAATGTCCCCGAATATCGTCTTGGTCGTAATTTGATTATTGCAAAAAACCCGATATGTAATTATATGCCTGTTTATGAGAGCCAGAGAGGACTGGCAGGCTGGAATGATGAATATGCAGATGTTACCTGCTTTAATGTCGTACAAGTTGACCATTGGAAAGGGTACTCTTCAGTTGCAAATAAGACTTTCCATACTATATCATTCACAGACCTAAAAACTATGAACTATGTCAAAAAGAATAGGGCAAAAATCTACGCAGGGTATTGGTTCAGCGATAAGGCAAAAAAGCGGCTTAAAGATTTCAGGCTTAATTCATTTGCTGATTTAGTTATAGTGGAGGCCATTCTTAATATTTACCCTGATGATTTTTCCGAGAATTTGCTTTCAGATATCATTAAAAGACAGAAAAAAGGCTATAAACCTTTATTCGATGGCTCTGATGAAATCCTGGGGGAAACCTATGGAAAGATTCTGTTTATAGAACAGTTTATTCATATTGTTCAGCTTGCCGCTGGATGGGACTTTGCGAAAGCTGATATATTTCGGCGCGATATGGGAAAACGGAAAGCTGTCATAGAGGCAGAGAAAGAGTTCGATGAGTTCATGGAATGTGCAGTGGGGCGGGGTTTTTCAACAGATTCTGCAATAGAGCTCTTTATGACTTTATTTGATTCGGCTGCCTTTCTGGTTTCCAAAGTATGGTGTCTTGGCCAGGCTAAAAGCAACTGGCAGGATTCTTATTTGAAGGCATATTATTCTCATGTGTTCATTTCAAAAAGTAATATAAACATCGATAAATAAAGGTTTCCACCGATATTTTATCCCTGTTTGATTCTATAAATAAAGCATTTGCTTTTTGAAATTGTAGAAATTAAAAAAACTCATTTTTTAAAAGACTTTTAAATCATTATAGCTAAATAAATTATAAAAATCTTTTCGTCTGAAGTTATAAGCGCTGAGATTCAGTACTTCATTCTGTTACTGTTTCTCTTGTTTAAAAGGAGGGATTTTATTATGACGGAATTTGTCCATTTACATAATCATACAGACTACTCGCTCCTGGACGGAGCAATGAAGATAGGTGACATGGTGGCCAAAGCAAAGAGCTTCGGCATGAAATCCATAGCCATCACTGACCACGGGAATATGTTCGGAGCCCTGAACTTCTATGAGAAATGCAGGGAAAACGATATCAAGCCTATTGTAGGATGTGAATTCTACATGGCGGAGGACTCCAGGAAGATTAAGACAGGCACCGAGTTCGGAAACAAGTACTATCACCTGATTCTCCTGGCAAAGGACAATACAGGCTACAGGAACCTGATGAAGCTGAACTCCACCGCCTACATCGACGGCTACTATTATAAGCCCAGAATAGACTTCGAGGTGCTTGAGCAGTATCATGAGGGGCTTGTATGCTCCAGCGCCTGCATAGTCGGCGTAGTCCCCAAGCTGATAATAAACGGCAAGCTGGACGAGGCTGCATCCATGGCCATGAGGTTCAACGATATCTTCGGGAAAGGCAACTACTTCCTGGAGCTCCAGGACCACGGCATCCCGGAGGAGAAGATATCCAACAGGGGGCTTATGGAGATATCCAAGAGGACAGGAATCCCGCTGATTGCCACCAACGACATCCACTATCTGAACCGGGAGCACTCCACAGCCCAGGAGCTCCTGATCTGCATAGGAACCAAGAAGACTATAAACTCGTCTGGAAGATTAACCTTCTACAACGACCAGTTCTACATGAAGAGCCCTGACGAGATGGCGGCCCTCTTCCCCTATGCCCCGGAGGCTATAAGCAACACAAAGCTTATCGAGGAGATGTGCAACCTGGAGATTGAGTTCCCGGGGCCAAGATTCCCGATATTCGAGATTCCGGCTGAGTTCCCCACACCGGGCGACTATCTGCGGCACCTGACCTATGAGGGCCTTAAGAAGCGGTATCCCGTCATTACCGACGAGATAAAGGAACGGGTTGAATACGAACTCAATACAATAATAGACATGAAATTCCCCGGCTATTTCCTTATTGTGGCAGACTATATCAACTGGGCAAAGAACCATGGCATACCTGTCGGCCCAGGACGGGGATCGGGAGCAGGCTCCATTGTTGCCTACTGCCTTAAGATAACTGATATTGACCCTCTTAAGTATGACCTTCTATTTGAACGGTTCCTTAATACTGAACGGGTTTCCCTGCCTGACTTTGACGTTGACTTTGCCAACGAGGGACGGCAGCAGGTCATTGACTATGTCACAAAGAAATACGGGGCCGAGAAAGTCGGCCAGATAATCACCTTCGGAACCCTGAAGGCAAAGGCTGTAATAAAGGATGTAGCCCGGGTCTTGGAGATTCCTTTTGCCGAGTCCAATGACATAGCCAAGCTGATTCCTGATATGCCTCATAAGAAAGCCTCCCTTGCCTCCATGCTTGGTGAGGTTGAGGAATTCAAGCAGGATCCCGAGCTCAGCAAGATACCAGAGCTGGTGGGAATTCCGGAGCTTATAGCCCTTAAGGAGAAAGGCGGTGTCTACGAGCGGCTTTTCAGGGAGTCAAAATACCTTGAGAATATGGTCCGCCATGCATCTCTCCATGCAGCTGGAATTGTAATCGGCGAGAAGGAGCTTTCTGAGTATGTTTCTCTCTTCAAGGGAACCAGGGATGACAAGGCAAACAGCATAGCCACCCAGTACACCATGGACAAACTTGAGAACTGCGGCCTTGTCAAGATGGACTTTCTTGGGCTCAAGACCCTTGATGTTATCAAGTATAGCGAGGAGCTTATACGCAAGCGGGTGCCAAACTTTGACGTAAGCAATATCCCTATGGATGACAAGAAGACATTTGCAATGCTGAGTGCCGGAAAGAGCACAGCTGTATTCCAGTTTGAAAGTCCTGGTATGCAGAAAATCCTGCGCGATGCAAAGCCGACCTGCATAGAGGATCTGATAGCCCTGAATGCTCTTTTCCGGCCGGGTCCGATGGATAATATCCCCAAGTTCTGCAACTGCAAGAACGGCAAGGAGCAGATAACATACCCTCACCCCGACCTGGAGCCTGTCCTCAAGAACACCTACGGTGTAATTGTCTATCAGGAGCAGGTAATGAAGGTTGCCCAGATAATTGGTGGCTTCTCTCTTGAAAAAGCTGATATCTTGCGGCGCAACATGTCAAAGAAGAAGGTGGACAAGCTTCTGGCCCAGGAGAATGAGTTTCTGGAAGGTGCTGAAGCAAAGGGATATTCAAAAGAACTTGCCAAAAAGATATTCGATGACTTGATTCCTTTTTCCAGATACGGCTTCAATAAGAGCCATGCTGCGGCATATGCGGTGGTGGCATACAGGACTGCATACCTCAAATGCCACTACCCTGCTGAGTTCATGGCAGCCAACCTTACAAACGAGATAGGAAACCCTGACCATTTCAAGATGTATCTGGCAGAGACCAAGGCTATAAAGCTGAAGGTGCTGCCCCCTACCATAAATGTCTCCGAGAAATTCTTTACAGTTGACCAGGGAAAGATTGTCTATGGAATCCAGGGAATAAAGGATACGGGTGATGCAGTCGTGGACGAGATTGTCAGAGCCCGTTCCGAAGGTGGCCCATTCAAGAGCTTTGACGACTTCCTGAAGCGGGTTGACCTGCGTGTCCTGAACAAGCGTGTGATTGAATCCCTTATCAAGGCCGGTGTCTTTGATGAGCTTGAGCCCAACAGAGCAAAGCTGACCTACAATGCTGAGCGTCTCATCGATTATTATTCTGCAGAGCAGGAGAAGGAGAAGATGGGGATGATATCCCTCTTCGGCGATGATGATGTGGCAATGCAGCCCATGGCCATGGAGGAAGTGCCTGACTGGGACATAAAGGAGAAACTGGCTTTCGAGAAGGAGAAGCTGGGCTTCTATGTATCGGGTCATCCGCTGGATAAGTACAAGAAGGCATACCAGAAGTATGTCACATTGCCTATGGAGGAACTCAAGAATGCCACACCTGGAAGGAAATATGTGATCATAGGCCTTGTTAAAAATGTGCGGAATATAATAACAAAGGCCAACAAGAACATGGGTGTAGTGACTATAGAGACCTTTGACGGAGACCTAACTGTTGTATTTTTCAGCAAGGTTTGGAATGATTTTCAGAATATTATTGCCGAAGAAAAAGTCTTTGTTTTCATAGGACAGGTTGATCTGGTGAATTCTGACCTTCCTCAACTGAAATGCGACAGCGTAGAAGATATTAATACATTTAACAAAAATTACCATGGGGCAAATCAGGTTCATATACGGTTGAAAGAGCCTTTTTCGGAGGAGCAATTAGAGAATTTGAGAGAGTATATGCTTGATCATGAGGGTTGCTGCTTTGTGTTTTTGCATATAGGTGACCCTTCTAAGGAAACTGTAGTGCAGGCAAACTGCCAGATTAAAATACGGAGTGATTTTGAGATACCAGAAGGGTCAGAATTAAGACAATTTGTCACAGATATCTGGGCCGAATGAATGAAACTGTTTTGATTAAGGAGATAGAAAAATGAAAAAGAATTTTTTAATTGTTGCTGTTTTTTTGTTTGTGTTGAATGCAGTTGCTCTTTCTGCACAAGGATACAATCCCAATGGCATTTATCCCCCTTATGATATAGGTAAATGTGGGAATATGCTGGGGAGGGCTCTTGCTGCAAAGTTTGATCTTGCACAAAGCGGTCAGGATTATTCAGATATCTCAGTACAGAAGAGAATTCTTCTTACCGGTCTGACCAAGAAACAGGCTGAGATAACTGTAAAATATTGCCCTAAGCTTATGAGTTTCTGGTATAACGAAAATCTATGGTCTGATAAAGATAAACTCACTCAGGATATGCTGTATAGACTTTTATTAAATATAGATACAAATTCCACCTCGATTTATGCAGATATGATCTATGAGTTAAGTGATTAAAGGAGAACTATATGGACGCGACAATTTTTTATTGTAAGAAGTGTGATGGTGTTTTTCAGGGTGCGCAAGGGGTTGCCTCAATATGTCCAGTATGCAATGAGGAATTAGTTGAAACCGATTGCACAATGTCAAAGTGGGATTCCTTGGACGAAAGCGGAAAACTCTCTTTAAGGCGGCAATGGAAAGGTCTGGCTGAAGAGCAGAAAACAGACTCAAAAGCAGAACAGAGCGATGAACCTGGTTTATCTGATGATGCAGTTGTTTCTATCAAGGCCTTTGCCATAATAGTCTGTGCAGCTTTTCTTATTTTTGGTCTTCTTTGGGGTTATGGTTTCTGCAAGGCGTATTCTGATATTAAAAATGAAGAAGGCATAATTGTAATGGCCTATAGGATTAGTAACAAAGGAATGAATCCTATTTCCAAGAGCGGTTATAAAACATATTTACATAACTATCCTCAGCTGGAGAGACATGTAAAGTCATTCGGCCGATATTGAATTGCTGATTTGACATCAGACGCTCACCCCCAGTTTTTGACATAGTGCTTCCTGTAATGTCTGTGAAAAATTAATAGACGCTTTTTCTGCCTTTTTATCCAGCCATTCAGGGAGTGTCACATTCTTGCGAACATATCTTTGGCTCTCTGTGATTCCGCTGTCAATGTATGTCACAAAATTTTTTCCACGCACTTTGTGATCAAAAATACTGCTTGCTTTTGGAAGATTTTTGCCTTGTTCCAGTATAGTTATTAGATAGCCTCCAAGGCTTTCTTCTGCGTTTTCAATGATCTCCCTTTCGGAATCACCTTGAGAAAAACATCCTGGAAGATCTGGAAACTCGCACCAATATCCTCTGTTTTCAAAATGACAAATTGCAGGATAAACAAAATTCATATACCCTCCTTGTGGGAACGCTCACTTGAGCTATCTATTAGACCGGCTTGCTTAAGAATTGTATTTTCAAGTCCTTTCTTCAAGTCTTTTCCATGGATAGGGAGTGAAATTGTTAAGAATCCATCTTTAACTAAAATATGATGACTTCCCGTTATTCTTTTTAAACTCCAACCATGTTCAAATAATAGTTTTAGTAAATCTTTGTCTTTCATATTATTCTATACGTATAATGCGTATTGTCAACCCCCTTAGTTTTATTCGTTCACTTGTATACACAACATAAATGTTCATTTTGCTTCAATTTTTGAGGAAAAAGTTTGAAAAAATATGATACACTTCAATCAGGGGGCAAATATGAAGTGTGCAGTTGTCTATTATTCAAAGACTGGAATGACTAAACGGATAGCTGATCAGATCCAGGCAAAGTTCAATGCCGATGTCTATCCAGTGGAGCCGGAGAAAGCTTATGGTGGTTTCCTGTCATCTGTGGCCAGGGTTGTAGGGGAGAAGATTTCCAAGAAAAGCCCGGCGCTCAAGACTGCTGTTTCGGATTTTGCTCCTTATGATGCTGTGTTTATCGGGTTCCCGGTATGGTGCGGCACAGTTCCCGATTTCCTGCAGGAGTACATACGCAAGGCTAACCTGGCTGGCAAGCGGATTATCCCATTCGCCACAGCAAGTGCAAATGGCAGGGAAAGTTCTCTTAAGACCTTGAAAGCTCTTCTTCCAGATTCGAGCATAACAGATTACTTCTACACAAGCAGCCGTCATCCTACTGATGTCCAGACATGGCTTGCCGGGATTAAGTGATTGATTGGAAGACCGGGATATACCCGGTCTTTTGTTTTGTATAGAGATTTAAATTTTCAATAGGATTTTTTCCTGCTTTCCATCAGCAGCAATTCGAGGATATGTGATGATTTCAAGCCCCATTCCTAGGCTGTCTAGATAATCAATAAGGGTTGATATTTTAATATCTTTCCGTTTTTCAATTTTTGAGACAGATGACTGAGTAAAATTGTTCATTTCTGACTGTGTCCTATTCTGTTCTTCTCTAAGCTGTGCCAGGCGTATTGTAAGGATTTCCTGTTCTGCTTTCATATGTGCTTTTCTGATTGATTCAGGAGTCATTTTTGATTTCATCATCTTAATAGCTTCTTTCATTTTCTAATCTCCTTTTCATGCTTTTTGATTATTATCTCAGCCTCTGCAATCAAATCTTTATAAAATCTGCCCTCATTTTTTCCTTTTTTATCTCCACCTGTAAGTAAAAAAGCATTTCTTTTATGGTCAAAATAAAAAACAACCCTTAGAATGTGATTTAAAGTCTGCGCCCTCAATTCCTTTAAGTTTTTGTAGCGCTTTGAACCTTTTATGACATCTGCATATGGACGTGGCAGATTCGGCCCAAAAGCCTCTAAGAGCAATACTCTTTCTAACACCGCCTCTTTACTTCCTGGATCTAGGGTTTCGAACCATGCTTCATATTCTTCTGATGAATATATCTCCCACTTGGTTTTATTATATGAACTGTAGTGAATATTTGTCAACTCCATTTTTTCACCTCCATTACCTATTACTCAGGAAAAGTTCGTTTTGCTTCAATTTTTGAAAAAAAAGTTTGAGAAAGTTTTAGAGGGATTTATTTTATTGAGCCTAGAAACAGCTCGTACAGGTCGTCGGCATTCTGGATGCGGGGGTGGTTCTCGCCTCCTCCGTTGGTGCTGCGGGCAATCTCGGCATAAGCCTCTTCCCCGGCCATAACCAGGTCCATGGCCGAAATAGGGTAGCCGTATTCGGCGCTTATGCGACAGAACTCAGCTGCCGGGTTCTTGCTGTTACGGGTGGCCAGCAGTTTGCGCCGCAGCACCTTATCCTCTTTGCACAGCTGGTATAAAATGTCCAGGGTCTCTTGAACGTTCATTGCCATCAATATATCACAAAAAAAGAAAAATATAAAGAAAGCATATCTGTACAATGTACGTACATTATGCTATAATTATCATGGAGGTAAATATGGCAGTAGCATCAGCATGCAAAGACGGTAGAATTAATCTGCGCACAAGTCTAGATGACAAGTCGCTCCTGGAAAAGGCGGCAAGTCTGCGTCATCTTACTCTCTCCTCATACATTATTGCAACGTCACTCAGGCAGGCTCAGATAGATCTGGCAGAACAGGAGACCCTTCTGGTTTCCAACCGGGAACGGGATATGATAATGAATGCTCTGGAGAATCCGCCTGCTCCGAACTCTGCTTTGAAAAAGCTGTTTAAATGATTTCATCTTTCAACCTGAAGCCGATTAGAGAGTATCCGAAATCAGCACTTAAAAGATTTGACTGCGGTGTTGCGGAACTTAATGAATATCTTTCCCGGTATGCATTGAAAAACGATGCTTTGGGTATGGGAAAAACTTTTGTTGCTTCAGATGCAGAAGGTTCTGCAGCAGGCTATTTCACTTTGTCCACAGCACAGGTTGCCTTTGAAGAAATACCCGCACTACCTGTCAGAAAGTACCCAAGATACCCACTTCCTGCGTTACGCATTTCCAGGTTGGCTGTCAAAAAAGAATATCAGAAGAAAGGCTTAGGTGCCTGGCTATTGAAACAGGCCTTCATCAAGATTCTGAATGCGGCTGAGGTTGCCGGTATATGTCTCATCTTGGTTGACGCTAAGGAGTCTGCAGTCTCTTTCTATGAGCATTTTGGATTTATGAGGCTTAGGAATCTGACTTATTATATTCCTGTGGATACTGTCAGACAGGCTCTTCCTTAAATGTATGGTTCCCTTCCAGCTCCAATAGTGCAATCTTGTTATGAAGGCCGCCGCCGTAGCCGGTGAGCTTGCCTCCTGCCCCTATCACACGGTGGCAGGGAATGATGATGCATATCGGATTCCAGCCTACTGCACCGCCCACAGCCTGGGGAGACATTTTGAGGATGCCATGCTTCGGGGCGATCTGGGCGGCGATTTCACCATAGGTCATGGTCTTGCCGAAGGGGATTGAGAGCATGATGTCTGATACTTCCTTTCGGAAATGGGTAAGGTCGTAGAGCCAGTATATGGGGGTGAAATCGGGCTGCCGGCCCGAGAAATAGATATCAAGCCATCTGCAGGTCTCTTTGAAGATGGGGAGATTTTCATCAACATGCAGTTCATTATGTTTTTCCTGATCAGGTGAGTTCTGGAACCAAAGTCCGGTGAGCACATTGCCGTCCGAGCTCATCAGAATATCGTCGAAACCATCAGGTGTATGGTAAGTATATCGGTACATGATCAGCCTCACCGTATCAGAGCCTTCGGCCCGGGACCGATCAGGTCTTTCCGGCCCGCCATCAGGAGGGCTTTGCGAACTTTTTCCCGGTTCTCTGGTTTATGGAAGTGGAGCAGGGCCCGCTGCAGGCTCTTCTCCTCCTCGCTCTTTGGGACATAGACCTTCTCCATGGTCAGCGGGTTTACCCCTGTATAGTACATGCAGGTGGAGACTGTTCCAGGAGTGGGATAGAAGTCCTGCACCTGGTCAGGGATAAAGCCCTCCTGATGGAGATACTCCGCCAGTTCTATGGCAGCCTTCAGGTCGCTGCCCGGGTGGGAGGATATGAGATATGGTATCAGATACTGCTTCTTGCCTATCCGCTTATTTTCTTCCTTGAACATGGTTTCGAACCTCTGGTAGACCTCGGGCCGTGGTTTGCCCATCAGGTCCAGAACCCGGGGGCATATGTGCTCTGGGGCAATCTTGAGCTGACCGCTGATGTGATGCTGACACAGCTCTTGGAAGAAGGTTGGATCCTTGTCTGCCACCAGGTAGTCGAACCGGATGCCCGACTTTATGAATACTTTCTTGACTCCCGGGAGAGCCCGGAGTTTGCGCAGCAGATCAAGATAGTCGGCGTGGGAGACCTCCAGGTTGGGGCAGGGCCCTGGGAAAAGGCAGCGGCGGTCCTGGCATGCCCCCGATGTCAGCTGCTTTTTACATGCGGGCTGCCGGAAGTTGGCGGTAGGGCCACCCACATCGTTGATATAGCCTTTGAAATTGGGCTTTTGGGTGAGCCTGATAGCCTCGTCTATGATGGACTGATGGCTCCTCGCCTGGATGATACGCCCCTGGTGGAAGGTGAGGGCGCAGAAGTTGCAGCTTCCGAAACAGCCCCGGGCGCTGATGAGGCTGAATTCCACCTCTTTTATGGCAGGTACTCCCCCCTGGGCCTCGTAGATCGGATGGACAGCTCCCATGTATGGCAGGGCATAGACTTTGTCCATCTCTTCCATAGTAAGGATATGGGCCGGCGGGTTCTGAATCACATACTGTGTCCCGGTCTTCTCCACCATCATCTTGCCGGAGAAGGGGTCGGTATTCCGGTACTGGATGGCAAAACTGCGGGCAAAGTTCAGTTTGTCGGCCTGCATCTCCTCGTAGGTGGGCAGGGTGATGAACTCTCCTTCCGGCAGCTGTGAGCTTTTGACCACAGTTCCACGGATGTTCTTCAGATCTTTTATGGAAATGCCCTCTTTAAGGGCTTTGGAGATGTCCCACAGAGGCTTTTCCCCCATTCCGTAGATCAGCAGGTCAGCCTTTGAATCCAGCAATATAGAGCGCCGGAGGGTGTCGCTCCAGTAGTCGTAGTGGGCCAGTCGCCGCAGCGATGCCTCAATGCCTCCGATGACCACAGGAATCCCCTTGTATGCTGCCTTTGCCAGTGATGTATAGACTATGACAGCCCGGTCAGGCCTCTTTCCAGCCATTCCCCCCGGGGTGAACTGGTCACGGCTACGGCGCTTGGTCTTGGAGGAGAAGTTGGCCACCATGGAATCCATGTTCCCTGCGTTGATTAAAAAGGCAATGTTGGGTCTTCCCAGCACTTTCACAGATTCGGGGTTCTTCCAGTCGGGCTGGGGTATTATGCCAACCCTCCATCCCTCGGCCTCAAGGACCCGGGATACAATGGCGGTGCAGAAGGAGGGGTGGTCCACATAGGCATCCCCTGTGATGATGATGAAATCCACACTGTCCCAGCCCCGCTTTCTCATATCCTCCTGGCTGATCGGAAGAAAGTCCCTCATGCTTCCATTATATTTGACAAAACCGTTTTTAGCAAATATGCTATGAATATGGCAGAACAGGAAATTTCTGGAATCCAGATAGAAATTTACAGCAAGGGTGAGGAGGATGAATATCTCCTGGTCTCTCTGACCGGCGAGATCAACACCTTCAACGGCGAGGCTGTGCTGGCAAGGCTCAAGAACCTGGTGACCACAGGCTATGACCACATCATGCTGGACTGTGAGAATCTCACTTCCATTGATGATATGGGTGCCGGCGTCTTCATCTGCCTGGATTCACTCCTTAAGGTGGAAAAGAGCAGTCTGGCTCTGCTGAAGATACAGGGACAGCCGAAGGAGCTCCTTGAGGAGCTGGGATATCTGGAGCTTTTCAGCCAGACCCAGGATATTCATATTCCACCTGTAAAACCGGCCGCATCTGAGTTCCCTAAAGTCTTTGAATGCCCCAACTGCGGGCGCAAGGTGAAGGCTCCTTCCCCGGGACGCTACCGCTGCCCTAAGTGCAAAGAACCCATCAGGGTGTGACGGACTGACAGCCTCTCAGTCTGGTGAGTACTCAAGCTCTTTAACTTTTTCAATCAGCTCAAAAGGTGTCATACCGTAGCTGCATTTTACCCGCCGGGAGGCCAGGGCGTGGGCCAAGGAGCCGCTGACGGCGGCGTCGTAGGCATCATACCCCTGGGCCAGAAGCGCAGCCACAAGGCCCGCCAGCACGTCGCCGCTGCCTCCCTTGGCCAGGCAGGGACTGCCCAAGGTGTTCACCGACACCTTCACGCCCTGGGCGATGAGACAGTTTGCCCCCTTGAGGAGGAGCACTGCCTGGGGGAATGCGGCGCAGAACCGGCGCACCAGCTCAAACCTGTGTTGGGCAATGTAGGGAACATCGTACTCCCCCAGGCCGCAGAGGAAGAGCAGGGTGGCAAACTCCTTGGGATGGGGCGTCAGAACCACCTTCTTCCGCCGCAGTATAAGCTCTTTTATTCCTTTATATTTCAAAATATCAGCATCAAAGACGCAGGCCACATCGGGGTGTGCATCAAGCCAGGCCAGAACCCCGGCGGACGGCACACCAAGCCCCATCCCAAGGGCGAGGGCGTTGGTGGCTGCAGGAGGAGCAGGGCTGTCCATAAGCTGGTAAGGACAGCAGACCGGGCGGCCCGGACAAACCAGTGTCACCAGCCCTGCCCCGAAGGCAAATGCGGCGGTGGCGGCGATTATTCCGGCCCCCGGCTTCTCCCCCATCACCACAGAGACATGGCCGAAGCTCCCTTTGTTCACATTTTGAACAACTCTGGTGGGCAGCCTTAGATCGCTCTCCCGGAGCAGCCTCAGATCTCCATTCACATAATATTCGGGCTTGGAGCAGGCAATCTCCCCCAGCTTATCCTTAATATCATCTGCCAGATATTTCTCCTCTATAGGGTGGTCAATTACAGTTTTCATACTCTAATTATAACATAATATAACAATTCAAAAGTTATTGTATAAAAATTTATTTAGGAATAAAATTGAAAGAACGGAAAATGAGGAGGCAAAATTTTGACTGGAAAACCTGTAATATCATCTCAGCGCTGCAAAGGCTGCGGATTGTGTATAGGTGCATGCCCTAAGAAGATCCTGGAAATGTCCAAAGAAACTAACAAGCAGGGTGTTCATTATCCGGTATGCAAAGATGAATCGCAGTGTATAGCCTGTACATTCTGTGCGACTATGTGTCCTGATATCGCTATTGAGATTATTAAATATTAAAAGAGTGACCTGATATGAGTGAAAAGATTTTAATGAAAGGTAACGAGGCAATAGGAGAGGCAGCTATCCTGGCTGGATGCCGCCACTATTTCGCATATCCTATTACCCCTCAGAATGAGATACCTGCATACATGGCAAAGCGTCTGCCGGAGGTAGGAGGAACATTCCTCCAGGCCGAGAGCGAGCTGGCCGCAGTAAGCATGGTTATGGGTGCATCTGCCGGCGGAGCACGGGTTATGACATCTTCATCATCCCCTGGAATCTCCCTTAAGCAGGAGGGAATCTCCTATATGTCCGGTGCACAGCTTCCAGCTGTAATTGTGAACATGATGAGAGGAGGCCCTGGCCTCGGAAACATCGCAGGAGCCCAGGGAGACTACTTCCAGGCAACCCGCGGCGGTGGAAACGGCGACTATCACGTTCTGGTCATTGCACCGGGCAACGTTCAGGAGCTGGCTGACTACACTGTGAAGGCTTTCGAGCTGGCCGACAAATATAGAATTGTATGCATGATCCTGGGCGACGGTTACCTGGGACAGATGTCTGAGCCTCTGGTTCTTCCTAAGGCTGTGGGCAAGCTTCCTGAAAAGGACTGGGCCCTCACCGGAGCAAAGGGAAGAGATCCTCACATCATCGCATCCCTGCGCCTCAATCCGGACAACTATCTGGAGAAGCATGTATACGACCTGTATGAGAACTACAAGAAGATCGAGGAGAACGAGGTCATCTACGACACCCAGAACATGGATGACGCAGACTACATGATCGTAGCTTACGGTACAGCTTCCAGAATCTGCAAGAAGGCTATCAGAATGCTCAGAGCAGAGGGAATCAAGGTTGGTCTGTTCCGCCCTGTCACCCTGTGGCCGTTCCCTAAGAAGGAGATTGCAGAGGCTGCTAAGAAAGTTAAGAAGATCCTCACTGTAGAGATGAGCATGGGACAGATGGTTCAGGATGTTCAGATCAATGCCGGAAAGTACTGCGATGTAGACTTCCTTGGCCGTCCTGGCGGAATGCTGCCTGAGGTTGAAAAGATTGTTCAGAGGGTTAAGAGCTATGTCTGAAGAAAAAATTTATTCATTTCCAAAATCCATGAGAGAGGTGACCACCCACTACTGTGCTGGTTGCGGTCATGGAATTGTACATAAACTGATTGCACAGATCATGGACGAGCTGGGAATCCAGGAGAAGACTCTTGTCATTGCTCCTGTAGGATGCTCGGTTCTTGCATACAACTACCTTAAGGCTGACGGACTTGAGGCTGCCCACGGAAGAGCACCGGCTGTATCCACAGGACTCAAGAGAGTTCAGAAGGACAAAGTGGTCATCTGCTACCAGGGCGACGGCGACCTTCTGGCAATCGGAACTGCAGAGACTGTACATGCGGCCAACAGAGGCGAGCATATCACAGTAATCTTCATCAACAACGCTATCTACGGTATGACAGGCGGTCAGATGGCTCCTACCACAATGGAGGGCCAGGTTACAAAGACAACTCCTTACGGAAGAGATCCAAAGGAAGTGGGCTGGCCTATCAGAGCCTGCGAGCTTCTCAACACCCTTGAGGCTCCATACTATATCGAGCGCTGTGCCGTATATGATGTGAAGCATATCAACCAGACCAAGAAAGCCATCAAGAAGGCTATCCAGAACCAGATCGACGGCAAGGGCTACTCCTTCGTGGAGATTCTTTCCATGTGTCCTACAAACTGGGGCGTGGATCCTACAAAGGCAGCCGAATGGGTACGGGATGTTATGGAACCATACTATCCTGTAAAGTGCTTCAGAGATGGAGGTGAGAAGAAATGACAAAAGAGCTTATTTTTGCCGGATTCGGCGGACAGGGCGTCATCCTCGCCGGAAAGATCCTGTGCATCGCAGCTATGAAAGAGGATAAGTGTGTATCCCACATTCCATCCTATGGTGCTGAGATGCGGGGTGGTACAGCAAACTGCAGCGTAGTAGTTGCAGACGAGGAGATTGCATCCCCTGTTGTAGAGCATCCAGATATCTGTATCGTTCTCAACAAGCCATCCCTGGACAAGTTCGAGCCACGGATGAAAGAGGGAGGAATCCTTATTTACAACACATCACTGATTGAGAACAAGCCGAAGCGCACCGACATCAAGGTGTATGGCATCGACTGCAACCGGATTGCAGCAGAGAACGGCAGCGAGAGAGCAGGAAACATGGTTGCACTGGGTGCATTGGTCAAGATCGTGCCATGGCTCTGCAGCGTGGACTCCTTTGCTTTTGCTCTGGATCAGGCTATTTCTGCCCGGAACAAGAAGTTCAACGAAGTCAACCTTAAGGTCATTAAGGCAGGCTACGACCTACCGCTGAACGCGCAGTAAGTTGTAATACTTTGGAAAATGCAATAGCAGAAGCCGGGGTCTTACATCCCGGCTTTTTTAGTATAATAGGATTAGGAGAAACCAAATGAGCGAGAAAAACAAGATTGGACACAAAGTGGCATTCATCAGAGAGAGCCGCGACCTGACAGTGGAAGATGTGTCAGAACGGGCAAACCTGGCGGTACAGACAATTACAGACATTGAGAACGGAAACCTTATTCCGGGACTGACACCGCTGATCAAGATTGCCAGAGTCCTAGGCGTCCGTTTGGGAACTTTCCTGGATGATGAGGAGAATATAGGGCCATCTGTGACCCGGAAGAACGAGAAGACCGAGGTTACCCGCTTCTCCGACAGAAGCAATGCAAAGGCATCGGACCTGGACTTCTATTCCCTGGCCCACAATAAGGCTGGCCGGCACATGGATCCATTCATGATCGACGTATTCCCGGATTCCCACAAGGATGTGCACCTTTCCACCCACGAGGGAGAGGAATTCATCTATGTGATGAAGGGACAGATTGAAGTTATCTACGGCAAGGAGAAGTATGAACTTTCCGAAGGGGACAGCATCTACTACGACTCCATCGTTGCCCATCACCTCCATTCTGTAGGCAAAGAGCCTGCAAAGATTCTGGCTGTGGTTTACACACCGTTCTAAGGAGAGACCATGTTTGATATGACTTTGGGCGAGATGCTCAGATACCAGACTAAAAAAGACCCGGAGCACGAATTCCTTGTCTATCCGGACCGGGACCTGCGCCTTACCTATGCCCAGTTCGACCACCGTGTGGACCTGCTGGCAAAGGGGCTCCTGGCTATCGGAATAAAGAGGGGCGACCACATAGGAATGTGGGCAACCAATGTGCCTGACTGGCTTACCTTCCTCTTCTCCTGTGCCCGGATCGGAGCAGTCTTTGTAACAGTGAACACAATGTACAAGCTTCACGAGCTTGAATACCTTATGAAGCAGTCGGACATAACCACCCTGTGCCTCTCCAACGGCTACCGGGACAACGACTATGTGGCCATGACCAAGACTCTGGTGCCCGAGATGGACTACTATGAACGGGGACATCTTAAATCCAAGACTTTCCCCTTCCTCAAGAATGTGATCTATATCGGACAGGAGAAGCACCGGGGTATGTTCTCCACTCAGGAGATAATGCTCCTTGGCCAGCATGTGTCGGACGAGGAGCTCTATGCCGCAGAAAGCGTAGTGCAGAAGGACGACGTGGCCAACATGCAGTACACATCGGGAACCACAGGCTTCCCTAAAGGTGTTATGCTTACCCACTACAACATCCTGAACAACGGCTACTACATCGGCGAGAGCATGAAGTACACATCCAAGGACCGGGTCTGTCTGCCTGTGCCTCTGTACCACTGCTTCGGCATCGTACTGGGGGTAATGGCAATCTATTCCCACGGCGCAACCCATGTAATGCTGGAGCACTTTGACGCAAAGCAGGCCCTGATCGCAATCGACCATGAGAAGTGCACCTCCATCTATGGAGTGCCCACCATGTTCATCGCAGAGCTCAATCACCCGGACTTCAAAAAGTACGATATGTCCAGCCTCCGCACCGGAATCATGGCTGGTTCCCAGTGCCCAGTTGAGCTTATGAAGCGTGTAGTCAACGAGATGAACATGAAGGATATAACCAGCGTATACGGCCTTACCGAGTCCTCCCCTGGAATGACCCAGAGCACTACCGAGGATCCGCTTGAAAAGCGTGTGACCACAGTTGGAAAAGAGCTGCCGTTCATCGATGTGAAAGTACTTGACCCAGATACCCTGGAAGAGTGCCCTCCAGAAGTTGTGGGCGAGCTCTGCTGCAAGGGCTACAACATCATGAAGGGTTACTACAAGATGCCTGAGGAGACTGCAAAGATCATCGACAAGAACGGCTATCTCCACTCAGGAGACCTGGGACTCAAGACCAAGGACGGCTACTTCAAGGTCACCGGCCGTATCAAGGATATGATCATAAGAGGCGGCGAGAATATCTATCCGATGGAGATAGAGGAGTTCCTCCGCA
>JAEEGH010011403.1_pt1 | contig 20174 bp, 14 predicted proteins | sample 9134181 | NCBI WGS metagenome assembly JAEEGH01 (sample SAMN16246544, study PRJNA631951) | gut metagenome | biome: gut microbiome; feature: rumen; material: DP-attached | host: Bos | place: Iran: Karaj | collected 2018-10 | reverse complement strand
AGTTGACACCGCCGAGGAAGGTGAAAGCGTCTCCGATACGGGAGCCAAGGCCGCCCCAGAAAGCGTTCTCGTAGTCGAGCAGCAAAGCTGCCTCGGCCTGGAACACCGAGAAGTCAGCGGTCTTGACAAGCAACGAGGGCTTGAGTCTGAAGGAGGGGTTGTAGGGGAAGGTGTATTCATAGCCACCCATCAGGTAGAGTGTGCGGGCATTCTCGTAGTGCAGTTTGTCGCTCTTCGACCCCAGCAGGTTCTTGACAGAGAGACTGGCGTACCATTCGCCGGGCACCTGATAGTAGAGACCCGTGGAGAAGTCAATCATGAAGTCGGACAAGTCCTGCCCGTTGACCGACGGGTCACCTGCGCTGCTGCCGGGATTGCTCGGGTCACCTGTCAGGTCGTCGCAGCCATAGAGATTCTCGGTGTTGAATCCGAAACTGTAGAGGTTGGCTTCGATGGCGGCGGAGAGGTTGCCGGGGCCCCAGTAGAGGCGGAAGGCGTAGTCGATATTGATGGTGTTGTTGGTATGGTAGCCAAGGGACTGCGAGTTGAACAGAAGTCCGATGCCACCGTGGAGCCACGAGACGGGCATGTCGAAAGCGAAGAGGTAGTTGGTGGGGGTGACGCCGGGTTTGACGTTGGGAACGGGCGACTGGAGATTCAGACCGAGCCATTGCTTGTTGTAGAGCAGGGTGAAGGAGATGGCTCCCGAACTGCCGGCATAGGCGGGGTTATAGCTGAGTCGATTGAACATAAAATGGGAGTACTGACCTTCGTTTTGGGCAGTACAGACAGAGGGAAATAGCATCATTATCGTGAAAAATGACACTATTTTTCGTGCCCAGCGTGTAGTTCCCTGTCTCTTTTCTATTGCCACAATGGCTTGTTTTTTAGTTCTTTATATGCCTTAGTTTTCAGTTTCCGAAGCCTTCGCACGACTTGGAAATGATTGTGCAAAGATAATAATAATTATTCAAATAAAGCAAAAAAAATAATTTTTTTTTTCAATTCTTCTTTTTAGAAGCCTTTTTATGCCTGTTTTTGGAGGTGCTTTTTTTTGTTTTTGGGGCCTTCGTCTGTTTGGAGAGGGCGTATTTTCCCGTGGCGAAACGCGAGGCTACGGAGTCGTATTTCGCATCCTGCGAGGCCCACGCCTTTTCATAGGAAGGTGGGAGCACTACGACCGTTACCGGTTGGCATCCCTTGATGCCGATACCATTGGCGGCGCGACGCGTCAGGTCGAGCACCGTCTTTTTGGGGCAGCGGTCGTTGACTTTCACAATCACGGAGAGACCTGTGTTTTTATTGGTGACAAGCAGCAGGGTTCCGAATTTGAACTTGCGGTGGGCGGCGGTGAAGAGGTTGTGGTTGAAAATCTCGCCGTTGGCGGTTTTGCGGCCCTCGAACTTGTTGTGGTATATGGTGCCTTTCAACGAATACCTCGTCACGGTGTCGGTGGAAGAGAATTTCTGTGCCGACACTGTCACGCCCGCGAGGAGCAGCAAGAGAAAGGTGAGTGCTCTTACCATACCACCGCGTCTTGGTGAAACCATTGGTCGTGAAGCCTTAGTACCTGCTCGATGACATCGCGCACACACCCGCGTCCGCCGGGGTGGATGGAGATGTAATCGGCAATCTCTTTCACCTCCACGGCGGCATCTGCCGGACAGGTGGCGACGCCGGCGCGCCGCAGAAGGGGATAGTCGGGGATGTCGTCCCCCATGTATAGTACCTGATTGTCAGTTAGATTGTTGTGCTGCAGGAACTGCTCGTAGGTTTTGATTTTGTCGCCGCAGCCGGTATACACTTGGGTCACCCCTAACATTTTCATGCGGTTGTCAATACTTTTCGAGGTGGCTCCAGAGATGACGGCGATGGTGTAGCCTTTCTTCACCGCATACTGGATGGCGAAGCCGTCCTTGATGTTGCCGCAGCGCACGGTCTCGCCGTCGCCGAAGGTCCACACACTTCCGTCGGTCATCACACCGTCGAAATCGAATACAAAGGCCTTCACTTCGCCCAGTTTTTCCTTATAGTTGATCATATTTTGATGTTGCTCTTTTCGTTTGGGGCTATTTGGCGTAATCAATCATTTTTTCGTACACCTCGCGCCATCCGGCCCAACCATAGTGCTCCGTGAGGTTCTGGTTGTGGATGATGCAGCAGAAGGTGCCGCCGACAGCCCGTATGTTGTCAATCAGTCGTTTGTATTGTTCCAGTCCTTCTTCCGGACTCAGTTTCATGTATTTCTGCAGGGTGGTGTCCATGATGCAGAAGGGGTGGATGAGCATCTCGATTTCATGGTCGCGCTCAAGGTCGTAGAAAGGGTAGGGGACGCTGATGCCGGCACGGAATCCAAGGGTGTCGGCAAACCCCATCGAGTAGTCGTCGCTGATACCCAGGCGTTTCAGTATGCGGTAAGAGGTGGGCAGGTGGAAACGGAGAAAATGGAACCGGCTCCGTATGATGGGACGGTGGATGATGCTCTCCAAACGTTTGATTTCCTTGTCGGCCAGTTGCGGCTGCTCCAGGGTGTTGTAGCCGGGGTGGATGCCCATCTTGGCATAGTCGTCGAGGTGCTGCACCAGCTCGCGCATGTGTCGGTTGAGATAGGAGGCGGGTTTGTCGTAGGTGCCATAGTCAGCCAGCAAGGCGAAGAAAATCAGTTGCGACCCCGGAGCGCGTTGGTATGTGGACAAGATGAAGTCGAACGAGTCAAAGGGGTCGGGTTCGCGGTGGGTCAGCACACGGCACCGGCGGGCCACCTCCGGGAGGTCGTGTCGTACAAAGAGGTCTCGTGCAAATCCAATGATGCTCCGGTAGGCACCTTTGTGGAGGTATCCCCAGGCGGCGTCGATGTCCACCGTCTGTACAAAGAGGTACTTGGGGTGGGGGATCTCGTGACTGGGATAACGCTCCATCATCCGGGCTCTTATCATCAGAGCCCACTGGTCCACAACGGGTTGGTCGAGGAATCCTTTCTGGAAAGCCAGGCATTCCTGGGTGAGGAAACGCCCGTGGATGTCTTCGTGGTGGGGCAGATATTCTTCATAGCGTGTCACCATGTAAAACACGGCAGCAAAGGGGTCGAAAGAGAAGTCGAGGTCGCGCCCGTAAACGGGAAAGAGAACCCATTGTCCATCAATGCATTCTGCACGGGTCTCCTGCTCCTCGATGGTGGTCTCGAAGAGCAGTGTGTGACACTTGATGAAGAGGCCCTCCCCGAGCCGTTCCTGGCCGTAATTGAGTTTGGCATCACCGTATTGTAGATAGTACTCTGCATCGGTGGTGATGCTGTATTCGGCATGGAGCAGGTGGTTAAACACCACATTCAGTGTATATCCCAGCCGATTGGTCAGTTTTGGGACGTGAATTAACAACATTACAAATTGCAAAAGTACGAAAAATGTGCAAACTGGCCAAATTTTTTTCTAAATAAAAAAATATTTTGTCGCGTCGATTTTATTTTGTATCTTTGCAAATCTTATTATTATTTAAGCGCGCGTAAGTAACTATATTGGAACGTTTAACAAAAATTAATATTCTTAAACGAACATGAAAGAGTCTGTTTCTTCTACTCTCAAGTCCTCCGAAACCGAAGATTGGTTCGACTACCATGTGGTGCGTCCAATGGGCTATCTCTGGGCCAAGCTTTTTGCCAAAATGGGCATGCATCCCAATACGGTCACGGTCATCTCCATGTTTATCGGTGCCGCCAGTTGCTTTTTCTTCGCTCATGGCAGCAGCTACTATGAAGGCTGCTCGGGCTTGGTGTTGAACCTCGTCGGCATCTTCCTGCTCTTCTGGGCCTATGTCTACGACTGCACAGACGGCCAGTTGGCTCGCATGACGGGCAAGAAGAGCAAGCTGGGCCGCATCCTCGACGGCGCCGCCGGCTATGTCTGGTACATCCCCATCTATGCCGCCCTCGTCTATCGTTTCTATGTCCACCACGACCTCGAGTTCGGCTGGCTGGGCATCGCCGATGGCGAGACGCCTTCGCTCATCGCAGCCCTGGTGGCTCTGGCCCTCGCCGCCGTCTCCGGCATCGTCTGCCTCGCCGGACAGCAGCGCACGGCCGACTACTACATCCAGGTACACCTCTTCTTCCTCAAAGGCGAGAAAGGCGCCGAGCTCGACAATTCCGTCAAACAGCAGGAAATCTACAACCAGATGGGCCCCGAGACCTCGTGGATCGAACGCCTTATCCAGAAGACCTATATCACCTATACCAAGCAGCAGGAACGTCGCACACCGGAGTTCCAGAAACTCATGGCCAAGCTGAAAGAGAAATTCGGCGATGCCAACAACACCCCCGCCGACATCCGCGAGGAGATTCATCTCCAAAGCCGCAAGGTGATGCTGTTCAACTTCATGCTGGTCTTCAACTTCCGCACCCTCTTCCTTGTCATCTTCTGCCTGCTCGACATCCCGGTGCTCTATTTCCTGTTCGAAATCATCGTCATCAGCCTCATCGAGTGCTATGCCATCCATCGCCACGAGGCTTTCTGCAAACGCATTGCTGAAAAGTTGTAGGTCATTATAGAGATTGCGTTTTATGAAGTGGAAGTGGACTAAGCAAAGGGTTACCAACCTGTTCTTTCTCATCGGCATCGTCACCGTGGTGGTGATGTTCTTCTCGTTCGACATGAGTTTCGCCGACCTCTGGGATCGCATCTGCGATGCCGGCTACTGGCTCATCCCCATCCTCGGCCTTTGGATTTTCATCTACGCCATGAATGCCGCGTCGTGGGGCATGATCACCAACAATGTCAAGGAGAAACACCACCGTGTGGGCCTCTGGCGCACCTACAAGCTCACCATCTCGGGCTATGCCCTCAACTACACCACCCCTGTGGCGGGTCTCGGAGGCGAGCCCTACCGTATCATGGAGCTCTCCCAGGACATCGGCAACCAGCGCGCCACCTCGTCGGTCATCCTCTACGTGATGACGCATATCTTGGCACACTTCATCTTCTGGCTCGTCGGCATCGCCATCTTCGTGGTGATGGCGCTGACGGGACATGCCGAATGCACCACCGGCATCGCCATCATGACCATTATTACCACCGCCATCATCTCTTTCGGCATCTATGCCGCCTCGCAGGGCTATAAGCACGGCTTGGTGTTCAAGATGATAAAAGGCGTCGGACGCATCCCCGGACTCGGCAAGTGGTCCCTCCGCCTCCTCCGCCGCCACGGTCACTCCTTCCTGAATATCGACGAGCAGATACGCATGCTCAACCAGCAGGACAAGCGCACCTTCTACGGCAGCCTGTCCATCGAGTTCCTCTCGCGCATGGTGCAGAGCCTCGAGATTTTCTTCATGCTCCAGCTCGCAGGTGCCGGTTCCGACAACCTCGGTATGCTCTACCTCCAGTCGGTCGTCATCCTCACCGTCACCACCATCATGTCCAACCTCTTGGGTTTCCTGCCCATGCAGCTGGGTGGCCAGGAAGGCGGCATCGCCATCGGCCTCGCTCTGTTGGGATTCATGGGGAAGGCGGGAGGCGCTGAAGCCCTCCTCTGCATCGGCGTCTTCTGCCGCGTCAGGGAGATTTTCTGGATCATCGTGGGACTCGTACTAATGAAAATCAATCAGACAGTGAAAATGAAAACAGCTGTTATCATGGCCGCGGGCATGGGTACCCGCTTTGGCGACAAGACGAAGGTGATGCCCAAAGGCTTCATCCCCTTCAACGGAGTGCCTATGGTCGAGCGTTCCATCCACACCCTCATCCGCTGCGGCATCCGCCGCATCATCATCGGCACCGGCTACCACAAAGAGTATTACGAAGAGCTGGCGAAAAAATTCAGCCAGGTGGAGTGCGTCTTCAGCCCCCGCTACGCGGAGACCAACAGCATGTACACCCTCTGGAACTGCCGTCAGGCCATCGGCGATGACGACTTCGTGCTCCTCGAGTCCGACCTCGTCTACGAGAAGGCTGCCATCGAGTCGCTCAAGACCTGTCCCTTCGACTCCGCCATGCTCATCACCCCCGTCACCAAGTTCCAGGACCAGTACTATGTGCAGATGAACGACCGCGCCGAACTGGTCAACTGCTCCACCAATGCCGACGATATCGAGCCCTCCGGCGAGCTCGTGGGCATCCATAAGGTCAGCAACCGTTTCTACAAGATTCTCTGCTCCGAGTACGAGAAAATCGTCGACGAGAAACCCAAGCTGGGCTACGAGTTCATGCTCCTCGATGTCTCGCAGCGCGTCACCCCCATGCATGTCATGAAGATGAACGGCCTGCAGTGGTACGAAATCGACGACGACGACGACCTCCGCTACGCCGAAGAACATATCCTAATATAAGGCGTTCAAACACTCAAGCAATCAAGCAATCAAACACTCAAGCAATCAAGCAATCAAACACTCAAGCAATCAAACAGTCAAGCAATTAAGCAATCAAACAATAATATCATGGCAAATAAAAAAGTCTATCTCGGCATGATTGCCGACATCATGCACCCCGGTCTGATCAACATCATCAACGAAGGTGCCAAATATGGTGACGTGGTCATCGGCCTCTTCACCGATAAGGCCATCGCCACCCACAAGCGTCTGCCTTACCTCACCTACGAGCAGCGCAAGACTGTCGTCGAGCATATCAATGGCGTCAGCGAGGTCGTCCCGCAGGACGAATGGAGCTATGTCCCCAACCTGCTGAAGTACAAGCCCGACTACATTATCCACGGCGACGACTGGCTGGAAGGTCCCGACAAGTACCTCCGCGACGAGGTCTTCAAGACCATGGAGCAGCTCGGTGGCAAGGTAATCGAGATTCCCTACACCAAGGGCATCACCTCCTCGGGTCTCGCTTCCGAAATCGAGTCTCTCGGCACCACGCCGCAGGCCCGTATGAAGAGCCTGCGCCGCCTCATCACCGCCAAGCCCATCGTCCGCATCATGGAGAGCCACTGCGGCCTCACGGGCCTCATCATCGAGCACACCAAGTTCCAGGAGGGCGACGCCACCCGCGAGTTCGACGGCATGTGGGCCTCCTCGCTCACCGACTCCACCTCCAAGGGTAAGCCCGACATCGAGGCTGTCGACCTCACCACCCGCCTCCACGACCTCAACGACTCCCTCGAGGTCACCACCAAGCCCGTCATCTACGACGGCGACACCGGCGGAAAGGTCGAGCATTTCGTCTTCACCGTCCGCACCCTCGAGCGTCTCGGCGTCTCCGCCGTCATCATCGAGGACAAGGTGGGCCTCAAGCAGAACTCCCTCTTCGGCACCGACGCCGTGCAGACACAGGACACCATCGAGGGCTTCTGCCACAAGATTCGCTCCGGCAAGGAGGCACAGGTCACCCGCGACTTCATGATCATCGCCCGCATCGAGAGCCTCATCGCCGGCAAGCCCGTCGACGACGCCCTCGAACGCGCTTTCGCCTATGTCGAGGCCGGCGCCGACGGCATCATGATTCACTCCAAGAACAAGGACGGCATGGACATCAAGGAGTTCTGCCAGCGCTTCCGCGAGAAAGACAGCCACACCCCCATCGTGGCCGTCCCCACCACCTACGCCCAGTTCACCGAAGAGGAACTGGCCGAATGGGGCATCAACATCGTCATCTACGCCAACCACATGCTGCGTAGCGCCTATCCCGCCATGGTCAAGTGCGCCGAGAGCATCCTCGAGCACCACCGCTGCCAGGAGGCTTCCGCCGACTACTGCATGCCCATCAAGGAAATCCTCAACCTCATCCCCGGAACGAAAAAGAAATAAAAAAATGATTTCCCCTCAATTTTTTATCAATAAGCTGAAAGAGAACGATATCGACTTCTACGCCGGCGTGCCTGACAGCCTGCTGAAGAACATCTGCGCCTATATCGCCGACAATGTCGACGCCAGCCACAACATCATCACCGCCAACGAGGGCGCCGCCGTCGGCCTCGCCGCCGGCTACCACCTCGCCACCGGCAAGATAGGTGTCGTCTATATGCAGAACTCCGGCGAGGGTAACATCATCAACCCCCTCGCCTCGCTCACCGACCGCGAGGTCTACAACATCCCCGTGCTGCTGCTCATCGGCTGGCGCGGACGCCCCGGTGTCCACGACGAACCCCAGCATGTCAAGCAGGGCAAGGTGACCACCGGACTCCTCAACACCATGGGCATCAACTACGAGGTGCTCAGCAAGGAGGAGGACAAGGCCGAGAAGCAGATCGCCAAAGCCGTGAAGGCCATGAAAGAGACCGGCGAGGTCTTCGCCCTGGTCATCGAGAAAGACACCTTCGACACCTACAAGCTGCAGAATGTCGAGCAGAACGACTACCCCCTCTCGCGCGAAGAGGCCATCCAGACTGTCGCCGCCGCCATGGGCGAGAAGGATGTCGTCGTCTCCACCACCGGCATGATTTCCCGCGAACTCTTCGAATACCGTGCCGCCAAGGGTCAGGGCCACGAGCGCGACTTCCTCACCGTCGGCTCCATGGGTCACGCCTCGCAGATAGCCCTCGGCATCGCATTGGCGCAATCAAGCAATCAAGCAATCAAGCAATCTCGCCGCGTCTGGTGCTTCGACGGCGACGGCGCCGCCATCATGCACATGGGCTCCATGGCCATCGTGGCCGAGAAGGCCCCCAAGAACTACGTGCATGTGGTCTTCAACAACGGCGCCCACGACTCCGTGGGTGGACAGCCCACCGTGGGCCTCAAAATCGACCTCCCCGCCATCGCCCGCGCCGTCGGCTACAAAGCCGCCTACAGCGTCGACAGCATGGAAACTCTTAACTCTAAACTCTTAACTCTCAACTCTCAAGAAGGTCCCGTCCTTCTTGAGGTGAAGGTCCACAAAGGCAACCGCGCCGACCTCGGCCGCCCCACCACCACCCCCATCCAGAACAAAGAAGCCCTCATGAATTTTTTAAAAAAATGACCATCAAACGCAACGTCCTCCTCAATCCGGGTCCTGCCACCACCACCGACAGCGTCAAGCTTGCACAGGTGGTGCCCGACATCTGCCCTCGTGAAAAAGAATTCGCCGGCCTCATGCACGGCCTCCGTGCCGACCTGCTGAAGATCGTCCATGCCGACCCCAAGGACTACACCTCCGTCCTCTTCACCGGCTCCGGGACCATCAATATCGACATCTGCCTCAACTCCCTCCTCCCCGAGGGTAAGAAGGCCCTCATCGTCAACAACGGCGCCTATTCCTCGCGCGCCGTCGAGGTGTGCCAGTACTACCACCTGCCACATATCGACCTCAAGTCCAGCGTCTTCGAGCGCCCCGACCTCGCCCTCGTGGAGAAGACCCTCCAGGAGAACCCCGACATCGCCCTCGTCTACACCACCCATCACGAGACCGGCACGGGCGTCCTCAACCCCATCCGCGAAATCGGTGCCCTCGCCCACAAGTACGGGGCCATCTCGGTGTTCGACACCACCTCCTCGCTCGCCATGATCCCCATCGATGTCCAGAAGGATAATGTCGACTTCTGCATGGCCTCCGCCCAGAAAGGCATCATGGCCATGTCGGGCCTCTCCTTCATCATCGGCCGCACCGAGGAGATCCGCAAGTCGAAAGCCTATCCCACACGCTCCTACTACTGCAACCTCTACCTGCAGTACGAGTACTTCGAGAAGACCGGCGAGATGCACTTCACGCCCCCCGTGCAGACCATCTACTCCGCCATCCAGGCCCTCAAGGAATACTTCGCCGAAGGCGAGCAGGCCAAGTGGGCCCGCCACCTCCGCGTCAACCGCGCCATCAAGGAGGGCATCGCCAGCCTCGGTCTCAAGGAGGCCATCCCCGACGAGCTCCAGTCGGGCCTCGTCGTCTCGGTGCTCTATCCCGACATGCCCAACTGGGACTTCGAGAAGGTCCACGACTACTGCTATGAGCACGGCTTCACCATCTACCCCGGCAAGATCAGCACCACCAACACCTTCCGCCTCTGCTCCCTCGGCGCCATCGACGAAGAGGACATCCACGCCTTCATCCCCGTCCTCAAAGCCGCCATCGCCCGCCTCTGACGCCGGATTTTTTCCTCCCGAGATATCTGCCGCGGTCCCGATCGGGACCGCGGCTTTACTTTTAATGGCAAATTTAACAAATTTAAATCTGAGTTTTTTGCAACTTTACCCGTTTTTTACCTCTTTTTCATCCCAATTTCACCCATTTCGTCATTTTGTTTTTGTGTCTTTTTATTTGTTTTATCGTCTGAATCGTTTTTTTTTTCGTCTGAGGACTTGCACAGGTGAAAAATATTTTGTAATTTTGCACGGAGAAAATAAAAGCAAAAACACTCCAACCTCTCCTTTTCCACTCCCGAATCTAATTAATATGTATATATATAAATTGTTTAATTAAAAATTCACATCATTATGAGAAAATTCTTTATCTGTTTTGTGGCGCTGCTGACAATGGTGGCAGCGGCCACGGAGCCCGCAAGGGCGCAGTCGAACACCGTCACGTGGACTAATTACAATATGCCGGAGTTCGACCTTTCGTCGCAAGGCGACAGACAGACCACCGACGACGTGACGATAACCTCCAACGGCGGTTCGGCAGGTGATAACGATGGCAACATCTTTTTTAACGGCGCATTCACCTTCTCGGTGCCCGTAGGCAGCGTCCTCACGCAGATTGTGATCAGAGACGATACCTGGCTTGGTGTTGATGATAACAACACTGGCTGGAGCCGGGACGAACACCAAACCCAGGCCACCTGGACGGGCAGCGCCAGGAGCGTGGCCTGCCAAATTAATGCTTCCCACGTGCAGTATTTCGAGTTCACCATCGCTCCGGCGGTGCCGAAGATGTACACCTCCGAGGTGTCCATCACCGTCCTGGTGCCGGGCGACACGCTGGCCGAGGGGGCGACTATCATCGGCAGCGGCAATGATTATGACATGGTATTTCTCGGTGCTGGCCGCACGAAGGAGAATGGAGTCGTTCAATCATTTTGGACAGATCTTGGCTTGCCTCCTACCGTTATCGGCACCAACGGCACTATTTCCAAAACCTATACCTATACGCCTGTCGACGAGAACGGCCAGGACGGCAACGCCTGGGTGGTGTCGAGTGCCATACTCAATTATGATGACGGTTTCCAGGTGGGCCTCGACGGCATCACCATCCCGGTGACGCTGGACAGCATCCCGGCGGACTGGACGGTGAAGGTGGCCGGCGTGACGCAGACGCTGCAGACCTACGACGGCGGTAACCCGAATATGCGCTGGCTCGAAATCCCCGAGACGGACATAGTGAAGCTCCTCCCCCCCGCTGAGCTGAAGAGCACCATCAAGAGCGTGACGTTGAAGGAGGCGTCGGCCGAGCCGGTGCTGCTGACCACCATTATGAGCAACGCCAACGCCAGCTTCACAAACGGCAGCATGACCTTCGACAACATTGCCACCGTCACCTTCAGCGGTGCGGTTTCTAACTCCGGCGACTGGGGCTGGTACCACACTAATGGAACTACACTTACCGTAACTCCCGTCGAGGGCATCGTCATCACCCGCGTCAAGTTCACCTGCGATGCGGGCAGTGTCTTCGACTCGATAGCGCCTTTCGAGGCTGTTCTGGGTGAAGGTGATCCCTGGTATAACCCTTACACGTTTGTCAACGGCAACAAGTGTGGCGAAAATGGCGTGACCCAGATAGAGGTCTACGGCTACCAAGACCTCGAGGCCACCCGCGACGCCGACTCTAACTGGACCTTCGCCATGCCCAACAACGACGCCCTTGTCAGCATAACCTACAAGGACAGCGCACACCTGGCCTGGACCTACAACTCCGCCGCCATGCCCGCCGAGGGCCTGACGGCCTACCGCGGCTTCGAGCTGCCCGTCATCGGCGGCATCGGCGCCAGCATGGACCATGACTTCCTCACTGCCCTCCTGGGCGGCACCGTAAGCCTCCGCTACGGCAGCGTGAACGGCGTCGTCTCCTTCACCGATGCTAACGACATACAGAGCTTCCGCGTCAACGGCGCCGGCCTCGACACCGTCTACATGGTCTTCGGCGGCAACGACGACTACCAGTACGACTCCGCCTGGTTCACCGTCAACATCCAAACTCCCCCCCTCCTCACCCTCGACGTGAACAACAGCGAGTGGGGCAGCGTGCGACTGCCTTTTGAGGGCAACATACCCGAACAGCTCCCCGACCCCGAGCCTACGGTTGTGGCCACTCCCGTTATCTCCGGTGAGTTGCTTTTCACCGATAGCGTCATCGTGACGATGAGCTGCGCCACTTCAGAAGCCGACATCTACTACACCAATGACGGTTCCACTAATCCCAAATGCGACTGTCCAGCTGCACCCGAGTACAAACACCCGATCGTCCTCAAAGAGACGACCACCATCAAGGCTGCTGCTTATACCGGTAACGACTGGAGCGCCGTGGCTACCATGACCTTCACCAAGGTTACCCTTCCCGACGGCGTAGCCTACGTTAACGACAGCACCTTCAGCGTGCTGCCTGGCACAGAGGTGAAAGTTATCGCCACGCCCACCGACAGCACCTACTTCGTCAACTGGGATGAGGAAACCGCCCTCAACAGCAACACCGCCGTCGAGAAGACCCTCACCATGGGCACCGCCCCTGCCACCCTCACCGCCAACTTCGCCGCCAAACCCACCCTCACCCTCGCCGTCAACGACACCTCTTGGGGCAAGGTGACGATTGAAGGCGCAGGCAGCGCAGGAGGAGCAGGCGGGGATGTGACCATCGGCGACTCCACGTCGACCTCCGTCAGTGCTAATCTTCCTGGTTATACCTTGTACGACTATGCGTACTCGCAACAGATCTACACTGCCGACGAAATCGGCCTCAGTGGAGACATCACATCCCTCACGATGTGGCTGAAGAACTCCTCGAGCTACGCCCGCAACCTCGAAGTCTACATGAAGGAAGTCGACAGAAGCGCTTTTGCCGACAACACTGACTGGGAACTCCTGACGAGTGACAACCTGGTGGCCTCCGGCACCATGGACAACGGAATTAGCACCCCTGTGAATTACACCTTCAATCTCACCACACCCTTCCATTATTCCGGCACTGGCAACCTGCTGTTATGCATCCGCGATGTCACCGGTCATTGGAGTAGCGGTTTGGGTGGTGTAACTATGGATGTCGACACCAACCAAGCCATTTATGCCTATCGCGACGGCGATGTCTATGATATCAGCAATCCTGGAGTGAACGGGACTCTGCTCGAGAAAAAGAACGTTGTCAAGTTCCATATCGACGCCGCCGCCGGCAGCGGCCTGCCCGAGGGCGTGGTCAAGATTGACTCCGTCACCTACCGCGTTGACTACGGCACCGAGGTGACCGTCAACGCCCAGGCCACCGAGCTGCACCACGTGCAGGGCTGGGACAACGGCAACGGCACCGAGCTGGCCACCGCCACCTACAGCAACTACTTCGTCTTTGCCGATCCCGACAGCCTCTTCCCGGCTAAGAGTGCCCTGACCTTCACCATGACCAACGACACCACGGTCAGGGCCCTGTTCGGCCTCAACAGCTACGATGTCACCGCCCGTGCCACCGTCGACAGCCGCGAGGTGATAGGCACCGACACCGCCATGGGCGTCATCGCTTGCGTCAGCTACCTCGACATCCAGGGCAACCCGCAGACCGTCGCCCCCGACAGCGTCATCACCTACACCGCCCAGGGCGGCTCCACCAGCAAACTCGTGGCCCAGCCCTACTACGGCTACCTCTTCAAACACTGGCAGGTCGGCGACGACGTCTACCTCCAGGACACCCTCACGCTGACCGCCGCCACCGAGGTCGTGGCAGTCTTCGTCCCCGACACCTTCAGCTTCGCCACGACCACCAACAACTTCCGCTGGGGCACCGTGGAGGCCGATGCCGACGGCCGCTATCCCTACCTCTCGCAGATGACCCTCGAGGCCGTGCCGACCATCGGCAACCACTTCGTCGAGTGGAGCGACGGCGACACCAATATCGTCCGCACCGTCAGCCTGACACAGGACACCAACCTCACCGCCATTTTCGCCCGCACCTACTACACCGTGACCTATAATCCCAGCGAGGAAGGCCGCGGCACCATCAGCTGCGAGCACCCCAACCCCTTCCAGAGCAACTACGGCTACACCACCCACATGAAGGCCACGGCCGAATACGGCTACCACTTCGTGCGCTGGCAGAACGCCGCCGGCACCGCCGTGCTGGGCCTGCAGGACAGCATCGACATCGTGGTGACCAAAGACACCGCCATCGTGGCCGTCTTCGAGCTTAACAGCTACCTCGTCACCGCACAGAGCGAGAGCGCCGCCAAGGGCTCCGTGACGGGTAGCGGCAACTACCTCTACCTCAGCGAGGCCACCCTGACGGCCACCGCCAAGAACGGCTACCACTTCACACAGTGGAACGACGGCGACACCCTCAACCCGCGCACCGTCGAGGTGCTGGCTGACGCCACCTACACCGCCCAGTTCGCCAAGAACCTCTACACCGTCACCGTCGTGAGCGCCGACACCGCCATGGGTACCGCCAGCGGCACCGCCACGGTGGAATACGAGTCCTCCGTCCAACTTACCGCCACCGCCAACGAGCACTACCACTTCGCACAGTGGCAGGACGGCAACAAGCAGAACCCGCGCAGCTACACCGTGACGGGCGACAAGACGATGACCGCCAAGTTCGCTCCCGACCAGTATGTCGTCAAGGGCGTGGCCGACCAAGGACGCGGTAGCGTCACCGGCTCGGGCACCTACGACTACCTCACCAACGTCACGCTGACCGCCGTGCCGACCTGCGGCTTTGTCTTCGACCACTGGAGCGACAACAGCACCAGCGGCACCATCACCGTCACCGCCACCGAGGATGTGACCCTCACGGCCTACTTCCGCGCCGTGGCCGTTGACACCGTGGAGGTGCACGACACCATCGAGTACCACGACACCACCGTCGTCGCCCTCGACACCATGTACATCAACGTGCCCGACACCACCCTGGTGCCCGTGACGCTCTACGACACCACGACGGTCGACGTGACCATGTACGACACCACCGTGGTGGATATCACTATGTACGACACCACCTCGGTGCCCATCCAAGTCTTCGACACCGTTATCGTGCCCGTGACCATCGTCGACACCACCCTGGCACCCGTCGTGGTCTATGACACCACCGTCATCGACGTCACCCTCTATGACACCACCAATGTGGCGGTGACCGTCTACGACACCACCTCGGTGCCGGTGACCGTCTACGACACCACCAATGTGCCTGTGACCGTGTATGACACCACCACGGTGCCTGTGACCGTCTATGACACCACCGTGACTACCGTGCCGGTGACTGTCTACGACACCACCACGGTGCCCGTGACTGTCATCGACACCACCATTGTGCCCGTCACCGAGTACGACACCACACATGTGGCCGTCATCGTGGTCGACAGCACCCTGGTGCCTGTCTACGACACTATCTGGCTGACCGAGTACATCCGTGACACCGTCTACATCGAGGTCCACGACACCGTCTACATCCACGACACCATCTTCGTCGGCATCGACGAGGTGGAAACCCTCGACGCCAAGATCTACGCCAACAACGGCCAGATCGTGGTGGAGGGTGCCGAAGGCAGCCAAGTGGTGCTCTACGATGTCACCGGCCGTGTGCTGGCCATCAAGCGCGACGAATACAGCGTCCTGCGCTTCGACATCCCCGCCAGCGGCACCTACCTAGTGAAAATCGGCAACCACGCCGCCCGCCGCATCGTGATGATACGATGAAATAAAGGTTATAGGTTATTGGTTATAGGTTATTGAAAGGTTATAGGTTATGGGTTATAGGTTATAGACGCTGACGCCTTAAAAGGTTATAGGTTATTGGTTATAGGTTATTGACGCTTGCGCCTTAAAAGGTTATAGGTTATAGGTTATTGACGCTGACGCCTTAAAAGGTTATAGGTTATGGGTTATAGGTTATAGACGCTTGCGCAACAACGACCGCGGCAGCCTTTCAATAACCAATAACCAATAACCACTAACCACTAACCTTTCAAAACCCACTAACCCTTTCAAACCTCTCAAACCTCTCAAACCTCTTTAACCTCAAACAGTCAAGGGGCGCGCCATGCGGCGCGCCCCTTGGCTGTTTTAGGAGATGGTGCCGCTGCCGAGGTAGCGGGAGTCGGAGATGACGCCTTTGTTGTTGGGGCCGGCGCCGATGGCGAAGCCCCAGACATGGACGCGGTGGCCGTTCCAGTAGGCGGGAACGTTGACCGAGGCGGACTCGTCGGCACGCGTGTTGCGGCCGTCGCTCATCACGCCGGCACCGGCCTCGGGACTGTAGACGAAGAGGTAGACCTTGTCGTGGCTGTCGGCATCGATGACACCGGTGGTGTCGGTCATGGGTACGGACACCTGCAGCGGCTCGGCGAAGGAGGCGTTGCCGAACAGCACCTCCGGGAGCTTGCCGTCGGCAATGACCAACTCGGTGTAGTCGACGGTGGCGGCACCCGGGGTGTCCGCATGGACGCACTCCCAGTTCCTGGCGACGAAGACATCGCCCTCCGTCTGCTTGCAGCGGCGCGCCACCTCCGACAGCCCCAGCTGGAGGGCCGAATGGAAGGCTCCGGAGAGACTGTTGATGGCAGCGAAACGGGTGCGCACCAACTGCTGCGACTCGGTCTTAGGGTTACGGACGACGCGCTTGTAAGCACGCATCACGGGAATGGATTTCCAGAATGAACCTACCACGGTTCCCACTTTGCCAAAGAATCCGTCGAGGATTCCCCAATTCATTTTTGCCATAATGGTAAATGTTTTTAAAGGTGAATAAAAAAAGTTTGTTTCTCTTGTCGGTCGCGACGACAATGACAATATAAGGCCCCAACCGTGTTACCCCTCGAAAGGTAAACCCTTTTCCACTCAGGGTAACGCCTCTCCCTCTCGGGTAACAAGGCACTCCTGCAGCGCCGTCCGGTCCATGCGGCCGTTTTCTTGCAGGAAGTTCGAGGCGATGACACTGTCGATCTCCGTCCGGCTGTAGAATACCTTCCCTTCCACCTTCGACGGCGTGAACAACCCCCGCTTGCTCCATTTCCACAGGGTCTTGCGCGAGATATGCAGCAGACGGCACACATCGTTGGTGTCGAGCCATTCCACCTGCTGGGGCGTGGCCTCGGGACGCTCCGTGTGTATCACCCGGCATCCCCGCGTGGCAGGGTATTGGCTCCGCATGAGCCTCTCCAGCTGCTTGTCGTTCAGGTGCCCTCCCCGCCGCATGCTGATGCTGAAGTTGTTCACCTTGCCCTCCGGCGTGACATAGAACAGATAAATCAATGTGGGCTCGGCTTCGTAGTCAAGCTCCAGGTCGTGCAGGATTTCCTGCAATTCTTCTTTTGTCATCATCTTTTTTTGTTTTTTGGGTTTCACAATCGGTGGCAAAAGTAGAATTATTTTCCCTGCTGTAATTCAACTGTTTAGCAAATGAAATTTGGAGTTGTCCCAGCGTTCTCTCCCCGTTTGTTTTCCGTCGGGATGCGTTTGCTTTGCGAAAATTTACAGAAAAAAGAATGTTAAATTTTTTCTTGCATATAAAAGAAATAATACCTATTTTTGCAGAACGAATTATGCCATCCCATACACTGTTTCCACTCCCTTATCCTCAGAAAGACAAGACTCTAAGGAAAAAGTCGTGGAGTGTTGCGGCGAGCGATTGCCCGCCGACGCTGATTTATTGCAGCGTGTGATGACCGACCACCGTCTCAGCCTCGAGGAGCAGATGTCGCTGTGGCGCAGCTTCTACCGGCAGTGGCCCGACCCGGAATGGGCGCGGGTGTGCCTCGAGCATGCGCGTGAAATCAAGACCCTTCTCGACCTCGACAAGGCGCTTTTCCCCGCCACCGTCAATTCCGCGTTGGCCCCTGCCGTCTCCGACACCCCGCTGTCGCCCACCGCCGAACGTCATTTTGTGTGGCTCGGCGACCGCTATGCCATCGGCGTCGATTCCCTGCGCAACGGCATCCAGCATCTTGCCGAGGCGGGGCTGATAGCCTCCGACCTCGACCAGCAGACGGCCCTGCGTCGCTGCCTGGGACTGACACTCAACGAGAACGAACGCTCCTCCGATCCTCCGTGGGTACTCTGGCTCGGCCCTTCCGATATGCTCAACTATCTCATAGACACCCTCTGGCAGCTCGGCCTCATCCATTGCGCCGGTGGCAACCGGCAGAAATGGCAGACGCTCTGCGGCGCCTTCCTTCGTGCCGACGGCACCCGCTTCGCCACCTCCATCAAAAGCAACCGTTGCACCAACCCCGAGAAAATCAAAACCCTCGACCACGCCCTGCTCGGCCCGCTACACCTCTTAAAAAATGTTAAAAACACCACATAACCACCTGGTTATGTGAGTATTGGCGCACAAATGCACCTCTAACACGCTGATAGTCAACACCAACACCGTACCAACACCGTCCAAACACCGTATCAACACCGTACCAACACCGTCCACCGTCGGAGATGATACGGCGACCGTACGTCGGCGATTTTTTCTTAAAATCGTCCTGCCGTTCATCCAATACGTATTCCTTTTTTAACACTTTTTTTCTTAAAATCCTCCGCCGTTTTACGGACGGTTCCTGCTCTTTTTTGTTCGTTTTGATGCCCCGTGGGGGGCGCTGTCCCGCTGTCGAGTGCAAAGGTCATGGTATGAGAGGGTTACGCCGTATGAGGGCCTCCGCCGGAGGGGCGTCGTGTTGTTCCGTTGAAGTATAAGTGGCTGATTTTGTTCTCCTTCCGCGTTTTTGCCTTCGCGGATGGATTTTTTTGACCCCATTTTTCGTAAAAAGACGTTTTTGGAAAAAATGGCGTCTGTCATTCACCCAAAATAGCGTCATTTCGCCAAAATTAACATTTTCAGACGCAAAAACAAATGATTTTTTAAATCCTTGTTTTATAGCCTTTTAAAATGTTAAAAATTTGTTTTTGCGTCTGGGGCATTTGATACTTTGTCTGAAACAGTTGATACTTTGTCTTGGCACTTGCACAGATAAAAAATTTTTTGTAACTTTGCCGGGAAAAATTACAAGCAAAAACCATATTTTATAAATATCAAAAACCGGATGATGGATTATGTTAAAAATAACGATAAGATTGTCGACGAGATGGACGACGAGATGGATGACGAGATGATGGGGGATAGCGAGACCCGGCGGCAGGTCGACGTGCTGACCAAGCTGCTCATCGCCGGAGTCGTGATAGGCCTCGGGATGATTGCCTTCGGAGTGGTACTGCTGCTGAATTAATCAAAAAAAAAAACCAACATGAACGCAACAAACTACACCCCCGGCAGGGTCCTCAAGAAGCCAGTGGTCTGGAAAGACCTCTACTTCTACCGCAAGAGCGACGCCATCTACCAGCTGACGGTCGCCTTCTGCGGACGCTTCCTCCCTGCCCACGGTGACAGGACGGTGGATCAGATGGTGCAGGCCGCCCGCAGCGGCAAACAGAATATCGTCGAAGGCAGCGAGGACGGACAGACGAGCTCGGAGATGGAGCTGAAGCTCCTCAACGTGGCCCGCGGAAGCCTCCAGGAGCTGCGCGCCGACTACCAGGACTACCTCAACACGCGCCACCTCAGCGTGTGGGAGGCCGACAGCCCCCGCCAGCAGCAGCTGCGCGACTTCTGCCACGCCCACAACGACTACAGCGACTACGCGCCGCTGGTCGAGCGCATGAGCGACGAGGAGATGGCCAACCTGCTGCTGACGCTCTGTCACCAGACTGACAGTATGATGTGTTCTTATATAAATAAGTTGGAGGAGCGCTTTGTCAAGGAAGGAGGCATCAAGGAGCGCATGCACGCCGCCCGCACCGGCTACCGCCGCGAGCAGGAGGCCCGCCTGCAGGCCCTCGAAGCCGAGAACCGACAGCTCAAAGCCAGAATCCAAGAGCTGGAAAAACGCCTAGGAGAGCCTAGGAAAGCCTAGGAAAGCCTAGGACCGCGAAGCTACCCTAGGACCGCGAAGCTATCCTAGGAAAACCTAGGACCGCCTAGGACCGCCTAGAAAAGCCTAGGACCGCCTAGAAAACCCTAGAAAACCCTAGCACCGCATAGAAACCCTAGAAAACAAAAAACAAAACAAATAAAAACATAACATTATGAGTAAACGATTATTCAAGACAATTGTGGCGCTGCTGGCGATAGCGGCGGCGGCTGCCGGCCCCGCAT
>JAEEGH010011398.1_pt1 | contig 20180 bp, 4 predicted proteins | sample 9134181 | NCBI WGS metagenome assembly JAEEGH01 (sample SAMN16246544, study PRJNA631951) | gut metagenome | biome: gut microbiome; feature: rumen; material: DP-attached | host: Bos | place: Iran: Karaj | collected 2018-10 | reverse complement strand
TCGACGTAGCGAACAGAGCTTGACATGGCGTCCTTAGAATAGTTCAGGTGGTCGCCTGTCACGTTCCAGAAATACGAGCTCTCCTTCGTGAACTGCGTGTAGTATTGTTCCGTCGCGCCGACGCAGACAGAGTCGCGCCCGAACAGCTTCGTCTTGGCAGCCGGGGCTACCGTCATCGATATCGTATCCGGCTCGCTCTCGCAACCGAGGTTGTTCTCAACGTCGTAGATGTTCATGTCGCGGATTACGAAACGGTATGTTCCCGTGTCAAGTACCTGACCAGCATCAAAATGATACTTCGTTCCCGTCATCGCATATGGTTTTGGTACGTATGAACCGTTTCCAAGACTTCCCCATTGAACGTTCGGGCTACCCAACGCTTGCATATCCTTGATATCATCTCCCTGACAAATTACTGATGAGAATACGATTGGCGTTCTTGCACGTGGTTTAATTACGTATTTCATTGTCAGTGTATCACTCACACAATAAATATTGTCATATACATATTTGTACGATCCAGAAACTACATAATCGCCTTCTGTATTAACGAAATCACTTGGCACCACGTCATTGTCTTCTGAATTATCATAGTATTTAACAACGTTCGCCTTTCTTACCTGCCAGTTCACCGTTGAAGCATCATTCATTTCAGGTGAGAAATTCTTTGCTTTAATAGCAATTACATCATCGTAGATACACAACGTCGTATCGTTACTAATTGTGAACTGTGGTTTTGGTATCACGTGCAGCACAACAGGGATGATGTCGCTCACGCAGTCGTTCGTCTCACGTTGTACATAGTAGGTCTTGTCGCTGCTTCCCACCTCGCTCGCGTCAGGTACATAATTGTAACCCGTCGAAAGATACGTGATTGCTGACTCGTCGGCATACCATTTATCCAATGACACGTTCGTAGAAAGTGATGGAATTTGAGTATTGCCTTCACACACACTTGCACCTGTGACAACAGGAGAATCAGGTTTCTTATTTACCATGTACGACAACTGAACCTTGTCGCCCTCGCAACCGTTAACCGTTTGTGATGCATAGTAGCTCTTGCGGCCTGACGTCATGTCGGTTGTCTGGTATGTCTCGCCCTCTCCTATCTCCGTCACCTTGTCTGACGCATACCACTTCACGTTCTCGCCATTTGCCTCGATCATAGGTGCCTCGTCGTACTCGCACAAGTTCTTTTGTGGAGTGATTACTGGCACGCCCGGCAACGACTTGATAGTGAACACCGCCGCTTTTGCCTTGCCCTCGCAACCGGCAAGTTTCTGGGCCGCATAATATGTGTACTCGCCAGGATATTCTTCTTTTGAAGTGTATGTTGAACTATTCAGTCTCAACAAGCTCTGTTTTGTAATATCCGAATACCAGTTTATCTCGCTACCCTCGACACCCGTCGCATTGACAGCCAAATTCGCTTCTCCGAAACAAACTTCGTTATCCTCAGTCGCAGGTACGTCTGGTATCGGTTTGATAGTGTATTTTACAGGAGCGCTCGGTCCATAGCATCCGTCGGCATACATCACTGCCCATATTGTGTATGTTCCAGCGTCGCTGCCGTTAGGTACAAACGTAGCCCCCTCGCCCATCTGTGCGGTCTGCGGAACGCCGGTGCCGTCAGCAGTCGGCTGTTCCTCGTACCAGCCGACAACACCGACTACCTGGCTCGCCGTGAACATCGGGTTGTCGACGCCCTCGCACACTGATGCTTCTGTTGGAGTAACCGTTGGTTTACCCGTGCCGACTATCGTCAGCTTGACTTCCTTCTTCGGGCTCTCGCAGCCTTCGGGGTTCGTCAGGTTCTGCAACGGCACCGTGTTGAACTCGGTCACGTAGTATTTGTAGATGCCCACGCCCTTCGTCGGCTTGTACGCGCCGTCCTGTGACTTGCCCTCGGGCTGTGTCGCGTCCTGCGTAGCGTAGAAGCGGAACCATGAGTTGCTTCCGTCGCGCTCCGTCCAGTCGCCCGTCACAGCCGTCAATGTCGGAACCTCCTCGTAGTCGCACGCCTTCTCGTCGCTTATCGCTACCTCTGGGATAGGACAGGGAACTATCTTCACAACTGCCTCCGTAGGCTCGCTGAAGCAACCGCCCGCGGCGCTGTACTGTCTTGCCCAGTAGCTCTTCTCTATCGTCTTCAATGGGTCGTCGCCCGTAGCGAACGACTTACCTTCGCCCGCCTTCGCCGTCGCCGTCACCGCGTTCTCCGCCGTGAACCATTGTACCACCGCACCGCTTTCAAGCACGCTCGTCATCTTCACCGTCACCGGGTTCGTCTGCGTGTTCATCGCGTAGAAGCCCTCCGTCTCGGGTTTCGGTAAGTATGTCACCGTTATCTTTCTCGTTGCGGAGTTCACACATTCCTGTCCGTCCGTGTAGGTGTACGTCAGGTCGTAGGTGCCCGTCTGCTCGCCATTCGCCTTCGTGTTGAACACGTCCGCGCTCGATACCGCATTGTTGTCGCTCGTCCAGACGCCGCTGCCAGTGCCGTTGCTCACGCCAGCGCCGTTGTCGCCCGGAGTCGCCGTGACGTCTATCTTGACTGAGCCGTCAGTATAGCATACGTCCTCCGTCATCTTGTCGAACGTTATCGCTGGAAGACCAAATACCGTCGTCGTTACCTCAGACTCCGGAGACCAGCAATACACGCCGCTCACCGGCTCGTATGCCTTGTATCTCACCTTGTATGTCGTGACGCCCGCCGTCGCATTGCCCGACTGGGTGTGTGTCACCTCGGTGTCGGAACTTGACGTCTCCGTGCCGTTCCATGCCCATGCCTGAACGGTCGCGCCGCTCTGGGCCGTCGCCTTCATCGACGGTATCGTCGGCTCGTCCTGGCACACCGTGGCCGGTTCCACTGCAGGGGCAGCCCACGGGCAGTTCACTATCTGTATCTTTTGCTCTGCTCTCTCGCTCTCGCAGCCATATACCGTCTCGCTCACATAGTAGCTCTTCTCGACCTCAGTCTCCGGGTCGTCGTCAGTTGTCCACGGATTGTCATTGGACAGCAATGCGGTCGACGAAGCGCTCTGGTACCAGTTCACCTTCGTGCCCGTCTTCGTCTCCACACCCGACGCGCTCAACGTGACCGGCTTCGGATCAACCGTGATGCCTATGAAGTCCGTCGTCGTCGGAACTTCCGGGTATTCCACCGTGATATCCTCCGTATCCTCGTTGATACAACCTTTCGCATCCGTGAACACGTATTTTACCGTATATGTACCGTCAACCTTGTCCTTGAACATCGGATCTATCACGCCATCCTCCGTTATGCCGGCGCTCGCGCCGTCTATCGTCCACACGCCGCCAGTCAGTAACGACGAACTTGTCCCGTTCACCATAGCCTCGGCCGTCTTCTTTCCGCCAGCGTAGCACAGCACGTCCTTGCCGTCGACCATCTCTCCCACCGTGCCTATCTCCACCACAGGAAGCGGGTTCACCGTCACCGTCACGGACGCCGTCGGTCCGTAGCATCTGCCACCGGCTCCGTCGTCACCGTCCTGGGACACGCTGAACGTATATACCGTCTTCGCCATGTCGCGTTCCGACTTATATTGTCCGCCAAGACTTGCAACGTTCAGCGTCGCGCCCGTCTGGCCCGCTATCTCCGTATTGCTTTCGTCATACCACCTGAACGCCGCACCCGTGCCGTTCGCATCCAGCGTCGGCAGGCCGTCCTGACCCGCACATATCTCTACAGACTGCGGATTCGGGGCCGGGGTCGGACACTCCACTATGCTCCAGTTCGATACCGAACTTGCAGGGCACGTGTTCAGCGTCTGCGTCACCGTGTAGCTGTATTCGCCCTTGTCCGTGATATACGGCTTCATGTCTATGCCGCTCGCCGTGCCTATCTCCGTATTTGAAGCATCCTTCACGCTCAATGTCGCGCCCAGGTCGTTTGCATACGTCACCGTCATGCCCGGCAGCGCATCAAGCTTGCTCGCGCTCCACACCTGGGGGCTTCCTATACCAGTCCCCTCTGGAGCCAGCACGTGTGTCACGACGAACGACTCCGTCTTTTGGTTCTCGCACGTCATCTCCTGCGCCGTGCCTGATCCCCATACCTCATCCGTCGTCACCGTCAGGTTCGTCGACGTCGTGCCCGTTTTCGTGTCGTCGAATGCTATTGCCCACTTGCTGTTGTCGCTTATCGTGCCCGCCTCGGCGCTCAGCGTCGACGTCACGCTTCCCGACGTCGTCGGGCCGTATTGTACCGTTATCTCTCCTACCGTGCTACAAATGTTCGCAGGTACCGTTATCGTCGGCTCCGGTAAAGCGTGTACCTTCACCTCCACTGCCGTCGCAGCACTGAAGCATTCGTCCGCAGCATAGTATTCCGATACGTACATCGTTATCGTCTTGTCATCCGTGAACTTCGACTTATCAACCGAGTAGGTCGCGCCAGAAGCTACTACACCTGGTGCGGACTGCGCCGCCGACAAGCTCGCATAAGTCTGCGTCGGAACTTTCGTACGGTCCTCGAACCATATGAAGTTCTCCGCTCCGTCCTGGTTCGACGTCGCCGTTATCTCTAAGTCGTCCGACGCATTCACACAAGCATGGAACACGCTCGCACTCGGCGCCTTCGCCTTGCAGTCCGTTATCGTCAGCGTCACCTCCTGGGGTACCGACTGGCAGCCGTTCACCGTCTGCGTCGCATACGCCGTATACGTGCCGACAGCCATGTTTCCGCCGTCGTCAACGTATGACACCTGATAGCTTGCACCCGTGCCGGCTACCGCGCTCGTCGTGTCGTTCGCCAGGTACCACTTGATATTGTCGCCCGTCGCCGTCAGCGCCGGCACCGTCGCCTGGTTCGTCACGTCCAGCTTCGACGACGCCTGGGACGTCACGCCCGGGACGTCCGTATGGTTCACCGTTATCGTATGACTCACTTCTTCAGCCGTACAGCCATTGTCGTCCGTATAATTGAATGTTATCGTGTTCGCGCCCTTTATCTGGAAACTCGGCGTGAATGTCGCTCCGCTCACTCCCGTGCCGCTGAACGTTCCCGTCGTCACTGAATTGCCGTTCACCTTTGCCTCCAGCGTTATCGGCTGTGCATAGTCGCATATCGCCGCAGGGTTCATCGTGATGTCGGACACCGGACGGGCGTTCACCTTCACCGTCGTCTCCGCGCTGCCCGCACAGCCGTTCGCATCCGTGAACGCCAACGCTATCGTGTGCGTCTGAGAAGATTGTCCTACTGAGTTGAATTTTCCCGTCGTCGCCTCTACGCCCGTAAGCGTCGTGCTCGTATAGTTATACGTCGGGGCGACACCGCCCGTTGCGGCATACGTGCCCGACATCGTTATCGTCACGTCGCCAGAGTTGTCTCCCGACTCACATATCGACGTTACACTCGGCTGGATTGTAATGACTGGCATTGCATACACTTCTACACTACCACTTACTGGCAATGCCATCTCACAGCCGTCATTCGTCTTATATGAATACGTCCACGTATGAGTTCCTGCACCTGCCGTCTTCGGTGTAAACGTCGCCGTCGTCTCCGTCGACTTCGTCACTTTGTCGCCCGTCCACGTTCCCGTTCCCGACAACCCGCTCGGAGTTATCGTCGCCGTTATCGTCTGAACCGTCGCGTCATCCGCACACTTCGCTGTCGCTGCACTCAACGTCGCCTCTGGTACTGGTTTTACTTGTATCGTCACATCCGTCTCGCCCGTACACTCCGCTTCATCTGTCACCACCACGTGCAATGCGTATGAGTCGCCCGCAGGGGCCGTGCCCTTGAACGTCGGCGACTGGATGTCCGTCGCACTTAAATACGTCGCACCCGTGCCGCTCCACTCTGCCTTCTTGTACGTGTCAGATAACGTGATTGCTATCGGTGTGCCCGCACATACCACGCCGTCGTTCGCCGTCGTACCGCTCGTCTCCGTCGTCGTTATCTCAGGATACAACTTGTCTAATACCGTCACGCTCACAGCGCCACGATCCGTGCTCTCGCAGCCGTCAACGACCTGGCTCACGTAATATAATTCTCCGCTCACCGGACTCGCCGTGCTCGGTGTCGGGGCTGTCGTACTTCCCGTGCCGCCCGTCGCATTCTGACCATACCACTTCAGCGTCGCGCCGCTCGACTTCGTCACGTAGTTGTCCAACGACTCGCTCGCCGTGTTTCGACATTTCGAGAATGCCTTCGTCGTAGGAGCGTCTGGTGTCGGTTTTATCGTTACTGTTGTTGTGGCTTGTGCCGCCTTACAGCCTTTCGCACTCGTATAGTCGTATGTCACTGTGCCCGTCGTCGTGCCTGAATATGTCGCTCCTGTTTCACTCTCTCCTGTTACATTTGTGCTCCACGTAAAACTACCACCTGTTGAAGGTACGGCAGTTACCGTAGCCGATATCGTAGCCGTTTCCATAGAACAAATTGGGGCTGGCTCGCTCAACGTTACCGTAGGAGTCGGGAATACAGTCAATGACGAGGTACTTGTTCCCTGACAACCATTTTCATCCTCTACTTCGACATTTATCGTATAATTTGTTTGGCTTGTCACCGTTCCAGCAGTAAAATTTGGAGCGGCAACATTGGTTGCATCGAAACTTGACGATGCACTTCCCGACCATGTATATTTTTTATATTGTTGTGTCAGCGAAACTTTTGCCACCTCACCATCACACAATTCATCGTCATCTATCAGAATAGAAGGTTCAAGGTTAGAATTAACTGTAACCGTCAACATCGCCCGCTCGCTCTCGCACCCGTTCACCTTCTGGCTCACATAATAATATGTCTTCTCCGCCGTGCCCACTGCAGTACTTGGTGTCGGAGCCGACGTACTACCCGTTCCGCCAGTGGCATTAGTTCCGTACCAATACAACGTTCCGCCAGAACTTGGTGTCGCCGTCAATGGTTGTGCACTTGCCAGTTCACAATAAGAGACATCAGCAGGTTTTGGAGCGGCTGGTATTGCGTAGAACGTCAACTCTATAGTCTTGGGTTCCGCAGCGCAACCATCTGAACTTTCGTAATTCAAAGTCACCATAACACGTGTATCAGTTGTAACACTTGCGGTCACCGTTGCCGTCGCACCGTTACCCGTCACACCTTCGCCCGACCATGTGAATGTACCTGTTCCGCCGTCACTTGTACTACCCGTTAGAGTTATTGTTTCACCAGAACAAACGGCCAACTTATCGGCTGATATGTCATTCAATATTGGTTTAGCGTTTATCGTCACGGTTACTGGCGTCGCATCGGAAGAACATCCGTCTAACGATGCCGTCACACCGTACGTTCCGCTCTCACTCACCGCACTAAAATTTCTAGTAGCTCCTACTCCTGTTGCTCCATCGGACCATACAAATCGTGCATCGCTTTGATCACTTGTGGCAGTCAAGGTAACTGCTCCATTCCCTTCACAAACAGTAGCAGGATTAGCAGAAAGAGTAGCTGTCGGGACAGGCTTAATCTTAATTGTTGCAGAACCCGACGTTGATGTTGCCGTACATTTTCTATCCTTCAATGCAGAAATCGTATAGGTATATTCGCCTATGGCAGTCGGAGCAGGGATCGTGTATGTCGCATTAGTTGATGACACATTGGTATAGGTTTGCGTGCCATCACTATACGTAAATTTCCACACTTTACGCCCTGTAAATGTAAACGTCACATCATTAAGATTTGCGACTTCGTCAGCGCAAACCTCTTGGTTTCCACCAGAAATTGTAACTTCTGGTGTCACGTTTGAAAGCACTGTCCACTGAGCTTGCTGCTGACAAGAAGTCAATGTCGGGAAATTCACATCCTTAACAAGAACAAAATAATCATCTTCCTGACCAGCAGTTGTATAACTAACGTTAACAGGCAATGTGGCAGCCGTCGTAGGACCAGCAATAATATTTGCGTCGGCAATGCTTCCTTTGTACCACGTATAACTAAACGTAGATGCATCCGCCTGTTCCGACACTGTTAATTCTGCCGATTCACCCGGACAAAGTAAATCATCACCATAGATGGTCAATGGTCTTGGGGAAGAACAGGTTGGACAATCCATAATAACCTCAACCGATGGTGAAATAGAATAGTTTTTACAATAGTTTGTCTGCGAGAAAACCGATGTTGTATTTAAGGTATTTGCCGTAGCAGCTACAACACGGAAAAATACCGATTGACCTGTACGCAGACCGTCAAAAATCTGTGATTCTTTTGGATTTGGGATTCTATAAGTACTTGAATTAGATTTTGTTATGTCAACCCAACTTGTTTCTACATCTGGTGTTTTGGAGTACTGAAATAAATATTGCAATGTTGAACCATAGTACGAGGTTAACAAATTACTTGCCACCGAACCAAGCACCAACGGGTCGGAGCAAACATACGTAACACGTTCTAACTCACCAACATCAGAGAACAAATCCAAGGCAGGCGATGAACACGCCATAATTTTTATATCGTCAATACATAAGTCACAACCCTTATCCCAGAAATTGTAACCACTTCCATCAGAACCACTATAAATCTCAAAAACAATATCCGTTTCCGTCAAAATCAGGTCATCTATAACGACACGTTGCCAACCTGCACCTTTCCCTGGTGAGAAATTCTCCACTTTTCCCAAAACCGTTCCTTGTCTATTCTTGATATACAAAGAAATGATTGGCGACGTACCGTCGGACATATTACCAACATAACACTCAAACGTCAATTTCTTTCCTGTACACAATCCAGTAATTTCATGTTCAAACACATTACCTTCGAAATTGTGTTTCACATTCATAAACAGACAGGCACTATTCTCCACTCCGTCTATCATACTGGAGTGGTCCTGTGTAATGGCACCGTTACCCGTCATCCATGTTGCCCAATAGTCAGTTTTGTAACCTTGACTCGTAGGAACGACAACAGCATACGAACCATCGTTTACCTGTCCCGTTGCATCGAAAGAACCCGCACCTGAAGGCATTGAGAATGGGCAGTCATTTCTGTGCATAATCCAATTTGACGGAGTAGTACTTGTTGTTCCGTCAGTTGAAACATATTCGTGTTCTCCTGTGAAATGGCCAAAGTCCTCATAATAAATTGTTTCACGAGAAGAATATACATAATTACCAGAATTAGGAGGATTTTCGGTTTCACAACATGTTATAGTAGTCACCTCATATGTATTTGTTAATGAGCCATTTACTGATGCACGATAATACTTCTTGGGAGCAGTTATCTCTTCGTACAAGCTCGACATTACAGAGACCGTTGACCAAGAAGAACCATTTGTTGAACTTTCCCATTTATATGTTGCATCATCACCATAATCCCGATTAAACATTAAAAGTGTCTGCTCACCACGACACATTTCGTGACCCTGCCCCGAAACAATTATTGGAGCCACAACACCATTTATTCTTATTTCTGAGATTCCTATTAAACTTTCCGTCTTATAATTACTACCTGTCTCTATTTTTACCGTTACCTCATGTTCATCAGATGATAGAGTACCACTATAGTCATACGTATATGCTATACCAATTTGCTCCGGGGTATAGGCATCAGTGTTCTTCCTATTCCCATTTACACCAATTATCAAAGACGCTATTTGATCCCATGGCTTCAATCCTGGATATACTGTTTCTACCCACCCTCCATGATCTATCGTTTGTACAACCATCGGCTCATGCAAGACATAATAAGTTACACTCACACTATACGCCGTGCCTGGCTTTAATCCCTTTGCCGTATAAGTAAGAAATTCTTTTTGAGAACCCAATAAGAAAGGCGAAGCAACATACATTGCATCGTATATATCAGGATAAATGCTCGTATCATCATTCTCATTTGTACCTAATTTACGAGGATTATCAACAATAACCCATGCTTGTCTACCAGATTGGAAATCAGAAGCCTCAGCCATATAATTTATAGTTGAAGAAATCTCATTACCCATAGGACCGAGATGCTTAATTGTTGAGAAATCCCATCCCCAATCAGTATTACCCTCTTTTTGGTCAAAAGTAGTTCCACCGACAAGTGCCATTTGTGCTACTGACACTGCAGTTGAAAACAACAATCCAACTATTATACCGAAACGTTTCATAACTTTACGTTTTAATTTCAACTTTGATTTCTTAATTTCTATTAAGACTACAATTACGTCTTAAAAGTTTCAAAGTGTAAAAATAACACTTTTATTTGAAAAGTCAACTATTATTGCCAATAAATCTGCATGAAACATAAGGTTTTATGTCTTTTTTGGAGGAAACAGAAATCCAATTTTTAAAAAAGTTTTTTACACAAAAAACAATAATTTCTTACCTTTGCACAAATCGTAAAAAAATGAAACGGATTTTTCTTTCTCTCGTGTGCTGTATTGCACTTTCGGTTTGTTTCGCACAACCCAAAAACATAATTCTCGTAATGGCTGACGGTGTAGGATATAACCATGCCAACATTATGTACTACAATAAAAGTTGCGTGCTTCCTCATTTTGACGTCCAGCTTGCGGTTTGCAATTATCCCACATATTGGGAAACGCTTGATAAAAAATATTTGGCAGAAACAGGTGCTGAAAATTACGTTAACTCCCATTATCGTCACGTGGATAATTATCGTGGCGACTACCATGTGCGAAGAGTTTGGCAGGAATTTGAATATGCCGATTCGCTTCCCATGACCCCTATCACAGCAGGTTCTGCCCTCGCAACAGGAGTGAAACCCGCCTTCGATGCAGTAAGTTATGATATGGACGACAAAGATTTGGAAACTATTATCGAACGGGCTTTTGCTAAAGGCAAGGCTACCGGACTTGCCACCGATACAACGATTATTTCCAACAATGCGATTTTGCCGTTCGCTTCGCATGCTGAAGTGGCAAATGACAAAAACCAATATCAAAAAATAGTGACGACTCAAGTATTCCCCTTGTTATCTTCTTCTCAAGTGAATGTTCTCATTTCGTCAAAAAAAATTGAAACCTCAACTGATAAATACATTAACGTGATGTCAGTAGAAGATTTCCCAACTACAATAGACAAAAGCATTTATTTCGGGAAAGAATCGCTTTCAACAGCGGAATATGCTACTGCAAGCACAAAAAGTTTGGACGCTTTGGCGACAAACGAAAACGGATTTGTGTTCGTGGCAGAATATACCAAGGCCGCACACGCTGCCGAAAAACAAGATGTTGATGCTACGATTACCGCAATGTATGACTTTAACACCTATGTTTCCTCCATTTATAACTGGGTAGAACAAAACAGCAAATGGGACGAAACGCTTATGATAGTTGTAGGTTCATACGAACAAGGATATGCCACAAGCAAATCATTCGACAAAAACACACCTGTGAAAAACTATTTGTCAACGTCAAATTCAGATTTTCAATACAATAGCGAATACCCGACAAACTTATTAACTCCCCTCTTCGCAAAAGGGAACGGAAGTGATTTATTGCAGAACTACGCTGACGAAACAGACTTTGTATTAGGAAGTTACATAAGTAATACTGAAATTGCACAAACAATTTTCCGCCTTATGCCGAACGAAATCAAGCGCCCCAAAAACATCATTTTCATGGTGAGCGACGGTTGTGGCATTTCTCCTATAAAAGCAGCAGAATACTACACAGGAAAAAAGGCTTCGTTTGAAAGTTTCCCTGTTCAACTTTGGAACTGTACCCATGCATCGGCAACATCGGGTAACACAGGTTCACTTTCGGAATGGAACAATACGTATGAATCGCGACTTGCGTGGACAGGGAAAGATTATCTCTGGAAACGAAAAAATGCCACGTGCTCCGGTGCTTCGGGCACGGCTATGGCAACTGGTCAAAAAACCTACTACTATTGTTTGGGCGTTGACCTTGAACGAAACGCACTCAAATCTATCGGTCGTTACGCAAAGGAACTCGGAAAGGCTTCGGGCGTCGCTACCAATAGTCCTTACTACGATGCTACTCCGGGAGCATTTTTCACCAACAATGAATCACGAACAAACTATGGGGAACTTTCTCGTCAGGTGGTTATAGAATCTGTTGCTGATGTGGTTATCGGTTGTGCTCACCCTGAATTTGACCAAGATGCCCAGCCAGTGGAAAATCCTGATTATACAAACGTTGGAGGCAAAGAAATTCTTGACGGACTACGTGAAGGAGCAACCGAATACGGCGTTGCATCAAATTCAGGCTGGACAACTGTCCGCGACATTGACGGCGATGACGAACCAGACCCATGGACATTCGTTGAAGACAGTGCCTCGCTTGTACAATATCTCAAGGGGGAAACACCCAAACGTCTGTTCGGTATTATGCCTGTTGATGGTTCCATGCAGTTCTATCGCACAGGAACAAACGTTCACGAAGTGCACTATGACGATTGGAACAAAGAAATGCCTACCATGTGGCAAATTGGAATGACGGCAATCAATTGCCTTTCGAAAAACGAGAACGGTTTCTTCGTTATGATTGAAAACGATATGGTTGACCTTGGCGGACACAAAAACCGTGTAGGACGCCAAATCGAGGAAGAAATTGAATTCATAAAAACGGTTGATTCTGTGATTGCATGGGTTGAAAAATACAGTAGTTGGGACGAAACTCTCCTCATAGTCACTGCTGACCACGAAACGGGCTTCATTGCCGACCCGACATTCGGCAAAGACTCCATATTGCTAAATCACTGGCAAATTATTGACAACGGCGTTGGCAACATTCCTGGACTCAAGTATTACGCTACGGACCATTCAAACCAATTAGTTCCTCTTTATGCAAAAGGTGCTGGCTGTGAATTACTTAACAGCTATGCCGATGAATGGGACTTTGTTCGTGGAAAGTACCTCAACAATTCGGAAATTGGTCAGGCAATGTTTGAATTATGGAACGGTACACCACGAGAAATCATAAATAACTGTCCGACCCTGAATTACTTTGACACCATCAAAGTCGTCGCACAAAAAGATTTTTCATTCTCTCTGCCCAAAGATTTCATTCTTGACAAAGAAAATGACCTTGTAATCAATAAAATCACTAAACCGACGTGGGTTAAAGTTGATAAGGAAAATCTTACATTTACGGGAACAGCTCCCGCTATGCTCGGCATTCAAGCTCTCAACTTCAAAGTTTCCGACGGCGGTTCAACGGGTGCGGGAGTAAAAGACTTCACTTTCACAGTTCGTATAGAAGTGTGCAAAGAAACGGAACCTGAAGCGATTGAAAGTGTTGACAATAATGTGGTTGTATATCCAACTATAGCATTGTCGAATATCACGGTAAAATCCAATGGAGACAAGGGACAAGCCATTATACGTAATATGCAAGGACAAATCATAAAAACTATCAACCTGACAGGCAAAGAAACTGAAATTTCGGTATCAAATTTGCATAGCGGAGAATATATGCTTCAAATAATTGAGAACGGAAATGTTACGACAAAGAAAATTATCATTCATTAGTTGTATTCTGTTTTATTTGCTTTATTCTTTCTCCGTCAATGCGCAGACATTTTCGGGATTTGTCCGTGATATTGACTCAAAAGAACCGATTTCACTCGCAAAAGTGTGGGTAAAAGGCACCACAAATGCCGTTCTCACGCAGATGGATGGTTCATTTATGCTCAGTCCCGTAAAACCAACCGATACGGTACAAATCAGTGTCTTGGGATACAAGGATTTCGAAATCCGTGGCTCTGCAATTTCTCGGCAACCAATGGAAATAGAGTTGCTCCCCGCCTCAATTCAGATTGACGCCGTCACCGTTCTGCCAGGTAAAAATCCTGCTATCCCCATTGTGAAAAAAGCCATAAGAAACCGCCACAACAATCGTCCCGACGGGGTTAAAGACATTGAACTCATAGAGTACAACAAACTGAATTTCAGTTTGAGCGGCATCGACAGCACCGTGTTCAACGTGGGTTTCTTTAGAAAACATCCCGACATTCTCATAAAAACGAACGACTACGACGACACATACAACGTGCCGCTCTATTTTTCGGAATATATGACATACGAGAAACGTCGTGAGAACAAACCACCCGAAGTACAGGAAATCGTCAAAAATCAACACGGGAGCAGTTTTATCGAAAGTGACATCGTGTCAAACTACATTGAAAGTCTGAACGAGGATATGACATTTTATGGTAATCTCCGATTCCTTCAAAAAGATTTCATCAGCCCAATCGCAGCACAAGCGTTGGTTTACTACCGATACTACCTCGACGATTCCTTGACCGACAACGGAAAAACCTATTATCGTCTTCGTTTTAAGCCGAAAAACTCACAAGATTTGGCCTTTTTCGGATATATGATTATTGAAAAAGAATCGGGAACGCTCACCGAAATTGACGCGACTCTGCAACCAACCTCAATACTGAACTTCGTGAGAAAAATGCGTTTGTTCGAAAAGCTACAACTGACAACAAACGGCGAATGGTTCCGACGACAACAAAAAATGACAATAGAATTTGTTCCTGAACTCTCGAAAGATACTGCCTACCACGCTATTAATACTCCTTTGACAGCAATAAAATCAACATCATATATTATTGATTCTGTGCAAATTAACGATTATCTTACGAATCGTATCATTCCTGGGAAATTCAACCTTCGTCGTTCGCAATCAACGATGAAGGACACTTCGTTCCTCAATCTCTACCGACCCGACACGCTTTCGAGTCTCGACATCGTTACGCAAAAAGCAATAGAAACAAGCAACAACATTGGTACGGTGAAAGCAGCGAACAAAGTGATGAATATGCTTATGTACGGCTATCTGCCGCTTGGTTATATTGATTTCGGACCATATTTGTACTTTATCCAAAGTAACAAGATTGAGGGAATACGACTGAACCTTTGTTTTCGTACGTCGGAGAAATTCCACGACAAAATGTTGTTTGGCGGCTATCTTGGCTATGGATGCAGAAACCACCAATTCAAATATGGATTGCAGTATTCGCTGAAAATGCCAAGCAAATACTATGGTGCATTTCACATTCGATACGACCAAAATATCTATCGTATCGGCGACTATATGCAACCACTTGATTTCATTCGCGAAAATGTGCTGGTTCAATCCGATGACAATCTACTGTCGGCTATTACCGCACATAACGAAAACGAGGCCGTATATTTCGTAAAAAAAGGCGTTGCGGCATACGAGCAACAGATTTCGCCCAACATCATTCTAAAACCGTCGTACACCCACGCCATTCACTACAATCCGCCGTATGTGCCGATTACAACCCCATCGGGTGACACTGTTTCAAGTATTACGACGAATAATTTTAGTTTCGACATCCGCCTTTCATATAAGGAAGCCATTTCTAACAACCATTTCCGACGAATTTATATTGATTCGCGCTATCCTGTGTGCCATTTCAACGTTTCGGTCGGAAACTATGCGTTCAACAATACAACCGACTGGTACACGCAGTTGCGACTTGTTGTCCGACACGACATTCTCCTCGGTATTGGACGAATGAAATATGTAGTTGAAGCGGGTATGATAAACAAACCGGTGCCATTCCCTATGATGGAGATTCACCGAGGAAACGAGACGGGAAGCAGCGGGGAATACTATTTCAATCACATGAAATATCTTGAATTTGCAAGCGACGCGTTTGTCAACCTCTACGCAGAATATGGAATGAACGGATTTTTCTTCAACAAAATTTGGTTGATTCGCAAATTGCAACTCCGTGAACTGTTGACGTTCAAGGCCTGCTACGGAAAAATGTTGAACGACAACAATTCTTTAATTTCCTTGCCGTCAAACACTTATGAATTGACTATGCCGTATATGGAAGCTGGCGTAGGAGTTACCAACTTATTGAAATTCATACGTATAGAATATATCTGGCGACTCAATTATCTTGACCATCCCGATATTAGCAAACGAGGATTATTCATCCGATTTAATTTCGAATTCTAATTGTTGGTCGTGGCAAACGGTAACCGAAACGTACAGCCCGACTTCCACTCCGAACAACCATACGCCGTCTTGCCTTTTATGATTTGCCCTTTTCCACACGTCGGACAAGGTTTACCGATTATGGAATCGTCAGCAACCAAAGGCGTGTCTTGCTTTTCTTCGGATTTTTTCTTTGACTGACGCGGTTTCGCAGGTTTCTTTTCTCCCTTTGCCTTCTTTGCTGTCTCCTTTTTCACCTCCTCCGTAATTGCCACACGACGATTGGTGTTGTCACGCAAAACAGTAGTAACAATCTCCGAAACCATTTCTTTCAACTCGTCAAGAAATTGTTTTGCCGAATATTTCTTTTGCTCTATCTCACGCAGTTTCTTTTCCCATTTTCCCGTCAATTCGGCACTTTTGAGAGATTCCTCATAAATAAGGTTTATCAGTTCCACGCCCGTCGGGGTTGCTATTAAATTCTTTTTGTCTTTTACGATATAACGCCGTTTGAACAATGTCTCAATAATCGCGGCACGCGTGGATGGACGTCCGATACCGTTTTCTTTCAACGCGTCACGTAACTCGTCGTCATCAACCATTTTTCCCGCTGTTTCCATAGCTCGCAGCAAAGTTGCTTCGGTATAAGGTTTCGGTGGTTGCGTCCATTTTTCGGCAAGTTCAGGCTTATGTGGCCCCGATTCGCCTTTGGTAAACGACGGCAGCGTCTTCTCCTCATCTTTCTTTTCCTCGTCGTCTTGACCGGCGTTCCCAAATACGACACGCCAACCTGGGTTCAAAATCTGTTTTCCCGTGGCTTTGAATTCATAACTGCCGACCTTGCCCAAAACCGTAGTCGTTGCAAACTGACAATCGGGATAAAACACGGCAATAAACCGTCTCGCAACAAGGTCGAACACCCGTTCCTCGTTTTGTGACAAGCCGTGTGGCGTGACGCCTGTCGGAATAATTGCATGGTGGTCGGTCACTTTTGACGAATCGAACACTTTTTTGCTTTTGGGTAGACTTTTACCCTTAAACGGCTCCAACAACGGCACATACGTTGGCACACCTGCCAATCCACCCATTATATTAGAGCATTTCGGATAAATATCGTCGCTCAAATATGTTGTATCAACACGCGGATAGGTCGTGAATTTCTTCTCGTACAAACTTTGAATCAACTGCAAAGTCTGATCAGCCGAAAACGAGAATTTCTTGTTACATTCCACCTGCAACGAAGTCAAGTCGAACAAGCGTGGCGGTGCTTCCGTGCCTTTTTTCTCTGACACGTCGGTCACGGTGAACAGCCCGTCTTTTACCTCATCCAAAATCTTTTGACCCTCTTCCTGCGAAGAAAATTTTCCCGACGTTGCAGTAAACGTCGTGTCACGATACACCGTTGACAACACCCAATACTGTTCGGGCGTGAAATTTTCAATCTGTTGCTGACGATTGACTATCATTGCCAAAGTGGGCGTTTGCACCCGACCAATAGACAAAACTTGTTTGTTCTGTCCATATTTCAGCGTATAGAGTCGTGTGGCGTTCATTCCCAAAAGCCAATCACCGATTGCACGTACCAAGCCTGCCTCGTACAGCGACTGATAATTTTCCTGAGGTTTCAGGTTATTAAACCCATCCTTGATAGCATCCTCGGTCAACGAAGAAATCCAAAGCCGTTCCACAGGACATTTTACCCCGGCTTTCTGCATCACCCACCGCTGAATCAGTTCCCCTTCTTGACCGGCATCACCGCAATTTATAATCTTGTCGGCATGTTTCATCAGCGTTTCTATCGTATGGAACTGTTTGGCTATTCCCTTATCATCTATCAACTTTATGCCAAACTGTGGAGGAATCATCGGCAATCGCGAAAGCGACCACGATTTCCACAAATCGGTGTAGTCGTGAGGTTCCTTCAATGTGCAAAGGTGACCAAACGTCCACGTTACCTGATAGCCGTTACCTTCCAAGTACCCGTCATGGCTTGTGTTAGCTCCCAAAACATGGGCTATATCTTTCGCAACACTCGGTTTTTCAGCAATACAGACTATCATAATTACAAATAATTTTTCATTCTACAAAGGTAATCAAATTTCTGCGTTATAGGCATTAACAATGCATAATTCATAATACACAATCAGACTGTGCCGTAAGGTACGTACAACAACGTTTTTAGATGAATATAAGGTAATGTTGTGCCTCCCGAAACACCTACCGTTTCTTAAATTTATCTTTCACTGCCAAAAGAATCAGATTCTTATCCAATCCCATTTTGTTGAATGCAAACAGGCGATTGCCCAAATCTTTGAAACTTGCTCCGAAATGATAGACCACATCGTCAATTATGAGAAAACGGTCGTGGAAATTTTCTGCGTATTTTTCTAATCGGATTATTTTGTCTGGATATTGCGAATCGTGCAATTCCTTGACTCTCAATAAAGACTCACCAATCCGTTCCGTGTAAATCGTTGCCGAAACGCCTTTCTGCCGGACGTCAAGAATTTCAAATGTTGCGGCGTCAACGTAGCCGTCAATCATAATAACTTCTCGCTTTGCCTGTTTTATAAGGTCTTCCACACAAACACGTGCGTCAAAAATCTGTCCTTCGTGCAACAGTCCTTCAACTGGTGGCAATGAAGTACGAACGAAAAAATCTATTTTGTTTTCTGTTTGGGCTACACGTTGTTCCAATCGTTCAAAACGCTGATTTATCGAATATCCGCGCAACAGGTATTCTTTTAGAACCTTATTTGCCCATTGGCGGAACAATGTGGCGTTTCGGGAATTGACACGATAGCCGACAGATAATATTGCGTCAAGATTATAAAAATGAGTCTTGTATTTCTTTCCATCTTTTGCAGTATATTCCAAAATGGAATAAACTGATTTTTCTTGTAATTCACCTTCGTTGAATATATTACGCAAATGTTTGGATATTGCAGGTTGGTTCACACCAAACAATTCCGCAATCTGTTGTTGCGTCAGCCACACCGTTTCCTCGTCTAACCGCACTTCCAACGACACCATTTCGTTGGGTTGATACAAAATTATTTCGCTTTTTAGGCTTGAATCCATTTCATTTTTCATAGATCACTACTCTTTATAAATTGGTTGCCCAAAAGTAGCGATTCTTTTTTGACTATGCAATCATTTCAACACAAAAAGGCTGCCACAAGGCGGCCTTTCATCTACAAAATTACCGTACCGAAACGCTAACCGATTTTCCATCAACAACCACAAAATACACCTCTGCCATGAGGTTTGCATTTGTGATTTTGACAATTTTGTAATTATTCTCCAAAAATCCCTTTTGACAATCCCGAAGTTTTTTAATACTTTTGAAACAAAATAAAAGTAAAGTATGAATTAGAAAGAAATATAAAGTTTAACATATAGCATTAACTATTATTCGCATTCAAAAAAAGCGTAGGAAACTGATTTTGAAAAATCGGATAATGTAATTCACGGGAAGTGTAGTTCCTATCACACGCTTATGTTAATGCTCACACGACAGTGTGGGCTTCTCTAAGTGTGTGACGGGTTCATTCCTACGCTCCCGTGAATGCGAGTAGAAAAGTTCACACTTTTCTTTTATCCGCAATCGATTGATAGTTAAGCACAAAACTATCAACCGATGAATATAAAAAAAATTGAAATTAGTCGATGGACACTATTTATTATCTTCGGATTGTCCATTTTCGTAAAATGTTTACTATTCCATCTGTTTTGCTTTAATTACGTGGCTGTTAGTAGTTTATGGAATGCACCACACGATTTCTTTTCATTTTATGTCGCAAAACTTTTGCCTGCACTATCCATTGCAAGTTTTGTCTTTATTTTTAAGCGAAAATGGTGGATGATAATGGCGTCAATCATTATTGACTTATGGATGGTGGCGAATTTTATTTACTATCGTGCAAACGATTTGTTTCTTGATACAGAAACAATTATGATAGTAGACAATCTAAACGGCTTCTGGAGTTCGATTGCAACATACTTGAATTGGAAAAGTCTATTGTTCTTTGTGTTGACTATTCTATTATGTGTTTTTCTTGCTTTTGTAAACGTGAAAAACGAACGGAATTGGAAACATTTTGGAATTGCCACAGCCATATCCGTTATTTTGTTTTTGGGAGACCATTTCGCAGGGTATTCGACGTATAAAACGACAACACAAGTAGATTGTTGGAAATATTCTGCATTCAAAGTTGTTTGGCGAATGTCTTCTGGTAATTATTTTTATGATAATTGGGTTCGTTCGCAATGGGTAGAGGCGCAAACCCCACTACATTTCTTTCCCAC
>JAEEGH010011392.1_pt1 | contig 20183 bp, 12 predicted proteins | sample 9134181 | NCBI WGS metagenome assembly JAEEGH01 (sample SAMN16246544, study PRJNA631951) | gut metagenome | biome: gut microbiome; feature: rumen; material: DP-attached | host: Bos | place: Iran: Karaj | collected 2018-10 | reverse complement strand
CTTCTGGGATTACGTGGCGGCGTTCTTTATATCAACGGGGAGCCTGCCGCTATGACCCTTGCCGCACCAATTTCTGATGATGTTATTGATGTAATTTACGAAAAATCCTTTGGCGAATTCGAGAAAAATGGTGCCTACGCGGTAATAAACCAGCAGTTTGCCCGCCGTTGTCAGGATTTTCTTTACATTAATCGCGAAGAAGACATGGGCGTAGAAGGTCTGCGTAAGGCAAAGCTTTCTTATAAGCCTACAATGATTCTCGAAAAATTTTACGGTATAATCGAATAGGAGGGAGGAGCCCCTCCCTTCGGCCGCATTTCATTGCGTCCTACCCTTCCAGCGGGGGCCTCCCCCGCAACGCCCCCGGAGGTTTCATATGTTAACTTCAATCCTCGCAAAAACAACCTGCGCAAACTGCAAATTCTGCTGCAGCTTCCGCCGCCAGAGCCTTTGGGAAACCCCGATTTTTGACGAAGAAACCATGAAAAAGCTTCAGGAGCTCTACCCGTCAGCTAAATTCCGCCCTGCAGGAAATAGCAGCCATTCTTACACCTTCGACATTTCCGACGCATACAAAACACAAGATCCCGAAGAAGAAGCACTCTGCCCCTTCCTCGACCCAAACCACGGCTGCGCACTTCCGCCAGAACTCAAACCTTTTGACTGCAAAATCTGGCCGCTCCGTGCAGTTCAGCACCCTGAGCCCGACAATTCCAAAAAACTAGCCGTTGCCCTCACTCCAACCTGCCCTGCAATCAATAATGTTCCACTTGAACGCGTCCGCGAACTTGCAGAATCAGGTCTCGGCCAGCAAATTCTCGACTACGCAGCCTCACATCCCGATATTATCAAAGAATCAAGCGAATTTCTTTCAAATATCATCTATAAATAAATTCATAGCAGAAAACTTTATTTGCATTTATAATGATATGTTATGGGACATAACAGTTCAGAAACAAAATCTTATGATATTTCCACGCTCAGCCGTCTGATGAAAAAGGATTTAATCTTTGTTATTGCTGTTTTCCTTATTCTGCTTTTGATTTTTACTGACATAAGTATTTACGAATCCTTTGGCTCCGTACGATCCAGAAAACTCGAAGCTTATAATCTTGCAGCATTATGTTCCTCAGAAATTGAACGCAACTGTATTCATACCTTTCAGATAAATGGAATATTTGCTTCCCTGGTAATGCTTGATGAAGCCAATCAGAAGAATTTTGAAGAAATGGCAGCCCGCATTCTCCCGGATTTTCCCGCAGCAGATTGTGTTCAGCTTGCACCCAATGGAATTGTTTCTTCAGTTTATCCGCTGCAAGGTAACGAAAAAGTCCTTGGCCATAATCTTTTTGAAGATGAAAAACGCGCCGATGAAGCCTATAAAACAAAAGCCAGCGGCATAATGACAATAGGCGGTCCATATCCTCTTATACAGGGTGGAGACGGATTTATCGGTCGTCTTCCTGTTTTTCTGGATGATCAGAAAACACAGTTCTGGGGTTTTGTAAATGTAGTAGTTCGTGTTTCGAGAATCATTGAAACAATGAATATTTCTACAATGGAAAGCCGCGATTATGTTTATTCAATTTATAAAATAAGTGATGTTACAGGAAACCGTACCCATATTTACGGAACCGACCTCGAAAAACTTCATAAACCAATCAGCGTTCGCATTGATATGCCTAACGCACACTGGGAACTTGCAATTGCCCCAAAAAGCTTCTGGGTAAACATACATCTTGTAATCGTTCTAACTACCCTTTCTCTTCTTTTGATTTGTGCCTTTACAATTCTAACCCTGCTTTTCTTAAAACTCCGTCAAAGCAATATTCGTCTTGCACAGGTTGCAACATTAGATCAGCTTACCGGTCTTTATACAAAACAAACAGCAATTTTCACACTAAAAAAAGAAATTGATTATGCAAAACGTAACGGAAGCCAGGTTGCTGTGTGTTTTATAGATATGAATAATTTCAAACAGATAAATGACAGATTCGGCCACACCGTTGGCGATACCGCGCTTGCTAAAGTCGCAAAACGTCTTATGGAATCTGTCCGACCAGAAGATATTATAGCCCGCTTTGGCGGCGATGAATTTATAATCATCTTCAGAGGAAAAAATACCGGTACAGATTATCAATCTACCGTTGAACGAATAAGAACCGTTTTAAATGTTCCCGCTAAGCTTTCTGCCCATGTACTTGCAGATATTTCAGCTTCAGTTGGTCTTGCAGTTTATCCTACCAATGGAAACGGAGTTGAAGAACTTATAGCTTATGCAGATAAAGCTATGTATAAAGAAAAGGCCTGTATGAAGCAGGCCGCAAAAATCGAAACAAATATTGAAACCATATAAAAAGTCAGAGGTTGTTATGAAAAAATCCAGTTTTCTCTTTTTGGCTGCTGTTTCAGCTATCCTAACGTTCGGTAGTTGTAAAAAAGCACAGGCACAAAGTTCAGATTCCCTGATGTCTAAATCAGATATCTCTTCCCAGGGCTCTCCTGAGTATAAGGAAAGGAATTCTCTTAATCTGAACACAGATAGTACCAATCAGGTAGATTATGATTCAATCAAAAAATTCTTTACATTGGATTATACTCATGAATATCCTGATTCAGCTTTTGCCCCTGCAGAAGATTCTAAAAAATCAAAGAAAAAAACTGCAGATAAAACTGAAGAAAGTAAATCTTATATTCCAGGAATCAGAAAGCTTGCAGACTACGTCACAAAATATATGACTAAAAAAGCAAACCTTCAGGACTACAAACCAAACGATGAACTGGAAGAAGACGATAATACAAAAGAGTTCTATATAGAAGACTGGGGTCCTCAGGGAAAAATCGTTGCAGGTGAAAATCATCCATCTTTCTATGTAATTTTCTCACGCCCTGTCCGTTCTCTTCAGGCCTTAGACAAACCTCAGTCTACTTCAGACATAATGACTATTGAACCTGCTCTCCCTGGAGTATTCCGCTGGTATGGAACAAAACATCTCAGCTTTGAATCAGATATTCCAGCCGATCCTACAATTCAATATACAATCAAAATAAATCCTTCTATAAAAACTCCAGATGGAAAAAAACTTACAGGTGATACAACCTTTACAACTCAGGCAGAACCGGTTGAAGTAATCAACCTTTGGGGTGGATATATTAAAGACAGCGACTGTGCATATAACTGGAATACCGGAGCTCTTCCTCCTTATGAAAACCGCTTTGTTATGCGCACAAATTATACAACCACACTCTCAGCAATTAAACAGAACCTCACTGTTTTAGTAGATGGTACATCCGTTATTTGCGACATTCAGCCTGTTTACAAAGACATTTTCCATATGTGGTCTAACCATGCAGATTTTGATGAAGCAGCAGGCCGCACAAATACCTATCTTGTAGAAATCAAAAGTGATGTTCCTCATAACGCACTGGTTGAAGTAATAAATACAAACGGAAAATCAGAAAGCTACAATACACTCATGACCTTTACAATAGAAGAAGTTGGTGAAATGACAGAATATTCTTCTGCAAAATACACCTGGCCTCTTTCAGTTTATTTCTCTCAGGTTCCAGATAAACAGACCCTCATAAACAATATTACTTATGATAATAATCTTCCGCTCAAAGAAGAAAACATTGTAATAAACGGCCGTTCAGTTAAAATCTGTAATCTTCCTTTTGACTATAAGCAGGAACATACAATCACCTTTAATTCAGAAATTAAAGATAAATACGGTCAGAATCTTTCATTTAAAAAAGCAACATATAAATTTAAGACACCAGAAGTAAAGGCTTATGTAAGATATCAGAATCATGGCACTACAATGCTCGAAGCACAATTCCCTCACAAAATGATTTTTGAACATCAGAATCTTATTTCGGGAACTTATGCACTTCAGAAAACTGACCGTCCTGCTGGAAACGGATATTATGCCTTTAATAAAGACAAGTCTTACTCCAAGCTTTTCGACCTTGGTAAAAAGAATCAGCGTAATTTCCAGGAACTCGATTTAGAGCCATACCTTGATGACGGCTATGGCTTTGTCAGCTTTGAAAGTACTGCAAAATATAAAGAATACAACTACTGGCGTGAAAAATATGAAGATGAAACTTCTTCTATGAGCGGTGTTGTTCAGGTAACAGACCTTGGTATTACAGCCCGAATGTCTATTAATAAAGCTGTAGTAATGGTACGAAGTCTTTCAACCGGAAAACCAGTTGAGAACGCTGAAGTTTACATTGTTCATAATTTAAATGATTATCAGACCTGGGTTGACGGCTCTTATGTTCCAAAGAAGATTTTTGTGTACGGAGATGAATCAACCTATGATAAGATGATTGCAAGAGGCCAGACAGATAAGAATGGTCTTGCAGTTATTACCTACGATGAAAAACAGATTAAAAACATTCAGAGTGATAACCGTAATGCTTTTGTTTATGTTGTAAATGGTAAAGATAAGGCTGCCTTTGCTCCTTCTTCGCATAACACCTGGCGTGCTGGAGTAAACACAGGTTCTATGGACAGAGCACGTACTCCTCAGCAGAGAACCTTTATGTTTGTAGACCGCGGTATTTACCGTCCGGGAGAAATTGTTACATTCCGTGGAATCGACCGCGATCAGCTGCTCGGTTCATTTACACCTCACAGCGGCTGGTATTCAATTACAGCAAAAGGATCCTGGTGGAACTCAAAAGAAATCATTGAACCAATTGTAGGACAGCTTTCAGAAACTGGAGGCTTCTATGGTTCATTCAAAATTCCTGATGATATAGAACGCGGTATTTATAGTCTTGTTTATTCACGTGAAGGCGATTCAAATGAAACAGCAACAATCCGATTTACAATTGCTGATTTTGAACGTGTAAAATTTGAATCATCAATTACAGTTCCAGAAATCACATATTTCAGTGGCGATAAACTCACCGCAAACCTTTCTGCAGACTATCTTGCCGGAGGTTCTCTTAGCGGAGCCAAATATGATATTTCATGGTATAAGCAGGCAACAACTTTTAAAACCTCAGAGCCGGAAGCAAAAGGTTATTCATTCTATACAGGAGTTTATCCAGACAGAATTTATTATTCAAATGATACAGGTGCTCTTGGTGTAGACGGTACAGCAGCTCTCATTTGTGAATCAGAAAAGATTACAGATGGTGCTCCTTATATCTACCATGTTGAATCAGCAGTTACAGATATTTCAAATCAAAGAATTGCAGCTTCAAATGATATTTTTGTTAATGCTGCTCAATTCTATGCTGGTATTGGTAAAGCACAGAATATCAACGGCTTTGCAAAATCTGGAACAAAGCTTGATATTCCTTATATCCTCGTAACACCAGAAGGAAAAGTCATGAAGGAAAGTGATGTACCTCTAAAAGTTTCATCACTTGAATATTCACTTTCTCATGAAGTCTGGACAATGGTTCATGAACAGAGCGTTGACGACACAATCTATACACGTTATGAACGTTCAGATGTAGAAGATGCCAGCGGAGAACTTAAAGCCCTTGCAAAAGGAATTATAAATATTACTCCAAATACAAGCGGCTGGTACACACTCACACTCACTGGAAAAGACAACCGTGGTGGAAAAGTAATCTGTAAGAGTGAATTCTATGTTACAGGAAGCGGCTCAAGCTGGTTTGACCAGTACAATTCAAATTCACTTAAACTTACTCCAGATAAGTCTCAGTATAATCCGGGAGAAACTGCCCACGTACTTCTTGAAAGCCCGCTTCCAGCCGGCGACTATCTGATTACAGTAGAACGTGAAGGAATCTTTACAGAAGAAATCCGTCACTTTGAAAACGGAGCCGAAGTCCTCGATATTCCTGTCGCTGGAAATTATGTACCTGTTGTTTATCTCTCAGTTTCTTCTTACTCAGAACGCCATGGCGCACCAACACATAATTATGGAGAACCAGACCTCGACAAACCGAAGGGCTACTATGGAGTTACACCTATTCTCGTAAATCCTTATGTACGTTCTTTCTCTGTTAAAGTTGAATGTGATAAGCCAAGCTACAAACCTGGAGATATGGCAACAATTAAGTTCACAGCAACAAAAGGCGGAAAACCTTATGAAGGTGCTGAACTTACAGCTATGGCCGTAGATCGTGGAGTTCTCGACCTTATAAATTATCATGTTCCAAATCCAATCGATTTCTTCTACAGCAAAGAAAATTTCCCTCTCAGAGTTTATGGTGGAGACTCACGTGCTTATCTTATGGATCCTGTAACTTACAGTGTTAAAAATCTGGTGGGTGGAGACGCACTTGCAGAAGACGCAGAAAAGGAAGACGAACGAAAAGATTTCCGCCCGACAGCTTTCTTTGAACCTGTTCTTGTAACCGATAAAAATGGTGAAGCAACCGTTACCTTTAAAATGCCAGACAGCCTTACAACTTATCGAATTACTGCCTTTGGTGTAAAAGATGATTTGTTTGCTTTGCAGGAAGAAGAGGTTAAGGTTCAGAACCCAATAAATATTCAGCAGGTTCAGCCACGTCGTCTCCGTGAACGCGACACTGCAGAATGTGGAGTTCTCATTACAAACCTCGACAAAAACGGACAGAACGTAACCGTAAGCCTTGAAGTACTTTCTCCAGATAAAGATACTGCACAGGATATTCTTGAAGGCCGTAAAACAATTCCTGGAAAAGGTTTTGTAGATGGCGAGAGTTCTCACACAGTTTATGTTGCCTCTGGACAGTCCAGCGTAGTTTATTTTGATGTCGCAGCTCAAACAGAAGGAACAGTAAATCTTGTTTATACAATTAAATCTGATATTCTGAATGAAAAGCTTATCTCACCGATTCGTATTGAAAAGACCTTTGTATATGAAACCGTTACTATGACCGGAACCATTTCTGATGGAAGTAAAGGTCTTGAAAAAGAATCTCTGATAATTCCAGGTTTTGCAAAAGAAGGCCGGGGAGATCTTAAGTTTACTCTTGATGCTACACGACTTGGTGTACTTGGCAGTTCAGTTAATTATCTCTTTGATTATCCTTATGGCTGTCTTGAACAGCAAAGTTCACGCATACTACCGTTAGTTTGTTTCGGCGAATACATAGATGTCTTTGGTATGAATTCAAAACTACTGAACATAAAAGACTGTGTCACAAGCTTTACAAAAAAATGGAAGGATTATCAGCATGAAGATGGAGGCTTTGGTTACTGGCCGGATTCATACTATTCTTCTTCATTTGTAAGCATGCGTATTTTATACATCTATGCACTTGCAATGCAGCGGGGTTATACACCAGAAGATATTCCTATCAATGTAAAGAAACTTTCAAAATATGTTTATGATAGAATTCTCGATTATAAATCTCATGTTACTAATTCGAACTTCTATGATTACGATATGGCTTTTGCCTGCTATGTTTACAGTCTGCTGAATGATACTTCCCTCAATTCAGTTCGTGAAGCACTTTATGGCAGAGCAGATGAACTTACTCTTGATTCACTTGCCTACCTTTCGTTAGCTTACCAGAATACAGGTAAAGCTGCAGATACAGAAAAGGCAAAAATCATCAACAAGAAAATCCGTCCATACCTGCAGCCAGATCAGCGTAGTGTCACCCTCTCGAAAAAAGCAAAAACAGGTTACTGGTTCTGCTATCAGAACGAAACAGTTCAGTATACAGCAATCCTCTCTGCTTTTGTATCAGAGAATCCGAACGACAATCTTGTAGACAAATTGATTTATACACTTTTGAAAAAACAGTCCCGAGGTTACTGGCAGAATACAATTACAACTTCTGCTGTACTGGAATCAATTTATACCTACATTCAAAAGCGCAATCTCGACTCTACAGACTATACTGCTACAGCTTCACTCAATGGTCGTCAGCTCATGAAAGAAAGTTTTAAGGGCGCAGCAGCTAAACCTAAAACTTTAAGCCTGCCTTTTGAAGATGATTTTATCTCTTCGCTTTCACGCGATAAGGCTATACCTCTTGTATTTGAAAAGGATGGCGACGGTTACTTATTCTATACTGTAGAAATGAGATACGCCCTTCCAGATGAAGCACAGGCCGCACGCGATGAAGGTTTGAATATTACTTATGAAATCACAGATTTTGAAACTGGTGAACTTATAAATATTTCAAAAGACACCTGTGATGTAACTCTTGAAAGCGGCAAGCTTTACAAGGCTAAGGTTTTTGTACAGACCAACCGCACAAGAGAATATGTTGCAGTTCGTGCACCAATTCCTTCTGGTGCAGAAATTCTAGACTCTACTCTTGTAACAACAGGTTCTGCAGCTCAGAGTAATAATTCACAAGGCTGGCGAAGCTGGATCAGTCACAAGAATATAACTGATAACGAAGTGCAGTTTTTCTGGGATGAAATGCACAGCGGCCGTTACTTCTTTGACTTTACATTCCGTGCTGCACGCCGTGGTATTTATCCTACTCCACCAGTTCAGGGTGAATGTATGTATGAGCCGGAAACCTTCGGCCGCAGCGATGGATATCTGTTTATAATTAAGTAGAATGCTTCGCTGTCGTTTACAGAAATTACGGTGCTCCCGCCGGCTTATCCGTGCGGGTGCACTTATCCTTATTCTTCTCTTTGCTTTTCCTGTGGTACTGCGCCTCATTCCATTTCCTGAGCTCACGGAATTTATGGCGCAGGAATATAGTTGCAGGATTTACGACCGCCGCGGCGAGCTGATTCAGGTAACGGCGCTTAAGGGCGGTGGACGAAGAGAATTTACTCCACTGAAAGAAATTCCTAAAGATCTCCAGAAAGCTTTTCTGAAACAGGAAGACCGCCGTTTTTATTTTCATCACGGTGTAGACTGGTTTTCTCTTTTACAGGCCGCCTCGCAAAATCATCAGTCAAAAAGAATAGTCCGCGGCGGCTCAACAATCTCAATGCAGCTCGCCAAAGCAATAAACAAGGACACCTCTTTAAATTTCCGCCGTAAGTTCTCCGACATCTTTACCGCTTACCGTATAGAAGCAAAACTCAGCAAAAAAAAGATTCTCGAACTCTATTTAAACTCAATTTATTTCGGAGCTAACTCTTATGGCGTAACTTCAGGAGCTCGTTCTTTCTTTGGCTGCGAACTTTCACAACTCAATAAAGGTCAGCTGCAGGTTCTTTCAATAATTCCAAGAAACCCGTCTTTTTATAATCCTGTTGCATTCCCTGAACATTTTAAAATTTACTCAAAAGAAATTGAGCAGGCTGCTCATACAGCGCATTTTTATAAATATCCTTTTAAGCTTCCTCATTTTATAAATTATGTTATTTCTGATTTTAAAAAGAATAATCAAAAGCTTCCCTATAAACTTACTACTTCCATAAATCTTGAAATCTCTCAAATGGCAGAAGATTTTTTAAGGGAAGCTCTCGAAGAAGCACGACCTTCAAGAATCACAAATGGTGCACTTTTGCTATTAGATAACTCAGACGGCTCCGTACTTACCTGGCTCGGTAACGGAGACTTTTTCGACTCTGAAAACTCTGGACAAATTGACGGCGTTCTTGTAAAGAATCAGCCTGGAAGTTCAATGAAGCCTTTCCTTTATGCACTCGCTATTGAAAACAACATACTCCAGCCAGGTACAGTTCTTGCAGATGTTCCAACTGAATTTGGAAACGAAAAACTTTATATTCCTGAAAACTTCAACAACCGGTTTAATGGTCCTGTCCGCACACGAATAGCACTTGCATCCAGTCTTAATGTTCCAGCCGTTTCAACACTTAATAAACTGGGAGTAAAAACTTATCTCGAAAAACTTTACGAACTTGGTTTTGAATCTCTTCGTGAAAATGATGCAGGCCTTAAAGCAGATCTTGGACTCGCTCTTGGAGCAGGAGAAGTTTCATTAAAAGAACTTGTTCCTGCTTTCAGTGTCTTTATAAGAGATGGAACTTATTTACCTCTTAATTATAATAATCAACTAACTAACGGTCGTCAGTTGTACACAGCAGATACATCGCGCATAATTACATCAATACTTTCTGATAAAGGTGCACGTGCTCTTGGTTTTGGTTATACACAAACATTTCAAACCGACTACCCTTCAATTTTTAAGACCGGAACATCCAATCAATATCAAAATATTATTGCGCTCGGAGCAACACAACATTTTACGATTGGTGTGTGGATGGGAAACTTTTCCGGTAACACAGTCATTGGAAAAACAGGATCTTCCCTTCCAGCCTGGGTTGCTAAAAACATTCTCGATAAAATAGAAAACTCAACAACACCTTTCCCTGAACCGGAACACTGGCATAAAGAACGTATCTGTTCACTTTCAGGACAGAAAGCATGTTCAAACTGCCGAGCGGTAGTTACAGAATATGTTAAAGATGGTACAGAACTTCCAGATTGCAGCTGGCACACATCCCTGTCAGATTCAAAGGAAATATCAACCGTCTATCCACCAGAATATCAGCAGTGGCTTCGTTCTCGTCCTGATAAGGGCTTAATTGAATATGCTTTATCACCGCTTACCTTTATTACTCCAAAACAGGACTCCCTGTTTTTCTACAGCAGTCTCAATAAAAATCAGCAGGCTATCCCTTTTGAAGTAACCGGAGGTTCAGAATCAACTCTGGATATTTATTATGATGAAAAAAAAATCGCCACAATCGACCGGCCGTTTAATTTTTCACTTCCGGTAAATCGTGGCGATCATTCATGCCGCGTTCAATGCGGTAACGAAGAACTCATATTGAATTTCAGTGTAAAATAATTTAGCACTTCCAAAGTTTATGCAGATTACAGAACTCCCAAGCACCTTCTACTTTTTCTCCATCAAGAAGTGCAAATTCTGCTTTAGGTTCATCACCAGGCTTAAGCTGCTTTTTCTGAATTCCTTTATTTGTTGCAATTACAATCCACTCAATATAATGCTCTGGAAGCATTGGATGAGCTACTGAACCAACACTTACAGTTACCTTATTTCCTTCTACATTTACAACAGGAACATGCTTTTCAACAGCAGCATCTGTTGTTCCTGGAACAAGTTCTACCATGCTTTCACCACAACAAACTGTAGGAACTCCGGTATCTTTTACAACTACGATAATCTTACCACAGACTGTACAGTAATAAAATTTCACATCCATTTTTTTTATCCTCCTGATAAATCATATTATTAAAGGGTACATAAAGAATTCTCATTTGTCAAATATAAGTCGATTTTTCTACCGATATATATAAAAGTAACATATAATTGTATATAAAGTGTTAAAAATTTAAATCAGCGGAGAGTCATCTTGTATAAACGATTATCTTTTCCTCATTTGTTTTTGATTTTGTTTTCATTCTTATTTTCTGTTTCATCCCTTTATGCCTCAGAAAACTCCATCGCTATGCCAGAAACAAAAAATCTTATAAGACTGGACGGCAAATGGGAACTCTTTCTTGAAAAAACTCCTGAGCAAACTTTTAAACTCGTAGATTCTGGAACTCCTGCAGATTTTATGTCTTCTATTCCAGGAACCTGGAATACTGAAGTATTACATACTGGAAAAACTTCTCCCATAACTTACGGATGTTACAGATACATCTGCACTAATCTGAATCCTGCAAAAAAATATGCAATTCTTACAAGAGAATCTCCCGGAACCTCCTGCGCACTTTACATTAACCGAAAGCTTCTTGGACAAACTGGCGATCCTTTTGCAATGACAAAACCTACCTTCAACGAAAAGCCTAATGCTTATAATCCTTCTCATTCACAGAGTATTCCCTTTTATTGTGAATTTTACCCTGACTCAAATGGATCTGTTGAAATTGTTTTTTTAGTATCCAATTACTTCTATAGAAAAGGTGGCCTCTGGGATGCTGTTTATTTTGGTGAACCCGGATATGTTATGCGTACTAATAATATGACTCTGCTTTTCAATGAATTTGTAATCGGCTGTCTTTTATTTATTACGCTTTTAAATTTAATTCAATTTTTCATCAATAAGAAAAAATGGGAATATTTTTATCTGGGAATCGCCTCTCTTGTTTTTGCATTAAGAATCGGAACTGCTGATTATTGTTCTTTCGGATTCCTTTTCCCAAATCTTATATCTGAAGTAAAAGTTAAACTTGAATATACGGTTTTATGGATTGCACCGATTTCAATTATTCAAATGATATTTAAGATTTATCCTTCACCAAACCGCGTAATTATTTTTAAATGGCTCAAAGAAAAATACATACGACACTTTCTTGTAATTGCAGATTTATTACTTGGTATTTCATCACTGATTGTTCCGGCCTACTATTCAAGCCGACTTGTTCCACCTTTGCAAATCGGTATGGGAATAATTTCTGTTTATGTTATCATCTTTATCATTTCAAACTTAATTAAACATAGAAAATATTCTTTATATAACAGCATAAGTTACAGCATGCTTTTCCTTGGCGCTATTATTGATATCATTTATTCACAACAGAAAGATCTGATGCCTTTTTCTTTCTTCCCGATTTTTCTTGTTGCCTTTGCAATCATTCAGATTCTTATGCTTGCTGCAATTCAAAATGATATTCACAAAAACACAGAAAAATCTTCTCAGGAATTACAACGCCTTAACGAAGCTTACCTTCGCTTTGTTCCAAAAGAATTCCTTCGTCTTCTTAATAAAGAATCAATTATCAAAACAAAACTTGGTGATTATTCAAACATTGAAATGACAATTATGTTCTCTAAACAGAAATTTGATGATTCAAAAGATGATATATCTCTCGAACAGCATTTTGTTCTTTTCAATGAATATCTAAAACAGGTTTCTCCTATCATCAAAAAATATGATGGTTTTGTAAGTAAATTCCTGAGCGGCGGATTTATGGCTCTTTTCCCTAATTCAGAAACCGATGCCGTTCGTGCTGCTCTAGAAATCAATGATTGTACTAAAAATAATACCTGGATTGGTATTCACTATGGCCGAATGATTATCGGAACAATAGGAGAAGAAAATCGTCTCGATGACACAGTTATTTCAGATACCGTAAATACTGCATCGCGAATTGAATCTGTTTGTGAAAAGCTTGGAAAAAACATCATTATTTCTCAAGTACTACATAAGCGTATTTCCCAGGAATCAACATTACCAGTTGAACTTAATGAACTTGAAGCTATTTATGTAAAGGGCAAAGAAAAGCCTCTTCAGCTTTATGAGGTTACGAGAAAAACTAAAAGAACACAGGAGACAGAGTAATGAAAGCATTAAAGAAATTTATTTTTTCAACATTTTTACTTTCAGGGCTTTTTTCTTACAACCAGTTACCTGCTCAAAGCCTTCCTGATTTTTCAATTTCTACCTATAAAATAGAAAATCCTTCTGAGTTTAAACATTCCAGTGTAGAGATAAAATCTAACTGGGATTTCTACTGGGGCAAATTTATTTCTCCTTATGATAATACAACAAAACCTGACGCTGTAGTTTCAACTCCTTCAGACTGGAACAAATATCAACTCTCTAAAGAAATAAATGAAATCACTAAAACAGGTCTTGGTTCTGGTACATATCGTCTTAAAATTACAAATCTTAATCCGGGTACAGAATATGTTTTTCCTACCTATAAACTCGCTTATAATGCCTTTACTGTTTTTGCAGATAAAAAGATGATATATCAGTCTGGAGTTCCATCGGAGAAATGGGAACAGACTATTACTAAACAGTTCTTTGATACAGCCCGCTTTATACCTGGAGATGATGGAACTGTTACGCTGACAATCTTTGTTTCAAATGATTTTTATCGTAAGGGCGGTTTACGTGGAAAGTTTATTCTTTATGAAGAGTCTTATTATAGAAATTATTATTTCCGTACATTAACCTCTTATTCTATTTTTACCGGCATCCTTTTAATGATTTCCATTTATTGTCTTTTGAATTTCTTCCTTAAGAAAGATAAATCTTCCTTATATCTTTCGCTTTTAATTCTTTCAGTATTTACAAGACTTGCTACTGCTGATTTTTCAGTTCTTAAAGTGATTTTCCCAAATCTTCCTTTTACTGTAATGCTTCGTATAGAATATATTTCTGTATTCTTTATACCAGGTTTCCTTACACTCTATATTGATACTTTAAATAAATTTATTTTCAAAAAAATACCAGCAATGGTTATTGCTGCTCCAAGTTTTGTTTTCTTTATTCTTGATTTAGTACTTCCAATCAGACAGGCAAATATGACCGTTCCATACATGCAGACTTACATGTACACTGTAATAGCCGTTGATTCTCTGCTTTTTATAATCAGCTTCTTTAAAGCACGGGATGTAATTACAACAATTTCTATTATATCGCTCGTTATTGTTGCTCTTGGTGCTACCTTTAATATTCTTGCAATTCATCATATTAAAATTTTTGGTGGTATCAATTTCCTGATTCCAGCTTTTGCACAATTCGCTTTCTTGCAGATTATTCTTCTGGCCTATATTCAGAATAAGAACTATCTCAAAGTTTTTGAGCTTCATGATTATCTTAATGAAACAAATAAAGCCTATTATCGTTTTGTACCAAAAGAATTCCTCGAACTTCTCTGCAAAAAAGATATTACAGAAATCACTTTGGGTGAATATAAAATTTCTAAAGCTGCAGTACTTTCTGCAGATATCAGAAACTTCACTTCTACTTCCGAAAAACTTGTACCTATTCAGGTTTTTGATATGCTGAATTCTTATCTTCGTCGAGTAGCTCCTTTAATCCGTAAATACAATGGTATTATTGAAAAATATCTTGGTGACGGAATTATTGCGATTTTCCCGGAAAGTTCTGAAGCAGCTTTAAATTGTGCAATTGAAATGCAGGAACAGATGATAGAACTTCGTCAGGAATTTGCAGAACGCGGAATGCCTCAGATTAAAATAGGAATCGGAATTCACTATGGTGATATTGTAATTGGAACAGGCGGAAATAACGAACGTATGACTGAAATTTCACTTTCCAAAGATATTGATATAGCAATTCTAACAGAATCTAAAACCAAACAATATCACAAACCTATTCTTGTTACTTATGATGCAATTAAATATGCGGCTACAGAAGCCCGCAATAACGGACATAAATTTAACTTTTATGGACAGAAAATACATGATGCACAGTCATCTGTAATTTTCTCAATTTTTAATGATAATTTTGAAAATGCATTATAATCATTTTTTAAATCTGATTGTATGTTTTTTCATTTTTTGGAATAATAGATTACGAGAGGAAAAAAATGGGACAAATTATTCAAAAACGTAATGATTACATTTCCTGGGACGAATATTTTATGGGAGTTGCAAAACTTGCAAGTTTACGTTCTAAGGATCCAAACTCACAGGTTGGTGCCTGCATTGTAGGCCAGGATAATAAAATCCTTTCAATGGGTTATAACGGCTTTCCGCGAGGCTGCTCAGATGATGAGTTTCCATGGGCACGTGAAGGCGACACCCTCGATACAAAATACGCTTATGTTACACACAGCGAATTGAACGCCATTCTTAATTATCGTGGCGGTTCTCTTGAAGGCAGTAAAATTTACGTTACACTTTTCCCATGCAATGAATGTGCAAAAGCTATTATTCAGTCTGGAATCAAGACAGTAGTTTATGCAGAAAATAAATATGACGGAACCCCTTCAGTGGAAGCTTCTAAGAAACTAATGAATGCAGCCGGCGTACGTTATTACCAGTATCAACCAACCGGCAAAAAGTTGGAAATCAATGTTTAAAAAGATTTCCAAAACTTATCTTCCTCTCATTGCATTACTTGTCCTCTCTTTATCGTTTCAGAGCTGTAAAACAACTCGTTCCTTAGCAAAAGAAGCTATTGAACCGGGAGCTCCAGAAGATGCAACATTTATTGTTGCTCATGATGTCGTTTTCCCAGAATGTGAAGGAAATTTTAAATATATCTTTTTCCGACTCTATAACCCTGCTTATAAAAATCCTTTTTATGTAGCAAATCTTTTGAAGGGCGGCATAAAAATGACAAAAACAGAAGAAGTTCCTGATTTAAGTCATGCTGCTATTAATTTTTCTCTAGATGATAGTTATTATGGTCTGACCCTTGGTGGTAAACACCAGTTTGCCGAAGAAGAATGTGCTATTCCGGAAAATAATAAATATATGAAAAACTGTGATCCAACTAAATCTGAACAGATTACTTACGGATTACGAGTTACCGAAGAAGAATTCGAAAAAACTCAGCAATTTGTTGAACATTATAAAAACAGTACCGACATTAAATATGCTTCAAGCCTAAATTTTAAGCTGGCCATCTTCAGCCTTAAAAGAAAATTCTTTGCGCCAAAAGATCACAAACAGTTCGGAACTCTTATTTATCCTGAAGATGCAAAAAACAAAAAAGTCGACAGAAAGAAAAAGGATGATTATCTGAATGATTTTGTCTGTTCAACTTTTATTGGATACGTACTTTATAATAATGTAGAAAGTGTTTCAAAGTTTTTTGATGAAAACAACATTAAATACGAATATATGAACGTTACTGATATTTCTTTAATTCCAGGTATGACTCCACTCTTTTACTCAAACTGGGATAATTATCTGGAAGCTGCAAATGCCTTTGTAGAGGAATATCCGGAATTTAAGGAATACTTAAGTAATTAAATTTGACTAAAGTTTATCAAAACAGTATTCTTTCTCCGTTATGATTATTGATTTCCATTGTCACATTTATCCTGCAAAAATCGCTGAAAAAGCTTCTAAAAGCGTCGGCGATTTTTACAACTATCCAATGAAATATCATGGAAGCCCTGAAGAACTTCTTGAAAGCGGCTCTAAAATCGGCGTTTCAAAATATGTAGTTTTGCCGGTTGCAACAAAGGCTATGCAGGTTGAACCTTCAAATAATTTCATTATTGAACAATGTGAACAACATCCGGAATTTATTGGCTTTGGAACAATGCATCCTGATTATGATAATTACGAAGCAGAATTACACAGAATTAAGGCATCTGGCCTTCGTGGTGTTAAGCTTCATTCTGATTTCCAGATGTTTCAGATTGATGCAGCACGTATGGATTCTGTTTATGATATTATGACTGATCTTGAATTACCACTTATTATACATGCGGGTGATAAACGTTATGATTTTTCTGGTCCTCAGCGCATCTTAAATCTTCATAAAAAACATCCAAAACTCACACTGATTGCAGCTCACTTTGGCGGCTATTCTGAATGGGATAAATCTATGGAATATCTTGCTGGTGAAGATGTTTATTTTGACACCTCAAGTACTCTTGAATGGCTTCCAGTTGAAAAAGCAAATGAAATGATTCGCGCACATGGAGTTGAAAAATTCCTGTTTGGTTCTGATTTCCCAATGTGGGATCATGAAGGAGAACTCGAACGCTTCAACCGTCTTGATTTGACGGAAGAAGAACGCGATATGATTTTCCACAAGAACGCAGAAAAATTACTTAAACTGTAAAAGCCTTATAAATTACACCGCCACCAACAATTACACCGTCTTTATACAGAACGGCAGATTGTCCAGGCGCAACTGCTCTCTGTGGTTCTGCAAAAGTAATCTTCCATGGCTGTCCGCGATACTTAGCCGCTTCTTCAGCATCACAAGTATAACGCTCAATACGGGCTGCAGCAGGCTTACTTGCCAGTCTGATTTTTACCATTACATCAATAGGTTCAGAAGGTTCTACACCAGCCGGCCATACAAAATCATCTGCAATTAAAGCATTTGAATTGAGAGCTTCGTTTGGAGCTAAAACTACCAGATTATTCTTAGCATCAATTGAATGTACATAAACAGGATAATTAACAGCTACACCAAGACCACGACGCTGTCCAACAGTGTAATGTTCAATTCCTCTGTGTTTACCAAGAACATGACCATCAAGATCAATAATATCACCCGGTACAGAAGGCTTATCAGCAAACAGTACATCAAAATACTCTTCACCAATAAAATCCTGGCTTTCTTCACGATTTGCAGCTTCAAGCCCGGCTTCTTTTGCAAGAGCAAAAACATCAGCCTTTTTCATAGCTGCTAAAGGAAAACGTACTTTTTCCAGTGTTTCAGAAGGCACACGATACAAAAAGTATGTCTGATCTTTTGAAACATCTTCAGCCCCGGCAATCATACAAGGCCTTTTATCGGAACCAAAAACTCCTGTTTCCGGACGAACAATTTTCGCATAATGCCCGGTACAGAAATAATCAAATTTGATTCCAAGCTTTTCAATTCCAGCAAGAAGTGCACCGAATTTAATCAGCATATTGCAGCGGATACATGGATTAGGTGTTCTTCCATTTCGATATTCGTTTTTGAAGTATTCAAGAATCTCGTTTTTGTAAGTTTCTTTTACATCGATTACATGATATTCGATTCCATGTGCTTCACAAAAACGTTTACATTCTTCAATGTTCTCTTCTTCACCAGGTCCAAAACAAGCTTCCCGAGTTTTTGTTCCTGTATGAATTTCTGGAAGACTTCCATCCCACAGCGACATTGTTGCGCCTATAACCTTACATCCTCTCTGTAAAAGAAGAAGTGCTGTAAGTGTGGAATCAACTCCACCAGACATTCCTACAACTACTGTGTCGCCCGCCTTAGGCATTTCCTGCATTTCGTATTTCATATTGCCTACTATACCACAAGGTAGAAGGTTAGAAAAGTAAATTTAACTTTATTATATAAAAAGGATTGCCAGTTAGAAGCTGATTTCTTACTGACAATCCCGACAGGTGTCCTTAAATTATTATTTTACAAATTTGATTGAAGTAACTTCTATGTACTTTACAGCTGCAGAAGAATTCTGTACTACAAGTGCTTTAGCTGATGTCGAAGCTAAATTTTCTGTATTAATTGGATCCCAGTTCTGCATACCAAGATTATACTGTGTCTTAATTGCATTAGCCTGCCAATCTCCGGCTGGATCATCAAGTACACTAAACTGTCCTAATCCCCAATCTGCAGTGATTTCTGTATTATCCGCATCATAGAATTTTGCTTTAACTTCAAGTTTTGAATAACCTGATACATCTACAGTTCTTCCAAAATCAATTACAAATCCATCATAAGCAGCAGCAAATGCATTAGCATTCTTTACTGTCTTTCCGGTAAGATCAATTACACCATCCCACTCTACTGTCTGTTCTCCACCATTGTCTATAGGAGCTTCAATAGATTCATTACTTCCGTTAGAGCATCCAACGAATACCATAGCCAGAAGCAAAGCAATTGCTCCAATATGCAATCTAAACTTTTTCATTTTTTTAATCCTCCTAAATGAAAACTTTAATTTATGAGTTTATTATTATTTCCATCCCTAAAAAATTTCAAATGAAATTTATGGTTTTCAAGGGAAGATACGGAAACCCTCTTATGTTTTACTCGATTTAATTGTATACAGTAAGATAAATCCCCTATGCTTTTTTTTAATTTTTAAATATCTTTTTTAGAATTTCTCTGTTAAAATATAAATGAATATTTATATTTCGAGGGTTAACTATATGGGTATGAGACTTGTAACACGTTCAGATTTTGACGGATTAGCTTGTGGTGCATTACTCCTTGAAGCAGGAATTATTGATCACTGGAAGTTCGCACATCCAAAAGATTTACAAGACGGACTTATTCCAATCGACAGCAATGACTGTCTTGCTAACGTTCCTTTTGTAGAAGGCTGTGGTCTCTGGTTTGACCATCACTCAAGTGAATTTGAACGAAATCAGCTTGAAGGAAAATATAAGGGAGAAAGCCGCATTACTCCTTCTTGTGCCCGAATTATTTATGAATATTATGGCGGAAAAGAAAAGTTCCCTAATTTCGACGATATCATGGTTGCCGTTGATAAAGTAGACTCAGGTAATCTTACAATTGACGAAATTCAAAATCCTAAAGGCTGGATTCTGGTAGGATTCCTGATGGACCCAAGAACAGGACTCGGACGCTGGCGTGAATTCACTGTTTCAAACTATCAGCTGATGGAAAAACTGATGGTAGCATGCCGCGACAAATCAACCGAAGAAATTCTTGCAATGCCAGACGTAAAGGAACGCATTGAAGTTTATAACGAGCAGACAGAAAAATTCAAAGAAATGGTAAAAGCTCACACAGTTGTTGATGGAAACCTGATTATTTCAGATTTGCGTGGTGTAGATCCTATTTATACCGGAAACCGCTTTATGATTTACAGTATGTATCCTGATCAGAATATTTCTGCATGGATTGTAAGCGGCCGTGGAGGTCAAGG
>JAEEGH010011391.1_pt1 | contig 20183 bp, 25 predicted proteins | sample 9134181 | NCBI WGS metagenome assembly JAEEGH01 (sample SAMN16246544, study PRJNA631951) | gut metagenome | biome: gut microbiome; feature: rumen; material: DP-attached | host: Bos | place: Iran: Karaj | collected 2018-10 | reverse complement strand
AAGATAGAAGACTGTCTGCACATTTCTATTCTCAAAGAAGAGTTGGAGATGGCATAAGTAACCATAACCTTAAGGGAAAGGAATATGATTATGAACATTCGGAACCATAAAGTCTCGTATTGTTTAACCGAGACGGCATGAGACATCAATCCGTGTCGCCTCATAACATTTCTTCTTCCCTTAAAGTCCTTCGAGGTGATGAGTCCTTGGGATTTAGGTGGTGATGGAAAAGCCTTCTTCGGATTCCATCCTGATGAAGAGTGGTACGTTAAGCTGATGAGGAAGTGAGACAGATTTTTATGTGGCACTAAGTTTTGTAGACTTAGTGTCATATTGCCCGAATTTCAAATAATACGTACTATTAAAACACAATAATCATGTAGTGCCAAACATATTTTTTAGGTCGGACAGGTTTTGTCCGTTACTGTCTGTAATTTTGCCCCCGGAAACTTAAAATAGGAGGTAAAAGTTATGAAACAAGACAAAGATTTAATGTTCCTAGCCAGTTGCCAGAACGATGACCTTCGTACATTGTGCGACATCCTCACCTATAATAATAAAGGTGAGATAAGACTGAGCGAACAGCTGACAGATACTGATGCTTATCTCAACTATTATCCTGACAGAATGCACATGATGGCATCAGAAATTGCGGACGAGTTGCGAAAGTTTGGCAGCAATACTGTTAAGACGTTCTGTCGCAAAGGTGAAGCAGATAGCTATGAAACTATCGTGCGACGTGTTTGCAAAAGGATGGGGGTTAAGGTGAATGATAGTGATAGCACCCGTATAATGGAGATGGAACTGCTAACAACTATCTGTGAACAAACAACTAGCAAGCTATCTGATGAAGAATTGAGAAATCTGGCCGACAAGGCAGGTATTCCCCATAAGAGCCTGAACCATCAGATGCTTGTAACAGCCATTTTGTTTGCTATTCGCAGAAACACTTATTTGCTTACGGAGATGATCTATTATGTTACGTCTCGAATCGCTAGTATGCTGTTAGGTCGCTGGATAGGTATGATGGGCATGAGTACTGTAGGTCGTTATTTGGGAATGGCTGCAGGCCCTATAGGTTGGACTCTCTTGGCAGGCTGGACTATTAGCGATATTGCCTCTCCTGCTTATCGTGTGATGATTCCCGCTGTTATCATGGTAGCATCTATGCGCTTCCGTCAAACAACATTATTACCTCAAAAGTATTAGACTATGAAAGCGTCAGATATCACGCATCCAGAGGATGCCAAGGCGTTACAAGTGCTCCGTAAGCTAAAGGGATTCGATGAACTCATACGACTCTCGATGGAATATGGCTATGAGCAGCTTTATCGTGGTGAGAACCTTGGTATGCTACTGAAAGTCAATGCCGACAATTTCCCAGATCTCTATCTGGCTTTCAAGGAGGTGGTTAATAAGGTAGGTATTCGAGAGCCTGAACTCTATATAAAAGAAAAGTGCAGCCATATTCGGCTGCATTTTTAGTGTTTACAAATATGTATCATTTTTTCTAATACACAAATTGAATTGTTTATTTGACGTTCAAAAAATGCTTCTTCGAACAATACTGGGAAGAAGGACTGCAAGATAATATCTGTTCCTTTAATGATATATCTACCAGCAATAACTCGTTCATTTATCGACTCTACAGCATCTTTTATATCCTTAACATTATTCAAAGTATATTCAATACAAATGTATTGGCATACTGAATCTTTAAATAGATATACATCAAACGTATAATCTTGATATACCATTGTTCCTAAGAAACTGTCTTTAGCATTCTCTTCAAATCGTACAACCTTTAAGTTTGGGAACGATATACCTGTTGGCAGTAAAGTACAATAGTGTATATATATATACAAAAATGAGCAACCAATCACGGTTGCTCATTTAGTTTAATATCAAGTTCTGTTTCAAGTACTGATTAAGTACTTCCATTATAATCTGATGTATTCGTGATTCGCCTAATAGTGCTTGTGCGTTTTGCCTTGTATAGTTATCATCAATCCTACCTAACGTACCATCAGAGAATACATAACACGCATCACCATTTAATCTGCGAACATAAGCAAAAATGAAACCATTGATATTCTGAAATGGAGTAACTTTCTGAAACCATTCCTTTGAAATTACTTGTTTTTGATTATTGATGTGGTTGAAATAACCTCTTGCATCTTTAATGATAGAGAATCCGCAATTATCAGTACTGATTATATCATATATAGGCTGTCTCGATAATAATAGACTATATAGTGTTGGGAACACGTGTGGGTTGATTCGCCAATTCCAACTTCTTATATATAAGATAGCAGTATTAGATTCTTTGTCAAAGCATATGGTTGCTGTAAAAGAACCAATACTATCTGTTTCGACATTATGGTAGAAACTATCAATCTTTCTATAGTTATCAAGTCCTGTATTCATTAAATTAGAGAAAAGTTCCCTAATCTGTCTTTGTAATAATGCAGCTTCTTCTACTCCTTTACCACTTTGATTATAGGCACACTTTATGAATTGTTGTAATTGAGTCCATATAGGCTTATTTACGATGTATTTACTTATCATCAAATATTTCATCTAAAGATTTGCAGAACTCTTCAGATGTAACGAACTCACCCAACTCATTAAGGTTGTTGACAACCAACATATCGTTAATATCCATTTCAAGGTTTTCGTTGATTCTAATCTTTGAAGATTCTTGCTTATTTACTTTTATTTCCATACATAATTCATATTTTAAAAAAACAATGTTTATTCTTCCTCAGGAAACCAAGTTGAGGTAAGTCCATAGAGATGCAACACATTATCAGGCCAATCTAAGCCATAATGCTCACTCTTCCACTTATCAATTTGCTGAATAATCAACGTGTCCAGCTCTGGAAATCTCTCTTTGACATGTTTGGAGAAATTAAAACAGAACTCATACCTCTCCATTTTGTTCCTTCCAACGCTATCACATATCCTTTGGTAGATTTCTATTGGAATCTCTATCCAAAGTTCTATTTCCTCAGTATACCCTAACGAAACTCTGAACTTAAATACATTCTCCTCCATATCAGTCGCGAATCACTATTTTACCACCTTCTTCACCAAAAATATAATCACCAATCACCTTTATACTCCTTGGGGCCGACAGCACTAGCTCGTCACAAAATCCGAAAGCACCATCACATATAGTCAGTACCCCATCAGGGATATAGTATTCCTCGCCTATCAGTTCTGGTTTCGTTGCCGAAATCAGTCGCCTTCCCTCATTTGCATATTTCACACCATATTCATCAATCGTAGTCTGCTCCTCGTCATACCAGAATTCATTCGTATCGTAAACATCATCTACATAAGGGGCTGTCCAATGGTGCAAGCAATCTACAGAAATTGGCATGATGCAAAATGCATCCTTAGCAGCCTCTTCACTAAACGATTGAGGCAAATACAATCCTTCCAAAATCTCACAACCCTCGAAGGCGTCTTTGTCTACCTCTTCGCATCCTTCTGCTATCTTATACCGCTTCACATTCGGCACTCGAAGCACTTTTTTCTTATCAGCAGTATATATACCGCCATAGATATCAGCCCAAAAATCCATTTTATCCTACAATACAAAAAAACTACTCCTTATACTTATTTAAAATCAACTACTTTATACTCACCATTTTTATCTGTAACTACTTTAAGGCGTACTTTAACTGGAGTCTTTATAACACTCCAAGTATTTATAACTTCAAACCATCCATCCCCTATACTGTTTATTTCCATATCTACCACATTATCTCCATAATCAGGCCTTTCAAAACCTAGAGAGCCATCTCTAAAATAATCAAGTATAAAATACTTCTGTCCGTTTTCGTAAGGACTCTCAAACGTTATTCTTTCAAGCACCCGTTGTGATAGATACTTTTTTACATTGTCAATTTCATATGACTCCGACTTGCGGCTTCCAAAGAATACATCATACATTTCTTCTATAAAGTCCCTTTTATTTTCAATCTCCTTTACTTCTTTAGAATTTGATTCTTTTTCATTTATACGATCTATTTTCCAATGACCGTCTTCCATCTTTAAAGATACATCATAAATACCGTGACACAACACCCCTTTAACTGTTATATTGGCAATTGGCTCACTTGTCGTAATTTCATTTATTGAATTAATAGAGAAGTCTGTAGGATAATCATCAGAATATTGCCACCAAATTCGTGGCCCCTCAACTCCTTCTTTATTGGCTTTCTCCCAAGCTCGATTATAATATGCATCGAACCCCTCAGTAAAATATTCCGCCAAATACCTATCACCATTATCTTTTATCAGGGCTGTTAGTATCTCTTTTAATCTTTGTTCTACATCCTCTGGAGGTGTATCGTCTGATGACACACTTATTTCTGGAATAGAATCTGTTTCTTGAACGTAAGCAGCGACTTCTTCTCCTTCTTCTTGATTGCTCATAAAGTAATAGCCACCACCCAAGATACCCAACAACAAGACTGCACCAAGAATCCAAAGCCACCTTTTTGATTTCTTTTCCTCCTCCCATTCATACGTTGGTTCCTCTTTCGGCAATAATTCATCAACCTTGGGTTCTTCTAATTTAGATTCTTCAGAAAGAACGGGATTATAATTTTCAACATGTTTGTATAAAGCAGACTTCTCCTGTTCCGTCTTATCTATCGTTTCAGGAGATATTATCTTTACCTCTTCCTTGTTTGCAGTATCATTGTTTTCAAGATTCTTTTCTTTCTGTGTAGATTTTATCTCATCATTACTATATAGTCCATATATCATATTAACCAATATATCCCAGTCTTCTTCCGAATACTTTCCTCTGTTTTCATAAGTAAAGGGGGCCATATCCACATAATCAGTATATTTATAAAACCTCTCCGCCTCATCATGCCTATTTATATAATGAAGACAGAGATATTTCATTATCGCAAGGAATTCATGCCATACAATACCACCACTTTTGTCTTTCGCATCCCAACACTTCATAAACCATTTGAAATACGGAGCATTAAAATCTGCACGTCCAAATGCAAATACCCACAATGACCATATCGTCACAATAACATTTAGTAGTAAATTACAAATCAGTTTCATGTTTATCTATATTTTTCTTTACTTATTATCTCACTGCACCATTACTTCATAAGCCTTTATGAACTCTATGTTATATTTCTCTATCTCAGACATCTTACTATACACCTCTCCTATTTTACAGGTTGTTGGTTTATACCAAACGCAATCCTGAAATTTATAATAATGTTTCCCTTCATGCCCATACTTCCCGTTACGATCATAATAGCCAATTTTTGATTCAAAATGGTACAACCTAGACATGTCATCTTCAAAAACACTTAAATTACTTTTTTCTATTCTCTTTCTTACTTCATCTTTTTCTTTTTCTGACATTTCTTCAATGCATTTTGAGGAGTACAATCTGTAAAGATCTGATGCCAAGATGAAAAATGCATCACATCCAGTTTTTCTACGCAATTCGTTCAAATCCGAAAGATAGCCAATAGAGATATAATTAGGAAAATGATGTTTTGCGATTTTATTAATATAATACAATCCATCATTAACATTGAAATTATAACCATGTTTTGCATAGATATGAAGCCTTAGTCGTTCTAAATCTTCCTTTCCAAGCCCCATCAGATCTTCATTAGAAAGTCTGCGTTTTGTCAAAGGGCCTCCACTCTCCTTCAGATTGTATTGTTGGATTTCCATATAAAAATACAAAACTACTCCGACACCAAATAATATCCATCCAAACGTAGAACCTCCATCTTCTATAATGTTACATCCTATTACACCAGTCAGTATAAACAAGACACATCCCAAACAACTAATTTTGCTTAGAAGATTCTCTCGTTTTTTATTTGCCTGAATGATATTGTCCATAATAATCTATCAACGATACATTTTTATCATCTTTCCAAATCGACATTGACTACACTTAAAACCTGCGCCATAAGGGCCTTTATGCTTACCCAGACAATGCGGACATACTCGATAACCACATGAATCACAAATATACCAGTTCCAATTAGCAGGGGATTCCTTCCCACAGCACATACATCTAATCCAAGTACTCATATTGTCGAATTTATATTTTTAAATAGTTTTATATAATTTTGATATAAGATTTTATTAACAATCATTTCACTAAATGAATCCTTTATATTCTTTATTTCTTTTTCATACCATTCATCTTCATCACCTATTTCTTTATACCACCTATTGGCAGGAAAATCACTACCAAACAATATACGGTCGACGTTATCGCTTGCCAAATGCTTAGTCAATTCATCGAATGGGAGAAACGAAGTGTCAATCCATACATTCATATATTTCTCCATTAAATAGAATGCCTCAACTGCAGGTCTTGCATGGCATAAAACGAATATTTGTTGGGGATACTTCTTTATTACATACTCAAAACGAGACGAATTACAGGAATCTTTAGAACCCGTATGAATCAATAAAGGAATATTATTTGACATTGCGGCATATGCAACTCTCATGATTTCATCATCAGTAAAAGGAACAGCATCAGGATGAATTTTTATTCCACAAAATCTTTTAACAGATAAAGTTCCATTTATTAACTTAGATAGAACTTGATGATTTACATACAGCAACAGATCAAATCCCAAAGAGGAAGCTGTATCATAAAGTTTTTGATGGAAAACTAAGTCATCAAAGCCTCCACATTTTGCCATGGGCATTATTGCGCCACCATCTACATTATGATTTCGAATAAAATCATAAACTTCTGAAGGACAAACCATTTGTGTTTCCGACAAGTAGCCCATATGCAAATGTGAATCATATATTCTCATTCCTATTTATTTTTTTCTGATATTCTTCTACAAGTTTTTTATTAAGAAAGGCTACGTCACAGAAGTGCTTATTGATTTTGAACATATCGCCATTATTCTCATTAAAATTACGTACTAAGCACATTGAACAATAATTTTTAGCTTCGCACTTTAAACATTGAGGAAAGTCACCATGGGTAATGGCTCGAATTATCTTCAATTGTGGAGAATTCTCCCAAATATCTTTAAGGGATTGTTTATGAATATTGCCACAGACCATAGCTTGCCATCCAGCACATGGATAAACATCTCCATTAGCAGTAATACAACAATCATTGATTCCTGCCCCACATAAGGGCTGTTTCTTATATCGTTCAGCATCAAACTCAATCTCTTCCGATAAAGGTTTCAACTTTAATGTCTCTTTTTTATAATCAATATCATTTTCAATGATATCTCTTATTAACATTTCAGTTTCTTTTATAGAGAGACGATTTGCCAAATTATTAGTGCACATATCTGATTGAGCCATCATAATAAAATCAGTATGGCTTTTACATTTAAGAGAATGTGCATATTTCAAAACCTCCACATATCCTTTTGCATTGGCTTTCATTGTTGGACAAGCAATTTGAACCGGGATATCTGCAGATACTAGTAATTCTATAGAATGTATCGTTTTTTCAAAGGATCCATGCACCGTTGTTATATAATCATGAACTTGAGGATCCATGCTATATAAAGAAGTTTGTATCAAAGAAAGATTTGCATCCTTTAATATTGGTATTTGACTCTCTTTCAAACTAATCAGATTTGAAAGAATAGAAATACACATATCTTTCTCCCTACAATATGCAATTATAGGCAATATGTCTTTATGAAGAAAAACCTCTCCACCACTAAGAGTAACGTGAAGACCTCCCATACTACTATATTCGTCAAGGATTTGTTTAACGGTCTTCAAGCTCATATCTGTACCGTTGTTCTTTTTGGCATTAGGTATATAACAATGAATGCAACGCTCATTGCATCTACTTGTCAATTCAAACTGAAGACTATTCAAATGGGGCTTTCGGTTTGCAGCTTCAAGCATGTAATCTTGAGTGTTATCAGTGACAACGTAGTCAATGCTTTGATTAAATGTTTCGCCAAGCGTTTTAGGATTATCTAGTGAATAAGAAAAATGAATATCAGAAGAATCCAAATCAGCTACAGAATCTCCTGTTACCAGGAATTTGTTTTTTACCAGATCATCCAAAAACATCATAAAATCCGACTTGAGTTTCTCGTATGATACAGAATTACCATACAACACAGATAATCGGTTTACAATATCATCAACATTTCTAGGGTCTCTAGATATTTCTTTAAGGAAATCAGCACCTATATCATTGTACGTACGATCATATCTTGTTACTTGGTTCGTAATATACGCAGATTCCTCATCAAAGAATCTGACAAAAGTATTTTGAGATTGTTTAACTAACATAAAGTATAATTCTTCATTCATTATTCAAGAAATGTGACCTCCTCTTTTTCTGAAGAGGCCACAACTTTCAAAACTTAGTTACCTAAGTCGCAACTCTGGCAAGATCTACCATTACGATCTTTCGTTGGGCAACCAGCAGCGTATGAACCTGAAGGTGCATTTACTGCAGTAACTTTAACTTCCTTGTACTTTTTCATATTACACAAGTTAATAATTACACCTACTCTATAACGGATTTTCGGTATCCTCCGATTTTATCATAGAACTTATCAGCAACTTTAATGATTCTTGATTCTTTAATATCGTCTTTTTGTGCAATGATCCTACCAATTTCATCGCTTTGAAATAACAACATCCCTTCTTTACTCTACACTTTTCACAATGGAAACATGAAGGCAGTTCATAATACTGTAACTTATCTTTTGAGTTTAAATCCTCGATCACCTCTTCTGTTAGTTCTTTCCCATAAAGAGTAGTTAGTTTTTGACTTGTAGCCCCATCAGATTTTTTTGTCTTCATCAAAATATAATCCAAAGCACAATTATAATATTTGATGGCCTCATTATCTGTGGTTTTATTTAATCTCAGAATAAATGTCTTTAAAGATTTTAAAGCATTTTCATAATCATTACATTGCAAGAATAATGTTGCAACAAACAAATCATTATCAGGTTTGGAGCACCTGGTTTCTATATTGTATAAAAAATTTGCATATAGATGGATGTGCGTACTCCTGACTTTTGAAAAACTATTTATGACATTACTGCATATCTTTGCTAATGTATTGGGATCTTGCTTCTTAAGATTTAACACATAAGGTTGTAGATAGAACGTATACATTGTTGTATACAAATCATCTATATTATGATTATCATATATATCACTCATAGACGGTATATATATATGATATGACGGATAGCCCAAAATAGAATTGTCACGTATATAACATTGCAAATGATTTTTCCTTATCAAATTGCTTATTATCCAAGACAATTCCTCCTCGGAATTATCTCCTAATATTGAATAAAATCCTTGAAATGCATAATCAGGTTCGTTGCACAACAGTTTCTTTACGTCAATTATCCCAAATCCTTTACTCTGCTTATAGAACTGTTCGTATTTAGTATCACTATCATATACCCTATCAATAAATATGCTAGACATATCCTCTGTTGGATTACCTGCCTGAAAATGTTCTGTTAGACATCTTGTTAATGCAATCTCAGCAGTAGCTGCTCCAGCCATTTCTAAACAACAAGAATCTTCTTTGGTATTTATTATTATAGTTCCTATCACAGGCAAATTCATTTGGAAAGAACAATCTAATACAATTACTCGCATATCCTCTAAACAGAGAATTCTGTTATAAATACTTGTTCCTTCAAAATAGTCTAATGGTATTTGTGGAGGAACTTTGTCACATAACATGATCTGTTTTAATGCATATCGCTCAAATATCTCACAAAAGCCCTGAACCAATGCCTCTGCTGGAGTATTACCAGCACACATGCCATTTGATCCTGAACAGAAACAATCTGTGGGAAGATATTTTGATTCACTATTTGTAATATTATAGTAGGGAACACAACACAGCTCATAGCTATTTAAAAAATGCTGGTCGCCATGTTCTATAATATAATTCGTTTGTTCTGCATTAAACAAATTGTTCTTTGAAAGAAGATACTCCTTTATATTAATATAGACTTCATCTTCAAAAGAAGCATAATCTAAGATACAGTCACTTTTCTTTAATGTGTTTATGTATTCATATTCTGTGGATAAAGATGAAATGAATTTTTTAGTTGCATATCTTGTCCCATAAAATTTGTAGCCATTTTGCAAACGTTCCATCATTTCAGAATATGCGCTTGCTAATGCATATTCAGCAGTAGTCCCTTTTCCATTAGTCATAATGCTAAACGGTCGCAATCCTTCATTGGATATGTATATATGGCTATGAAAGAAGCCCTGTTCATATCCTGATTCCTCTGTAATGAAGAATCCCAATTCATATAGAATCTCTCGTATTCTATGAATTGTGTCCTCAGGAGGACAACTTTTGTACCATGATTTTGTCAGAATGGTCATACGAAATATATCAAATCATTTTTTTATTTTGATAATAATAGAAAAAATTGCCTTTTGTCATTCTATCTGCACATCGTCCATTATGGACGATAATACAATTCCATTCCCCCTCGCCTCGTGTTAAGTAAATAGACTCAAAATCCCTTTATTGATATGTGGTCTGAGAATATTGATCAAAGATCCAAACCTTTCATTATCTTTTAGTTTCCTCCATATTGGTTTCAATAATTCTTTATGCAAGTCATAATATTCTTTTTCAGGTAAATACCCCTCATTATTTGTGCCAACATAGTTGTCCACAAAGTCTTCTAAAATCCTTTTCTCTTCTTCATTTAGGATTCCTTCTACCAACTGATCAATCTTTTCTTTTAGGGTCATAGATTATAAATTTTAGGTATTAATTTTATACAGCCAAAAGAAGTGTGAGCCTATCGCTAATCCTAGAGATAGGCCTTGGACTGCCTGAACAAACAGATTAGAAACAGCTCACACCCTTGTATGACGATAGGATATACCTATACTCTCATAACCAAGGGAAGTACGCTATCACTTCTCCATTTTGTTCCGATGAGTGTCCAAGTTCATCTCTCTGGAGAAAGCTAAACGCTTCCTATGTCATGTCTGCGACGGATTATCCGCCACAATTGCAAAGGTAAGCAAAATTTAGCAAACGTACAAATGTGAGCTGTTAATTTTTTGCAAAAATAGGGATATTTTTCGAATTCATATCGTTTTTAATCGAAAATATGAAGTTTTAAAGAAAATTATCTTGGCTCATCCAAATAAAAGTGGTACCTTTCTACAGTAAAAACGCTTCCGCATTTTGGAGACACTAGTTCTATCATATCGATATCTAGGCGTATGTATTATAAACGTAGACGTCGGCGTACTTCTCGTCATCGAACTTTTCCTTAGGGATGAATTCGCCAGTCTCCTCGACAACGTAGCCTGTTACGCCATCTTTGTAGAAAAGGACATTAGTACCGAGTTCCCAATCTACCTTGTCGTATTGAGGGAGGACGAAGTTGGATTCACAGAAATCGAGGGCGCCAAATTTGCCATCAGCCTCGAGTAGAATGAAGTCGTTACAAGGCTCGTAAAACTTAGTAAGAATGTTGGGAATAATCACCTTGCCATTGCGATTGACAAAGCCGAATTTGTCCTTTACACCATCCCAATATCCTTGGTACATTGTTGTGTGGGGACGAAAATAGAGATAGTCAAAACGAAAATCTGCAAGTACTTTTCCTGTCCCGTCAGCTTCTACAATACCAAACTTTCCGTCTTTCTTTGCAGCCATATGAGGTAGGCAGAATGAATGACGGTTGCCCAATTGAGGAAACTCTTCATATTCGGCTGGTATTAATATCTGACCAGCAGCGTCCTTAACACCTTTCTTGCCAGTGATAGGATCGGTAAACTCGTAATCGTCCCAATTGTATAACGAGGCAAGTTCGTTTATCCTAGCGACAATTACATCTTTCTCTGTTCCTTGAATCGCTATCGCATCGAAGCCCATCTGTTCCATAAGTTGATCATGCTCATTCATTAGTTCGACAGTTGGTCTTGGGAGTTTCTGCTCTTTTTCCATATTATACATAATTAATTAAACATATATTGATTTTCCGTTGCTTAATATACTAATATTTTCTTGATAAAGCAAGAAATGTATACGTATAAGAGCAGAAAGAATCGAGTCTATCGATGAATTTAATTCTACTATCAATACCCTTATTTGTGCAAAGATACTACTTTTATTTGGATTGTGCAAAAAAATCTGCAAGAAAGGTGTAACATTTTGGTTTTCTCCATACTTATAAATAGAAAGGTGGGAGAAATTTAGGTAGAATAAAAAAATAAGTGTAACTTTGCAAGCGAATATGACAATTGAAGAAATAAGAGCATTGCTCAACGATATTGAGAGTGATAGGGTTGAACGAACAATTTCGACCACTAACACTGATAAGTTTGGACAGTGGAAAAGCAAACGAACAGAATTTCCCTAAGGTTAATGATTACCGAAATATCGTGGTGGCCGAAGGCATGAAAGTGCTGGGTTTTGTGAATCGTCATAGCAGAGGTGTACAGAGGGTTCAGAGAGAACTGAAAGCCAACGAGAATGGGGAGGCTGAGTACGACTTTAGTTATCAGACGGCTGTGATGGTGAAGGAAATGGAATCGCCTCTTGGCGAGCAGGCCTTGCAGGATGCTATAGCTAAGGGATTTGTGACGGAAAATGGAGAAAAACAGCCAAATATGTCTATTTTTGGTAAAAAACAGCCACAAAAACAGCCAAATTTGTCTGTTTCTGATGAGAAAAATGGTCACAAAAATGGTCACAAAAATGGTCACAAAAATGGTCATGGTGGTGAACAAAAACCGTCAAAAATGAAGGTGTCTAAGTTCCCTGCCCCTATTGTAGAAGAGGTATATAAGGCCATTAAGCTAAATCGTAAGGCGAAGTATTCGTGGCTTCAGGATAATCTTGGAGTAAGCGAGGCTACAATTAAACGTGCCATTAGTGACCTGAAGGAGCTTGGGTACATCAACAAGGAACACTCAAAGGTTAAAGGCGAGTGGCAACTACTGAAATAGCATGAGCGGTTTCGTATAAGTATTTAATGCCCCAAAGATGTCACATACATCTAAGGGGAATTTTTTTATAATATAATAACTAAAAGCGATGAAGGAAATGAATTTTTCTTACAGTTGCATTCTTGAAGGAAGGCAATTCCCAGAAAATGGATCGTCGAAGGCCGTATATCAGAAAACGGGGCTGATTATGAGATAGCAACGTAGCAACATAGCAACATCTAAAGTTTAAGTAAGAAATGGAACCAATAGTACAATTGAATAGTAACGCAAAACTCTCCGAGCATTTGGCTTCGCCGAGTGAGGCTACGCTCGGCCATTCGAACAAGCTCGATGGCTCTCACTTATCGCCTCACTTTACGCTCGGAGAGATGACAAAGAGCAACAGTCATCCTGAAGTGTATAACATTCCTAGTCACGAGGCAATCGCAAACCTTAAGCGAGTATGCACGTGGCTGGAGGTGCTGCGTAAGCGGTATAATGAGCGGTATAACGCTTGTCATTTCGACAACCACCCCTCTGTCATGTCGAGCGGAGTCGAGACATCTCATAAAGGAGATCATGAGATCTCTCCATGCGCTGCGCTTAGTCGAGATGACAAGGGAGGGGCGCTTAGTCGAGATGACAAAGAGAAGCCGATAATCATCAATAGCGGCTATCGCTCACCGCAGCTTAATAAGAAGATAGGTGGCGTGGCTGGAAGCAACCATCTTACAGGTTGCGCAGTAGATATCCGAGTGCTGGGTATGGAGCAGCTGATTCGTTATGCGACAATCCTGCTGGATTATGCTGACGAGTCGCATCAAGACTTCGATGAGCTGCTGATTGAGCGAAACCGCTACGGCGCCATCTGGCTACACTTTGCAGTGCGCCCCTTCTCTAATCGCCGCAAGGTCGCGCTTATCAATGCTTAATTGCTGTGAACTGACAATTCCTCTCTAAGCCCGCTCTTTATATCCCTAAAGGGTGGGCTTTTTTAATGCTGCAAGGGGACAAAGAAATGGTAATCGAGTGGATAAATATGCAGGAACGGGCGCGGAAGTGTTAATATACTATAAAAAGGATGATGCTGGAGAACAATGTTGCGGCGTGCGTGCGTATATTTGCAATAGAAAAAAACTAACTTATGGAGGAATTGCTTATGTTAACTAACAACGAACCGCAACAAGAGAAATCTAAGATGGATCAGCAGCTAGCTGAATCGGAGTCACAAACCCCAATGCCATCAATTTGGTACACCTGATAACATTAGCGCGACACCCGAAAGTGTCGCGTTATTTGTATCTGGTCAATGCCTAAAAGTTGTTAAAAGCACAGCAAGGGATACAAGATTCTATCAATAACTGCATTATAATGGCAGAATAATAACTAATTTTGCAAAACTAAAAAACTAATGAAAATGATGAAGAAACGTATCCTTATGGTGATGAGTGCGGTGCTGATGATGGCCGTGGGAGTGTGTGGTTGTAGTAGTGATGACAACGATATACTGCGGGGGGACGACCCGAAAGAGGTGGTATACGACGAGAAACCTACCACCCTTGATGGCGTTTGGCATATGGTGGAATACAGTAATGGCTGGGGCAAACTTACGGATTATAACGGTGGCGAGGTGACGCTGAAAATAGATGAAGCAACCAAGACGCTGAAGGTGGTAAACAAGCTGGATGGTGTGTTTATTCCTAGCGGCGATTACATCTATGAGCTTACGGGTCATATAATATCAACTATTAATGATGAGGAGGATGGTGAAGCTGTGTATTATACTATCGATATAAAAGCTAAGGATAATCCTGATGCTCATTACATTACGTGCGGTTGCAACTTCTGTGACGGTGGTTATCTGCTCTTCGACGATGGTATGGCCTGCGATTCACCAGGATACTTCTTTAAGAAGTTGGCGACCATGGATTTCTGATGGATAAATAAGCAAGTAATAGCGCGACACCCGAAAGTGTCGCGTTATTTGTATCACTTAAGTTTCTCCAGCAGTCTAGCCAGACCATCCAGGTCGTGGGCACTTACATCGAGAGGGAGCACGTTGCCCTCGCGGTCGATGAGTTTGTAGGTGGGGAAGGAGTGTACATTGAGGTAATGCTCGATGGCGCTCTGCTGTGCTTTGGGCAGATTATAATGCACCACGTTAGGGCCAACTACATTATACTCCTTGATGACGTTTTGCCACGACTCGTCGGTAGATTCGTTGCAGAGGTAGAGATATACCAGGTCGAAATCCTTCAGTCGTTCGTATTCCTCCTGCGAGTGGGATAACAGCATTTTGCATGGGCCGCACCATGTGCCCCATACGTCCAGCAGAATAAGCTTGCCCTTGTAAGGCTCGCATAGCTTGCGAAGCATCTTCTCGCCATTGCTCATGCCCTCTAACTCTGAGCCCTTGTTGAGTTTAGCTAGCTTCGACATATCCATGCTCTCGATGGCCAGATACTTGTCGTTAAGCGTCTTTACTTGCTCTAGTGCATAAGGCATCTTGATATTGTCCTCAGCATATTTAACGTAGGCTGGTTCGAGTGATTTGTGCATAACATCAATACGGGTATAAAGGTCGCGGGCCAAATAAATGTCGCGCAGTGTCTGATTGCTACCCACAGAATCGAGCAACGCAAGGTTGTCGCGGAGATAGAGTGTTAAGAATTCGTTCTGATAAGGTTCGCCAAGACGTGTTACCAGCGCCTCTATTTTCTTAGTGTTATCGGATGAATTAAACGCATCTATCAAAGCCTGAATCTTATTGTTGTCTTTCACTCGCTGGATGGTGTCCTGCAGTTGTTTCAACAGGATGGGGTATCGCTGCAGGGCCTGGCGCTCATCAGCAGTAAGCGTGGCCAAACCTTTCTGCTCCAGACTTGTAATAACCCTATTCAGGTCGTCGAGACCATCCTTTTTGCGCATTTTCTGTAACTGATCCAGATAGTCGCGCATAAACCAGGTAAAGTCGCGATAGAGAGTATAGGGTTGGGCTGCCTTGGCCCAAATCTCCTTGCCCACATAGTCCATGTACTGCTGTGGCAGTTCGAAATTGTTGACATCGAATCGGGCTTGCATCATAGATTCGCCCTGTAATGTGCGATAGAAACCCTCGAGGAAGTCGATGTAACGCTGAGAGATGTTGGGAGTCTGCTTGATGGTCTCGTCTAGTATCTTCATACTGGCAGCACGAGCGCTGTCGGTTCGATGCTTGAAGAGCATGGCATCCAGTTTGCCTCGCTCGTTTGCTGCAGCCCTGACACTGGGCCACTCATAAGGATGTGCTCTCAACTCATTCTGCAGGCGCACGTCGTCGCCCATCCAGAGTGTCTGACCGTTTGCGAAATCGCTCAGGAAGAAATAGGTTTTGCCTGGTTCCAGTACGGTGATCTTGCTGATGCGTCCCCAGTCCAAGCTTACCTGCGACGTATTGAGAAGCGGCATCTTGATGGTGAATCGACCTAGCGAGTCCATCTTGGTGTAGGCATTTTCTTCATCAACAGAAAACATGTTGAATACACCGACAGAGAACTCCTTGCTTTTCTGCCACGCCTGCTCGGGCATATCCTTGAGCCAGCCTACGAGGGTTACGCTGTCGCCCTCGCGGTAGCCGTTGTCAACAAATCCCTTGCGGGTGTCCTTAGTAGGATAGTCGGGTAGGGCTTCTTGGGTTATCGGGCTGCAGGCAATGGCCTTTTCGCGGCCGATGGTGATGGGGCGGATGCCTTTCTTAAGTTTGCCCACTTTGATGGTCAGGCCGTCGTTAAGGGTCAGTTGGTAAGTGCCCTTATGTTCGGTCTGGTTCAGGATGTCCCACACCTTATTATTATAGATGACGTGATGCTGGGCGAATCCTATCAGCCAGTCGCCAGTAAGCGTGTTGCGCCAATAGGTATCGGTGATACCAGTGGGGATGGCATCTGCATCGCGAACGCCAGTAACGAGCCACATGCCGGGATCGCTTACCGAAATTCTCCATGTAGAGGCGGGCAGAGCGTCGAAAACCAGCGAGAAATCCACTTTTCCGTCCTGAGGAATCTTTACGAGTTGACCCAGCTTTACGCCTATGGCACGCTTAGCTTCGTAAGTCTTGCCGTCGGCCTGCAGTTGTGTCTTTACTGCCATCGGGCCTTCCTGCCCAGCGGCTTGACTAGGCATGTCGAAATGCATAAAAACCTCGGTGCTGTCGGCACTAAGTACAACCTTGGTTACTTTAACAAATGGTACATTAGAATAGCCGGTAACAATATTGTTCCAGGTTCGAGTCTGTGCCCACCCAGCGGTAGCCATAAGGGCAAGCACCATAGTTGATATAAACTTCTTCATTAATTGATTAATTTAAACTGCGTGCAAAGATACAATTTTTATTTGACATAACAGGAAATTAACCTTTTTTAAAGCGTTGTAGCAGATTGTTTTAAGAATATTTCGTAATTTTGCAAATAATAGAACTATAAATACGGTATTGTAAATATGAAACTGAATGAAACATGGATGAAGACCGCCATCCTATTTTGCGGTATCACATTGGCTGCTTGTACTAACGACGATAATCCTGCAGTGCAGCCAGGCGACGATGTAGAGGAACAGTTGGCCAAGATGACGCTGCGCGAAAAGGTGGGGCAGATGTTCTATGTGCGCACAGAGGCGCTCGACACCACTATACACTGGACATCGTATACCGAACTGATGCCGTTGGAACTGCGTGAGGTTAACGACCGCATGAGGACGCTGTGCGAGGATTATCCCGTGGGCGGCGTGATACTGTATGCATGGAATTTCAACGACGAGGCGCAACTGGCTACGTTAATAGCGCAGATAAAGGCACTTAACGGCAGTCCGCTGCTGTGTATCGACGAGGAGGGCGGACGCGTGGCGCGTATTGCTAATAATCCCAACTTCGATGTGAAGAAATACGAGTCGATGGAGGCTATCGGCAATACGGGCGACCCGGCTAATGCATACGAGTGTGGCAATACCATCGGCACATATCTGCAGCAGTATGGTTTTGATATCGACTTTGCCCCCGTGGCTGATGTAAACACCAACCCTGAAAATATTGTTATAGGTCAGCGTGCGTTTAGCGGCGATCCCGCTGTGGCTGCACCGATGGTGACCAACTATCTGCAGGGACTGAAGGATGCTGGCATCACAGGCTGCATAAAGCACTTCCCCGGTCATGGCGACACAAAGGTTGACACACATTATGGTTACGCGCAGACGATGAAGACGTGGGCCGAGATGCTGCAGTGCGAGATGGTGACATTCCGTGCGGGTATAGAGTGGGGATGCCAGTTGATAATGACCGCCCACATAGCTGCACCTAACGTCACGGGAGAGGATGTGCCATCGACTATGTCATCGATAATTCTTAAGGATAAGCTGCGTGGCGAGTTGGGCTATCAGAATATCATCGTGACCGATGCCATCAGCATGGGTGCCATCACCAATCAGTACAGCACCGCCGAGGCTGCTGTGGGTAGCATTCTGGCTGGCGCCGACATTGTGCTAGACCCAAGCAACTATGTAGTAGCCTTCGAAGCTGTAATGGCTGCCATTGACAACGGCACCATCACCGAAGATCGCATCAACCAAAGCGTCCGCCGCATACTGAAACTCAGAAAGAGCATGGGGAAGTGAAATCATTCATTGTAACCATCCTACTTACCCTCGCCGCCCTGACGGGACAAGCGCAAGTAAAATGTCATGTTGTTGGGACTGTTGCTGACGGTGTGAAGCGACAGACTTTCTACGTTGCACAACAAGGCACGGCAGACGACGATGATGCAAAATGGACGGAGGTAAAAGTTAAGGACGGACGTTTCGCCCTCGATATTGAAGCTGAAACGACTGAGATGTACGAAATCATAGAGGATCACAAGGAGGGTGGACATTTCGCACTTTTCCTTGTAGAGAACGATACGGTACATATCGCTATCACACCCGATGAAGATGGTGCACGCCTGGATGTTGTCGCAGGAGGGCCAGAGCAAGAGAAGTGGTTGGAGATGCAGCGTAAGTCCAAAGAGTTTTTCGGGCAAGAGACAGAGATGATAGAGAGCAAGCTCGACTCCTTGGAAGATAATGATCTGCTCGAATCGCCCGAGGGGCAAAAAATGGTGCAAGCGCACAACTCACTCCAAGCACGGATAGATGCTTGGACTAAAGCCTATAAAGCCTATAATCCGATGCTTTATGGGTTACTTTATTTAGAGGTAGAAATGTTCTACGCATACGATGAATTAAACATGGCACGGCCTTATCTTGATGAATACTATCAGCTATATAAGCACCTCTTCACAGAGCATCCCGCTCACCGCCGTATTGCTTTAAAGGAACTGGGACTACGTCTTCAACCTGGACAACCATACTTCGACGATTACGAAGCAGCAACTGCCAACGGAGAGAAAGTAAGCGTTGGCTCGCTTTATCGTGGACATGTAACCCTCATCATCATGTGGGCTTCATGGTGTAACTCGTGTCGCGGTCATGCTAAGTTGCTCATCCCACTATATGAAAAATACCGCGATGCAGGACTTACCGTAGTAGCCATTGCCCGGGAGTGGAACATGAACTCTTTCCGCCGTGCTATGGAGCACGACAAGTACCCGTGGCCTAGCCTTGTAGACTATCAAGACCGCTACGGCGTCTGGGAGAAACATGCTAAAAAGAATGGCTCAGGTAAATTTCTGCTAATCGACCGCGATGGTACCATATTATCCACCTCCTACGATGCCCGGGAATTGGAGCCAATTATCATAAAAGCGCTAAAATGAAGACAACCATACGCTTAACTGTGTATTAATGCAGTTGATTGATGATTACAGCGAGTGCTCAGAGCATTTCTTGTAGTCCTTCTTGTACTGGGTTGTAGGTTGTAGTTTTTTCATTTATCCGAATCTAAATCCTTAAAGAGTTCATCAACACTATCATAAACCTTATTGGGGTTCTTACCTGACTTAGCCTCCTTGATAGCGGCAATCGTTTTTTCGTTAAATTTCTCGTCCAATACCTTATTCATACTCATGATTGTTTAATTGTATAACAAAAAAGAGATAAGCTTTGAAACTTATCTCTTCTTTTATTCTTTGTACACCCGCAGAGGCTCGAACTCTGGACACCCTGATTAAGAGTCAGGTGCTCTACCAACTGAGCTACGGGTGCATCAAAAATTTTGGTGGCTTTTTAGGCCTTTTTTCTTGCGA
>JAEEGH010011390.1_pt1 | contig 20183 bp, 20 predicted proteins | sample 9134181 | NCBI WGS metagenome assembly JAEEGH01 (sample SAMN16246544, study PRJNA631951) | gut metagenome | biome: gut microbiome; feature: rumen; material: DP-attached | host: Bos | place: Iran: Karaj | collected 2018-10 | reverse complement strand
GTCACATCGGTGGTGTCGTTATAATACGAGTCGAGTGGAACAACTGCTGCACAATGAGGCGGCAGAGCCTTGGCAATTCTCTTAACGACGGTAGTCTTGCCAGAACCTGTACCGCCTGCAATTCCAATTATTGTCATAATTCAAGATATTAGTTTTCTATATTACTCTTTCACAAGATATACCAGTGTGGGCAGGTGATCGCTATATCCGTTAAGCCACTTTCCACCACCATGAGTGCGCAGGGTATTGCCTCTGTACTCGCCGCTCTGCTGTATCAGATAATCGCGACGGAAAATCTGATAATCCAGAAGTTTTAGCGTAGAGTAATCCTTACTGCCCAACTTATCAAGCAGGTTTGACGAGAGGATTATCTGATCGAAGAGATTCCACGAGCCCTGGAACTGAAGAGTGCCCTGACCAGAAGCCAGCACATTCCACCAAGGATTCCAGAGTCCTCCCTCCTCTACTTCGCTGATTTCGCGCTTTGCACCAAGGCATACAGCCATCGAACGATCCTGAGGATCATCGTTCATATCGCCCATAATAAACAACTTGACTTTTGGATCATCCTTTTGCAGAGAGTCCTTCACTACTCTGAGCTGAGAGCCACCATCCTCACGAGCATAAGATTTTGCACCACGCGATGGCAGGTGGTTTACTATAATAGTAACATGCTCTTTGGCCAATGTCCCACTTACTACCAGGAATCCACGAGTAGCACGGCCCTTATCCTCTGGCCTATTATATATATAAGGTACAAGTTTAACGTTGCGAACCTTAAACAGTTTGGGATTATAGAGCAGAGCACAGTCGATACCACGCTGATCGGGTCCCTCGATATGAACGTACTGGATATTACGGGCCTTGAGTGCAGGCTGACTAATCAGATCGTCAAGACACTTAGAGTTCTCAACCTCAGCCACTCCGATAGCTGCACATCCTACATCTGGCAGTTTATCTGTGCCCATTTCGCCCAATACCTTAGCCATATTATGTAATTTGCACTTGTATTTTTCGCCTGTCCAATTAAACGAACCGTCAGCCAGGAATTCATAGTCATTCTTGCCCTCATCATGGCACGTATCAAACAGATTTTCAAGGTTATAGAATCCTATACCATAGACGTTCTGGCCTTTCTTACTCTTACCCACACACGCGCTCGAAATAAGGAGCGAAAATAATAATAAAAGATGTAATCTGCGCATAATAAGTTATATTTTGATGCAAAAATACCACAAAAATCCGAGTAAACAAAGAAAAAAGCACAAAAAGTTTGTAAATTCGAAAAAATCTTCGTAACTTTGCACCCGCTTTATGCGAAATTAGTATTTATAACATTAATATTTAAACTCAAAATGAAAAAAGGTATTCATCCAGAAAACTATCGCCCCGTCGTATTCAAGGATATGTCCAACGGCGATATGTTCCTTACGAAGTCTACTGCAAAGACAAATGACACTGTAGAATTCGAAGGCGAAACTTACCCAGTGGTAAAAGTCGAAATTTCAAGCACCTCTCACCCATTCTACACAGGTAAGAGCAAGCTCGTTGACACTGCAGGACGTGTCGATAAGTTCATGAGCCGCTACGGTAAGGCTGCGAAGAAGTAAGATAAAACCGCAAAGAACATTAAAAGATGCGTCCATGGTAGTTGCATATGCCAAGGCCGCATCTTTTTATTTTATAACTACACGAATATTATTACAACACGATATGAAAACAGTTTATGACTTCACTGTCAAGGACAGAAAAGGTAAGGACGTATCCATGAAGGAATACGCCAACGAGGTGCTGCTGATTGTAAACACAGCAACCAAGTGTGGATTTACACCACAGTATGACGAACTAGAGAAACTCTACGAGAAGTATCACAGTCAGGGTTTCGAGATTCTAGACTTCCCCTGCAATCAGTTCGGACAGCAGGCTCCTGGTACTGATGATAGTATCCACGAGTTTTGTAAGCTGAACTTTGGCACAGAGTTCCCACGCTTTAAGAAGGTAAAGGTTAACGGCGACGACGCAGAACCTCTCTACAAGTTCCTGCAGGAGCAGAAAGGGTTTGCCGGCTGGGATATGAATCATAAGATTGCCCCTATCCTCGAGGATATGCTTTCGAAAGAGGATCCCGACTACAAGCAGAAGCCAGACATTAAGTGGAACTTCACCAAGTTCCTTATAAATAAGAAAGGTCAGGTAGTAGCTCGCTTTGAGCCAACTGAGAATATCGACAATATTGCAAAGCAGATTGAAGAACTGTTGAAGTAATCATGGAACATACAAAATGTTTGATCATAGGCAGTGGTCCTGCTGGATATACTGCAGCCATATATGCCTCGCGTGCTAATCTCAGCCCTATCGAATATAGCGGCATGCAGCCTGGTGGACAGCTCACACAGACTACCGAGGTGGAGAATTTTCCTGGCTATCCACAAGGCGTGGATGGTAACCAGATGATGATGGATCTGCTTGAGCAGGCCCAGCGCTTTGGTACTGATATCCGTAGCGGCGAGATTGTTAAAGTTGACTTCTCGAAGGCGCCTTACGTATGCACTGCCGATGATGGTACAGAGATCGAGGCTGATACAGTTATCATCGCTACTGGAGCATCAGCCAAGTATCTTGGACTGGATGACGAGCGCAAGTACAACGGACAGGGCGTTTCAGCCTGTGCTACCTGCGACGGATTTTTCTATCGCAAAAAGACTGTAGCCGTAGTAGGTGGTGGCGATACAGCCTGCGAGGATGCGCTCTACCTGGCAGGATTGTGTAAGAAGGTGTATCTGATTGTACGTAAACCCTTCCTGCGTGCTTCGCAAGTAATGCAGCAGCGAGTTAAGGATAATGAGAACATCGAGATACTGTTCGAGCACAATACACTAGGACTCTATGGCGAGAATGGTGTAGAGGGCGCACGTCTGGTTAAACGTAAGGGTGAAGCAGACGAGGAGATGGTTGACATCGCCATCGATGGATTCTTCCTGGCTATCGGACATAAGCCCAATACAGATATCTTTAAGGATTGGCTGGATATGGACGAGACCGGATACCTGAAGAAGATTGACGGAACACCAAAAACCAAAATCCCCGGAGTGTTTGTGGCAGGCGATTGTGCTGACCCTGTTTATCGTCAGGCTATTTCTGCTGCAGGTTCTGGTTGTCAGGCTGCTATCGAGGCAGAGAGATTCATTCTTAACAGATAAAAATCAAATAAGGCTCGTTTCACAACGAGCCTTATTCTTAATTACTTAAAAAACTAAATTAATCAACCATAAACCTTAACCATTAAAATCTTTTTCTGTTGCAAATATACATCAAGAAAAATAAACTGATGTTCACTTATCGTTATTTGATGTTTAAAATGCGTGAATTCACGGATTTTCGACCAAATATCACGATTTTTAAACATTTTAACCATTAAAATAGCAAATTTTACCGAAAAATTATCATCAATTCCATTTTTTTATCTATATTTGCAAATGTAATCAATAACTATATATGGACAGCCGTATACTATTAACCCTATTGGTAGTGGCCTTGCTTGCCATTATTTTCTTCGCAGGACGTCGTTTATACCTGCGGGATATAAGAGTACGGAGACGATTACAGATGAGTGCAATGTTTACTAATATCACTCACGAACTACTTACCCCACTTTCTGTTATTTCTGCCTCAGTAGACAAATTACGTGATACTGAACCTGAGTATAGTCACGAATACGACATGATGCAATTCAACATCCAACGTATGGTGCGACTACTACAGCAGATTCTGGAAACCAGCAAATCGGAGGCCGGACAGCTACGACTACTTGTGGCTCAGGGCGACGTTATGAAATATGTACGCGAGACGGCAGAGTGCCTGGAGCCGCTGATAGCAAAGAAGGATATGAAGTTTACCATCAACTGTCAGCCAGAGAGTATGATGGGATGGATTGATACTGACAAGCTCGACAAGATCATATATAATCTGTTGTCGAATGCAGCAAAATATGGCAGAGAGGGCGGTAATGTAACTATCGACGCTATCACCAACGACAAATATGACCATATTATAATAAAGGTGAGCGATGATGGCGATGGTATCTCACCCCAACAGATGAAACACTTGTTTAAGCGATTCCAGGATGGTAATTATCGCCAGCATCAGACGCTCGGCACAGGATTAGGTCTGTCGCTCACCAGAGATTTGGTATATTTAAACAAAGGAACAATCAATTGTCAGAGCGAAGAAGGCAAAGGCACCGTATTTACAGTCACACTACCTATCAAGAAAGAGGCTTTTGCACCTGACCAGATAGACGAGAAACATAAGATTGACTTTAACATATCGAAGAACGCAATAGTCGATGTCAACACTGTTATTCCTGACGTTACTGAAAAACCTGAAGAAATTGAGTTAACTGACGAAGACGCTTATAAGCTACTGCTTGTAGAGGATAATCTGGAACTACTCATGCTGATGCAACAGCTGCTCAAAACCACATATCGAGTATACATAGCACGAAATGGTAAGGAAGCACTTAAGGTAATCAACGAAAAAGATCTCGACCTGATAATATCAGATGTTATGATGCCTGAGATGGACGGACTGGAACTGACACGCACCGTCAAGGCTGATCCTAACTATAATCATCTGCCCATAATGCTCCTTACAGCCAAGACTCAGGATGAAGACGAGCAACAGGCTTTGCTGATTGGAGCTGACGAATATTTGCGCAAGCCATTCCGCCTGGCCGACCTGAAACTTCGCATCGACAATATTATTGAGAACAGGAAGCGCATGCAGACGGAATTCAGCCAACTGACTGCCGAGGAAGAAAAACAGCATATAGCCAATGCACCAAGTCCTGACGAGAAGTTTGTAAATCAAGTTATGGCACTTGTGCATAAGCATATCGATGACGAGAGCTATGACCGCGATGCCTTGGCTGCCGATATGGGAGCCAGTGCCTCTACCTTATATAATAAGTTACGTTCAATCACGGGTATGCATGTGTCGGCATTCATTCGTGATGTCAGGATGAAAGAGGCACGACGTATGGCTATCGAGAATCCCCAACTGCGTGTAAGCGACTTGGCATACAGCGTAGGATTCCACGACCCACGCTACTTCGCGACATGCTTTAAGAAGCAGTTTGGCATTCAGCCGAAGGAGTTCTTGGAGAGCTTACTGCAAGGAGAGCGAGGAAAGTAAGTGCACCATTCATCATCAACAGTTCATAGCCGAATCGATAGCCTGCCACATGACAGGTTATCGCATCGATGGCATAGCAAACCAGCGGCGAAGCTATGCAAATATAAGGTACGTAGTGGTCGCGAGGTGTGCGATGGGTCATCATACCAAAAGCAAAGAGACCAAGCAGCGGACCATATGTATAGCCACAGATGGTATATATGGCATCGATAACACTCGTTGAGTTGAGCAATCTGAACAGCAGTATCATTACCACAAACAGAATGCTTATCATCAGGTGAGCACGCTTACGCAATTGTTCATCGCCTGCCCTACCCCTTATGTCAACACAATAGCTGGTAGTGAGTGATGTAAGAGCCGAATCGGCACTAGAGAACGACGCTGCAACTATGCCGATGGTAAATGGGATGAGTACAGACAGACCGCTACGCTCAACAAAACCCGGCAGCAATGTGTCAGATACCCCACTCTCGCCTAGCATCATAAGCAATACACCTAACGAAAGGAATAGCAAATTGGCTGGCACAAAGGCCACACCATAAGTACACATATCCTTCTGAGCCTCTTTTAGGGATTTACAAGTCAGGTTCTTCTGCATCATATCCTGATCGAGACCAGTCATCACTATCACAATAAACACACCACTAAGGAACTGTTTCCAAAAGTTTTGCTTGCTCACCCAGTCGCCCATCACAAACATACGGCTATGCTCATCGGCAGCAATAGCACTAACAGCCTCAGGTATCGTCATACCTAATTGCCCCACCACCTTATATATAATAAGGAGAAGTGCTGTGAATAGGCATATGGTCTGGAATGTATCAGTCCACACCAATGTTTTGATGCCACCACCACGAGTGTATAGCCAAATGAGTGCAACCATACCCGTAACAGTAATCACAAACGGCACACCCATATCATCAAACACAAACTGCTGCAGAATCATGCATACCACATAGAAACGTACTACAGCACCTATCATCTTCGACAACAAGAAGAATGATGCACCAGTCTTATATGCCCGCTGCCCCATTCGCTTGCCTAAATACGAGTATATCGTGGTGAGATTAAGTCGGTAATACAACGGAAGCAGGATGAATGCTACTGCGATATATCCCAAGATAAAACCTAAACAGGTCTGCATATAGGTCATATCAATACTGGTAACCATACCTGGCACTGATACAAACGTCACACCTGATATCGATGCACCAACCATGCCAAAAGCCACCATATACCAAGGCGACTGACGATTGCCACGAAAGAAGGTATCGTTCGTGGCTCGACGTGCAGTCAGTCGGCTGATGGCAAACAAAACTGCAAAATAGCCCAATATTATTGCAATCATCCACATAATCGGGTGCAAAGTTACACTTTTTTTCAAAATTATCAATTATCAACTGTCAATTATCAACTAAAAATGTTATCTTTGCAGACGGAATTCCTAATTCTAAAACTTATTATTATGTCTAGACAAAAAAAATTCATCCTCCAAGAGAGTGAGATTCCCACACAGTGGTACAACATTCAGGCAGATATGCCAACCAAACCTATGCCTCCCATCCACCCTGCAACCAAGCAGCCTCTGGGTGTAGACGACCTGGCACACATCTTCCCTCGTGAATGCTGTGTACAGGAGTTGGACACAGAGCATCGTTGGATTGATATACCTGAGGAAGTGCTCGAGAAGTACAAGTTTTATCGTAGCACACCGCTGGTTCGCGCCTATGCACTCGAAGAGGCTCTTAGAACACCTGCCCATATCTACTTCAAGAACGAGAGCACCAACCCACTTGGTTCACATAAGATTAACTCTGCTATCCCACAGTGCTACTATGCCAAACAGGAGGGCACCACTAACGTAACTACAGAGACTGGTGCCGGACAGTGGGGAGCAGCTCTGAGCTACGCAGCCAAAATTTACGGTCTGGATTGCGCTGTATATCAGGTAAAGATAACCATGCAGCAGAAGCCATACCGCTCTAGCATCATGCGCACCTTTGGTGCTGTAGTTGAGGGTTCGCCTTCGATGTCGACACGTGCTGGTAAGGACATTCTTACCAAGGATCCTACACATTCTGGTTCGCTGGGTACAGCTATCTCAGAGGCTGTAGAGTTGGCCACTACAACACCTAACTGTAAGTATACACTGGGGTCGGTACTAAACCACGTTGGTCTGCATCAGACTATCATCGGACTCGAGGCTGAGAAGCAGATGGAGATGGCTGGCGAGTATCCTGATATCGTAATCGCATGCTTTGGTGGTGGTAGTAACTTTGGTGGCATCGCCTTCCCATTCATGCGTCACAACCTGTGCGATGGTAAGAAGACCGAGTTTATCGCAGCCGAGCCAGACAGTTGTCCTAAGTTGACTCGCGGTCAGTTCCGCTACGACTTTGGCGACGAGGCTGGTTATACTCCACTGCTGCCAATGTTCACACTGGGCCACAACTTTAAGCCAAGCAACATCCACGCAGGTGGTCTGCGCTATCATGGTGCAGGTATGATTGTAAGTCAGTTGCTTAAGGACGGACTGATGCGTGGTGTAGACATTCCACAGCTTGAGACCTTCGAGGCAGGTATGCTGTTTGCTCGTACAGAGGGTATTATCCCTGCTCCTGAGAGCTGTCACGCCATTGCTGCCACTATTCGCGAGGCCAAGAAGTGCAAAGAGACAGGCGAAGAGAAAGTAATCCTCTTCAACCTCTCAGGCCACGGCCTCATCGATATGCCAAGCTACGATTCATTCATCAAGGGCGACCTGCAGAACTACACTGTAACTGATGAGATGATTGCCGCTAACCTGGCAGAGTTGGATAAGTAATCACATTATTATTCCTGATATAATAGTCCCTGTTAACATCACTTAGTTAGCGGGGATTATTGTGTCTAGTCGAACATTTTTTTAGAAAAACTTGCAAATATCAAAAAAAGTATTTATCTTTGCAATTGATATGAAGACGATATTACTATTTTAAAACAATTACTGATATGAAAAAACTATTTATTGCATGTTTAGCAGTGCTGATGGGAAGTGTATCGGCATCGGCTCAAGAGTGGTGGGATGATATGGAACGCGGCGTGTTTAACCACGTAGGCTTGAATGTTTCGGCTAGTACAGAGGGTATTGGCGTAGGCGTAGCTGCTCCTATTACAGACTATCTGGAACTGAGTGCTGGCGTAAACTTCATGCCAAGCATCAAGATTAAAGGGGATGTGAACGTAGACTACAACATTGGTCAATTACCAATAGACATTCCAAGTCACGACAAGGTTAAGATAACAGGTGATCTGAAGCGCACAACGATGGATGTTAAGTTGAACATCTATCCATTTGGAGGCAACTCCAGCTTTTTCATTGCAGGTGGTTTCTCGTTTGGAGGAGAAAAACTTGGAACACTGACTGGTCATAGTGACGTTATACAGCAGGCCGTCAATGATTATCCTGCATACAAAGACCTGATTTTGAGTAGCATCACAGCCGAACTCGACAAATATAACGTAAAATTCGACGAAAAGGGTAATATTAATGGTGATATCCGAGTTAAAAAATTCCGTCCGTACGTCGGACTGGGTGTTGGTCGTCTGGTGCCCAAGCATCGTATAGGATTCCGATTTGAGGCTGGTTGCCAATTTATGGGAAAGCTTAAGGTTTATCAGGACGATAAGGAAGTTAAGATAAACGAGTTGAATGATAACGACGACACACTGTCTAAGATCGTTGACAAATTGACTGTTTATCCTGTACTGAAACTCACTATAACAGGACGCATATTCTAAGCGACGAACATAACAGGAAACAATAATCCCCGCCATGTGGCGGGGATTATTTGTTTTATCTGATTCTGTCCATTGAGCGGACTAGTTTTTCATCTGCCAGGATGGCGCGGCGGGCCATCAGGTAGAGTATCAGCGAAATGGCAGGAAAAACTGCGGGCCATGAGGGACGGAATTCAACAGCTCCCCACGACTTGTCGCCAACCATCTGGCCTACGACGAAGAAGCACACATACCAACCAATAATAAACAACACATTGAACAGGCAGAACAACGCCTGCATCTTGCGGTTGTTATATATAAATATGGTATAGGTAGCTATTGCAGCTGTAGGCAACAGTACTGCCATCAGTGGCCACGTATCAAAGTGGTGCTTGCCTAGGGGATCGGTAAACCAAAGGTTGTACACACGAGCCACCTGCAGGCCGCCTAACTTGAACGAACCAATCTGCATACAAAGACAAATGACGGTCAAAACAATGGCCGCCAAAAGATATAATGTCTGCTTACGCTGTATCATATTAATCTTCCTGAGTCTGGTTCTCACGAGAAGGGTCACGCCAGTAAACCTTGTTCTCTACAAACTCCTGAGTTGCGAGAAGACTTGGCTTTGGCAGTTTTTCGTAGTAACGTGAAATCTCGATCTGCTCACGATTCTCGAATACCTCCTCGAGTGAATCGTTGTACGAAGCGAACTCAGCCAGCTTCTTAGACAGATCGTCCTTAATCTGAAGGCTAATCTGGTTGGCACGCTTACCAATGATAGCTACGCTCTCGTAGATATTACCTGTGTCGTCACACAGATCCATAATGTTACGTGTTACGGTGTTTACCGGTGCTTTTGACTTCTTATAATCCATATCTTAATCTTTAATTACTTTTTTGCACTTATTGATATATTTCTCTGCCAACTGGGCATTCTTCGACTCAGGGAACTCGTTGATGAAACCATAGCACTCGTCCTCTGCATCGCGATAGCGGTCCAGTCGTTTCTCTTCAGAACTATTCTCAGCCAGTTCGAACTTAGCCTTCATAATCAGCAGCATCAAGTCCTCACGAATACTACAGTAAGGATAGTTCTTAAGGCAGTTCTGGGCAGTGATGATGCAAGCTGTATAGTTGCTCTCCTCGTTAGAGTTGATATTACCAAAATATCCTCCCAAGTTGTAGTAAAGCTCGGCCGACAGATATTCCTTCTGTATCAGTTTGTCATGCAGATCATAGAGACGAGCCTGAGCCTGAGCACGAAGCGACGACTCTGGATAGAGATCGATGAACTGCTGATAGGCAGTGATGGCGCCATTAGTAGGCGACTGATCTAGTCTGGGCTCTGGAGCACTCTGATACAGCGACTGACCTACATAAAAGTAAGCCAACTCAGCATAGGTGCCACGAGGATAACTGGTAGTATATTTTCTGAAAGTCTCAGAAGCAGCATCATAGTCCATATTGCCATACTGGGCCATACCTAACATATATAAACACTCCTGAGCATCATCAGTACCCTTCTTGATAGTCACAAGTTCTTCCAACAGACTTGTAGCCTGCTGAAACTTTCCACATGCGAATGCCTCTTTGGCATACTCATACTTATAATCAGAGTCTCCATACTTGTAGACACTGTTAAACTCTGAGGCACAACTGCTAAGCAGTAAGGCCGCACATGCCAATGTAATGATACCTTTATTCATATTCGGGGTGCAAAATTAGCACTTTTCGCGCAAATAACAAAGTTTTATGTGATGTTTTTGGCGTTTTTTGATGTTTTTTTAATAACTTATTCGTATCTTTGCAAACTCAATGAGCAAATTTATACTTACATCGGATTACAAACCCACTGGCGATCAGCCAGAAGCGATACGTCAGTTGACCGAAGGGCTGGATCGTGGAGACCGTGCGCAAGTACTGCTTGGCGTTACGGGCTCGGGTAAGACGTTTACTATGGCTAACGTCATTGCACAGCATAATCGACCCACCCTGATACTTAGTCACAACAAGACACTTGCAGCCCAACTTTATGAAGAAATGAAGGGGTTCTTCCCCCAGAATGCAGTAGAGTACTATGTAAGCTATTATGACTATTATCAGCCTGAAGCATATCTACCAACCACTGATACTTACATCGAAAAAGACCTGGCAATCAATGATGAGATTGATCGTCTTAGACTTTCTGCTGTATCTAACTTATTATCAGGGCGTAACGATGTAATTGTCGTATCATCCGTTTCATGTATTTACGGTATGGGCAGTCCAGTAGCTCTACAGGAGAATGTTATAGAGCTGAAGAAGGGACAGATACTAGACCGCAATGCATTGTTAAGAAAGTTAGTTGCGGCATTATACGTAAGAAACGACCTCGACCTGCAACGTGGCAACTTCCGTGTAAAGGGCGATACAATCGATATTGCGATGGCTTATAGCGAGGTGGTTCTGCGAATCACGTTAAGGGATGACTAAATTGATGCAATCGAAGAAATGGATGCAGTTACATTCGACCGTTTGGCCAGTTTCGATGAATATCGCCTCTACCCTGCCAACCTGTTTATGACATCGCAGGAACAGACAAACATCGCCATACGTCAGATTCAAGACGATCTGATGAAGCAAGTACTATATTTCGAAGAGATAGGCGACCCTATAAAAGCCCAGCGAATAAAGGAACGCGTGGAGTATGACATGGAGATGATTAAGGAGCTGGGCCACTGCTCAGGCATAGAGAACTACAGCCGTTATTTTGATGGTCGCCAGGCTGGCGAACGACCATATTGCCTGCTGGATTTCTTCCCAGACGATTACCTGCTGTTTATCGACGAGAGTCATGTAAGTGTACCACAGATAGGCGCTATGTATGGAGGAGACCGCAGCCGCAAACAAAATCTGGTGGAATACGGATTCCGTCTGCCAGCAGCATTCGATAATCGCCCACTAAAGTTTGAAGAGTTCCAGAAGGAGGTTAATCAGGTAATCTACGTAAGTGCCACCCCAGCCGACTATGAACTTGAAGAGGCCGAAGGAGTAGTTGTAGAACAAGTAATCCGTCCAACAGGACTACTCGACCCCGAAATCGAGGTCAGACCTAGTGAGAATCAGATAGACGACCTGCTTGATGAAATACTAACCCGCAGCCATCGAGGTGAACGAGTGCTCATCACTACACTGACCAAACGTATGGCTGAGGAACTGACAGAATACCTGCTTAACCATAGTGTAAGCACAGCATATATCCACAGCGATGTAGCCACATTGGATCGTGTAAAAATCCTGAGCGACCTGCGCCAAGGAGTGTACGATGTACTGGTAGGAGTAAACCTGCTGCGTGAGGGTCTCGACCTGCCAGAAGTATCGTTAGTAGCAATACTCGATGCTGACAAAGAAGGATTCTTGCGTAGTCGTCGCAGTCTTACCCAGACCGCAGGACGTGCAGCACGAAATGTAAATGGCAAAGTAATTATGTATGCCGACAACATCACTGCATCAATGCAACTAACCATCGACGAGACTCTGCGCCGCAGAATGAAACAGATGAAGTACAACGAGGAGCATAACATCACTCCAAAACAAATCATCAAAAACCTGTCATTCAGTGCATTACAGAAGGAGAATCGTGCCGACACCAAAGAACTGATTCGTGACATCTCACTTGCAGCCGAAGGTGGTAACAAGGTAATGATAGCAGCCGACCCGATAGAGGAACGTATGACGCGACCACAGATGGAGAAGCTGATAGACGAGACCACCAGAAAGATGAAAGAGGCAGCGAAGAACCTCGATTTCTTGCAGGCCGCACAGTATCGCGACGAGATAGTAAGACTACAAAAGGAGTTGGAATTAAAGTAAAAAATCATAAAATCCGTGTTAATCCATGTAATCCATGCCTGATTATAAAAAATTCTTAGTAATTTTGCACGGTTTTATAATATAAACAAGGTGAATATGAAAAAGTATCTTATAGCCATACTGATGGCAATGCCCCTGATAGCTTCGGCTCAGGACAACACATGGGAACGTATAGAACAGCCTCAAGAAAACAAGGAGAATCCAGATGCCAAGTATCTGGTAGAAGGAGCAGTACCCGAGGTTGACGGCATAGTATGCTGGCAAACCACCATCAATGCCCCAGGCAAATCGGCTCAGCAGATCTACGACATTTTGTATAAGCAGATAGACAAGATGACCCATGAGCCGAACCAGATAAAGAATAGCGCCATAGTTGTAAATGACCCTGAGCAGGGCCATCTTGGTGCTATCTTCCACGAGTGGCTGGTATTCAAAAATGCGGCACTTTCGCTAGACCGTACTCAGCTAAACTTTCAGTTAAAGGTGAGATGTTATGACGAGAAAGCCGATGTACAGATGCTACACATAAGCTATGACTACGATGTGGAACGCAAGCCATTCCACTACACAGCTGAGGAGTGGATCACAGATAAGTATGCCGTAAACAAGAAGCATACCAAGCTATACCCAGTTTCTGCCAAGTTCCGCAGAAAAACAATTGACCGTAAGGACTTTATCTTCAACAAGTTCGCTACCCTACTTAACGAGAAGTAACAAAACATGAGCAAAGACCTGATACGCAACATCCTGAACATCATCTTCATGATTGGTGCAGTCGTGGGCGTAATTCTATTTCTTTCAAAGAACGAAGAACGACACAACCTCGGTTTGTACATCATACTATTCTCGATGTGCTTTAAGATAGCCGAATCGTCTATGCGATTGATAAAGTAATATATGTACAGAAGACTATCACTATTAATTATAACACTATCGGTATTGGTACATGCCAGTGCCCAAGATACTCGTCAGTTTAACCAGATTGACGAAAATGGAAATGTTTCACAGCGCAGCGGAAATAGCAGTAGCAATTTCAATAAGCATAACAACGACACCACAAAAAACAAGGTAATACCCAAGGGACTTTATACATGGACCATCGACAGACGTTTTGGCGATATTATTCCTACAGAACCCGACACGGTGTCACACTTGTATATGAACACCACATTCAATAGTGGTGTTTATGGCGACTACAACACTACAGGTAGTAACTATACTGCACGTTTGAGCCGTATTTATATCGACCGTCCGTTTGGCGAATACTTCATATTCAGCGAACCATACAGTTTTGTAAACAAGAGACCAGAGACCTTTCTGTTTATGAACACCCTGTCGCCATATACCAGAATTGATTATGACAACTGCGGCGACAAGACCAACGGCGAAGACCATATCGACGCCAAGTTTGGAGTCAATGTCAACAAGCGGCTTAACTTCGGTTTCGATCTCGACTACGCTTATGCCTGCGGATATTATAGCAACCAGAATATCTCGCACTTCAGCGGGTCGCTTTTTGCATCATATCTGGGCGATCGCTATCAGATGCACTTCTTCTTCAATGCTGCGCATCAAAAAGCATCAGAGAACGGAGGTATAACAACAGATGACTACGTTACTCATCCCGAGTCATTCCAAGACAACTATCAAGAAAGCGAAATACCAACAGTACTATCACAGAACTGGAATCGTAACGACCATCAGCACGTGTTCCTCACCCACCGATATAATCTGGGATTCTATCGTATGGTAAAGATGACCGACGAGGAGATTAAAGCACGCAAGTTTGCTAAGGAATCACAAAAAGAGCACGAAGCCGATCGTGAGAACAAGAATCTGAACGACAGAGAGATTCGCAAGAATAAAGACTTCAAAAAGCCTACAGGTCGCCCCGAAGGAGCAATCGTTAGAGGCAAGGAGCCACAGAAAGATTCGCTGAATATTGCTGCTGACACCACCCGCATTAAGGTTAACGGACAGGCAGCCATCGACAGCCTGAATCGTCTGCAGGCCATTCAAGACAGCATCGATGCCACAATGAAACGTGAGTATGTACCAGTAACAAGTTTCATACATACTCTCGACATCGACAATTACGATCGTATTTATCAGTCATATTACACCCCAACAGATTATTATAAGAACACCTATTACAAACAGGGACTGGAATTCGGTAATGACTCTATCTATGACCAGACAAAACATTTCCGCATAAAAAATACGCTGGGAATAGCCCTGCTTGAAGGATTCAACAAATGGGTAAAGGCAGGTCTGAAAGGTTTTGTAACCTACGATCATTGTATATATCGTATGCCAAGCATAGACAATGGTATAACATATTGGGACAGATGGCACGAAGACGACATCAGTATTGGCGGACAACTCAGTAAAACTCAGGGCAAGACACTACACTTTGACGTTACAGCAGAAACCTGGGTTGGAGGTGCCGATGCGGGCGACTATACCATCGACTTCAGTACCGACCTGAACTTTCCATTGTTTGGCGACACAGTACAGCTGGCTGCTTCAGCTTTCTATTACCATTGCAACCCTGTTTTCTTCCAGGCAAAATATCACTCAAAACACTTCTGGTGGGATGCTGAAGATCTGAGCCGTGAGACAAGAAGCAGGATTGAAGGATTATTCTCTTATCAGAAGACAGACACAAAACTTCGAGTTGCCATCGAGAATATCAAGAACTACACTTACTTCGGCATGAGTTACGATATGACATCAAACGGTGGACGCAAGAATATGACAGCCGGCATTTATCAGGAAGGCAGCAACCTTACTGTATATACAGCACAGCTACATCAGAACTTCCGTCTAGGCCCCCTTAATTGGGAGAACGTAGTGACATATCAGAACTCTAGCAACAAGGACGTTCTTCCACTTCCCGATTGGAACATCTTCAGCAATCTGTATCTGAAGTTTAAGATAGCGAAGGTACTAGGCGTTGAACTTGGAGCCGATGCCACTTACTTCTCTAAATATAACGCCCCTGACTTCTGTCCTGGTATCAACCAGTTTGCAGTACAGCAGAACAAGGACAGTCGCGTAGAGTTAGGCGGCTATCCATTTGTCGACGTATATGCCAACATGGTTCTTAAGGGAGTAAGATTCTTTCTCGTGATGAGTAATGTGGTAAATGGCGGAGGCAATCACATGAAATTCCTCACACCACACTACCCCACCAACGGATCGGTGTTACACTTTGGAGTTTCATGGCCTTTCTTCAACTAAAGAAGCAAAAGTCCCAAACTTACGCATAAACCATAGATAAAGATATTACGCGCTGTTTCTCCCAGGCAGAGATTCAGCGCTTTTCCTTGATATATGCGCTTTATTTTCAGGTATGTAAAGAAATGAAGCACCAGATATACAAAGGGGAACAAGAACGCCAACAGATGACCATTCATTAGGAAAGTACCACCAAGAATGATGGCTCCAATGCCCACACCTATGTATAACTGCAAGCCTGCCTCTGCACCCAGACGAACTATAATAGTATTCTTGCCCGCCTCGCGATCATTGTCTCTGTCACGGAAGTTGTTTACTATCAACAATGCATCAATAACAAGTCCACAAGCTAATGAAGCAAGAAACAACTCCCACGTAAACACATGTAATTGTACATAATACGAACAGCAGACAGGTACTATACCAAAGAAAACAAGCACCAACAAGTCGCCCAGCCCTTGATATGAGAACCATGTTGTATATAGAAATGCGAAAACCACACTTATCATTCCTATCAGCACCATCTCATATCCACCAAAATATACCAAAGGCAATCCTATGACACAAGCCAAACAAGTGGTAAGCGCAATGGCTTTCTTCATTGCATCAAGCTTAACCCACCCTTGCGCACAGGCTCTTCTTGGACCAAGACGAGTCTCTGCATCGTCAGTTCCATTCACATAATCATAGAAGTCATTAATAAAATTGGCATCTATCTGCATGGCAAAGGCGAATAGCAAGCATAACAAAGCCGCTATCCAACTAAATGTTTCGCCACCATACGTCAGTGAATCAACATAAGCCAAAGCCACTCCAATCATCACAGGAACAGCTGCACCAGAAAGAGTTTTTGGGCGTGCAGCTAGTAGCCACGCTTTAAACGAATTGGTCTCAATTTTATTATCTTCTGCCATAATTTTCCAAATTTTCTTGCAAAAGTAACATTTTTTTTGTAAATTTGCAAAGAAATTAGAAACTTTTATGACAAACAATACGCCAAGCTTGGATTTAGTGGAGTTCATCGAAACACAGATACTCCCCAAATATGCAGAATTCGATCGTGCCCATAATCTTGAGCATGTAACAAGAGTTATACGTAATTCTTTGGAATTGGTACGTTCTACAGGAGCAGATACAAATATGGTATATACTATAGCAGCTTATCACGACCTGGGAATGTGCGGACATCGTGCTGACCACCATATCAGAGGCGGAAAGATCCTTGCTAGCGATGCAAGACTTAAGAAATGGTTCTCGCCCGAGCAAATCAAGATTATGAGAGATGCAGTAGAGGATCATCGTGCATCGGCAAGTCGCAGTCCACGAACCATCTATGGCAAGATAGTAGCCGAAGCCGACAGAGATATCGACCCTGAGAGAATACTGCGCAGATGTGTACAGTTTGGACTTGCCAACTATCCAGAAAAGACACAAGAGGAGCACTGGACACGTTTTAAGGAGCACATGTTCGACAAGTACTCAAAGGACGGATATATCAAACTATGGATTCCCAATTCGCCAAACGCCAAGCGCCTGAACGAATTACGTAGCATAATAGAAAAGCCCCAGCTATTGCGTGAGGCCTTCGATCGTATCTTTCCTGAAGAAAAATCTATCGCAGATACAGATAATAAATAGCAGCAAGAGCCACTACCATAGCAATCAGAATAGCCGACTTTATGAGACAAGAAGCCACCTTCTTTATCACCAAGAAAGCTACAATGATAGCTACGAGCACAAAAATGTAATATCCAACGTTCTCCATATTACTTAAATAGTTTCTTAAATGCTGTGGGAACCGGTGTTTCAAACTCCATTGGCTCGCCAGTTATCGGATGATGGAAACAGAGCAACCATGCATGCAGACACAGACGATGTATAGGATCATCGCCATTGCCATATTTAGTATCTCCACATACAGGATGGCCCATATCCGATGAGTGTACACGAATCTGATTCTTTCTACCTGTTTCGAGTTTAAACTCTACAAGCGAGTGATCTGTGGTACGATCCATCACATGATAATGGGTAACAGCATATTTACCACCATTATCAGTAGGCGATGAATAGGTAACGTATGCCTTATTATCCTTCAACCAGTTGGCGATGGTACCCTCATCGTTCTCCATCTCGCCAGAACAAACTGCTACATATCGACGGTCATAAACTATATCATGCCAGTTATGCTCAAGTATCTGTTCTGTCTCCATATCCTTGGCATAAACCATCAGACCACTGGTATCGCGATCCAGGCGATGTACTACATGAGCTCTACACTTCTGACGTGACTTCTTAAAATAATCATCAAGCACAGTCTTTACATTCAGCGACGAATGTCCTGCCGCCATCGAAAGAATACCTTCGGCCTTTTCGATGACAATCAACCATTTATCCTCGTATACTATCTTAACATAGCGGCTCTTGAATGAATTCTGGTTGCGCTTGGTCTTACTGATAGCAACCTTCATTCCTGGCTCCAACTGGAAGTCGAACTGACTAACTGTCTTACCGTTAACCTTTATACCTCTACCCTGCAGAGTCGCTTTGATTTTATTGCGACTTTGCTGAACATTAGCCAACAGCCACTCAAGCAATGGCATCGACTCATTTACCACCAGGTGTTCATAATCACCCTCACGGTTATAACCTGCGTTATATCTCATATCAACATCTTATTTCGTCGGCAAAGGTACAAAAAAAACCGCAGACTTGAATATCTGCGGTTCTTTTATTAATAGAATTTAAAGTATCTTCGTGCGTTATTGTAACTGATATCCTCAACCATACGTCCCAGAATCTCCATATCGCATGGCAGCAATCCCTTCTCAACATCGTTACCGAGCAGGTTACATAGTATACGACGGAAATATTCATGACGAGGATAGCTAAGGAACGAACGGCTGTCGGTAAGCATACCAACAAAACGGCTAAGCAAACCAAGAACAGACAAGGCGTTCATCTGACGAACCATACCATCCATCTGATCATTGAACCACCAACCAGAGCCAAACTGTATCTTACCAGGCTCGCCACCCTGGAAGTTACCCAGCATTGTGGCAATCATCTCGTTGGCACAAGGATTCAATGTATATAATATGGTACGCGTAAGCTTGTCCTTCATGTTCAACTTGTTAAGGAAACTCGACATAGCCTTGGCGGTATTGAACTCACCAATTGAGTCGAAACCTGTGTCAGGGCCAAGCTGGTTGAACATCTTTGTATTGTTGTCGCGAATAGCACCATAATGGAACTGCTGTGTCCAGTCTGAATCAGCATCCATCTCGGCCATAACAGTAAGGAAGCAGTTCTTAAACTGGCGAACCTCAAGCTTAGAGAGCTGCTGACCACGCATAGCCTTCTCGAAGATGGTCTCAATCTCAGAATCAGTATATTCCTCATCGTAGAACTCTTCGATACCATGGTCAGAAAGCTTACAACCATTCTCGGCAAAGAAGTCATGACGCTTCTGCAGTGCATCCACCATATCGGCAAACTTCACGATATTTACGCCGCTTACCTCAGCCAACTGCTCAACATACTTTGAGAAATCAGCCTTCTCAATGTTCATTGCCTTATCAGGACGCCAGGCAGGAATCATCATTGGGTCATCCTTTGCCTTAGTCTTGGCATACTCAATATGGTTATGCAGATCGTCAACGGGATCATCGGTAGTACAAACACACTCCACGTTGTAATGCTTCATCAGTCCGCGAGCTGTGAACTCAGGCTGCTGCAGTTTCTCATTACACTCATCGAATATCTCGCGTGCAGTCTTTGGCGAAAGTTGCTTGGTAATACCAAAAGCAGTCTTAAGCTCAAGATGAGTCCAGTGATAAAGAGGGTTGCGGAATGTATATGGTACTGTTTCTGCCCACTTCTCAAATTTCTCCCAGTCGCTGGTATCCTTGCCTGTGCAGTACTTCTCGTCGATGCCGTTAGTACGCATAGCGCGCCACTTATAGTGATCGCCACCCAACCACAACTCGGTGATACTCTTAAACTTGTGGTCTTTAGCCACCATCTCAGGAATCAGATGACAATGATAGTCGATAATAGGCATTTTAGCCGCATGATTGTGAAACAAGTCCTGTGCCACCTGGGTCTCCAGAACAAAGTTTTCATCATTGAATTGCTTC
>JAEEGH010011389.1_pt1 | contig 20184 bp, 6 predicted proteins | sample 9134181 | NCBI WGS metagenome assembly JAEEGH01 (sample SAMN16246544, study PRJNA631951) | gut metagenome | biome: gut microbiome; feature: rumen; material: DP-attached | host: Bos | place: Iran: Karaj | collected 2018-10 | reverse complement strand
CAACAGCAGACCGTCTTTGACCAATTCATAATCTGACACATGGCCCAGCCAAAAAGAAGAAATCTGGCGAAGCAGGCATGCCTCCAACTGCAAATCGCCTTGCTTGTTGAACAAAGGCATCTTGGATCGCGGCTTGAAACAAAGTGGCTGGCAATGCGTTATCCCAGTATAATAAAAAGTCCATGACCGTCCTTGGTCTTCCGAATAGGCCACATATATACTCGGTTCAAGTGCCATAAAATACTCATAACTCTTATACACGATGGCTTCCACCGATTCTCTCTTTTCGTATCTCATAACCTGTCGCTTGTCAATCTTGGCAGCAAGTTCAGGACAATCATCAAACCTATATTTTAGGCTCTCATAGTAATAACTTTGGTGATCCTCCCCTTCTTGAAATGGCGTGTAATTCTTGATCTCCTCCAACGCAAAATAGGCATTTTCGTATGCCATGATTTCGTTTTCATCCAAAGGTTTCCAAGGCTTATAGTTTCTTTTCCATTCTTGATAATAAGCGTCTTTTTCCTTGCTCGGATAATTCGATATGTCGTCTATTTCATCTTCCTCCTGCGCGAACGAAAACGCAGGAAGCAGAAGGAGCAGCAAGAAAGTCAGTAGTTTTTTCATTATATTATTGTTTTATAATGCTTTGCAAAAGAAATCATTTTCACTATTCCGACGCATTTACTCCGATATACTATAGATTCCACCAATCTTCCATCCTTTTTCAGTCCATTTGGCATAATAATAGGCCGACCCCATTAAACCACCACTCGAAAGGACATAAGTGTTTTCCAAATAATCGGTCTTAAACATAGGAGAATAGTTATCAAAAAACCACACGTCCCCATAATCCTTCTCCAACAATTCGTACTCCTCGGATGAAAGGAAAATGTATCTGTCGTTGATCGGCTGAATACTAACAAGATTTGGGTCATCAGAGACCATTCTATAAGTTATCGTGGAATCCGATGGATAGTGAACAGCCGTAACCTCATCCAAAGGAATCAACGCACAAGAGTCCTCGTCCCAGTCGCACCATCCAAGTCGTTCGTCTGAGTTGATTAGGGCTTCATAAACAATGGTTTTGTCAGTTCTTGGCACAGCCCAGCGTGGATTTAGGTCTAAATTGTCCGAAACCCCGTCGCCATCGGTATCAGGATTGTTCGGATTGGTATAATAATACTTCTTCTCTAAAATATCGGTCAAACCATCGGAATCGGAGTCACGTTGCAGGGTTGCAATGTCAATTGTCAGCAAAAGACCATCTTGTACCACTTCGTATTTTGCACAAATCCAATCAGCTGACATCTTCCTCATCAAGCAAGCCTCAATCTGTAAATCTCCATTGGAATTAAATAATGGAAATTTGGAATACCACTTAACGAACAATGGGCTTTTTTGATTTATACCCGTGCAATAATACGACCAATTCTTGCCTTTGTCTTTTGAATAGGCCACCCAAACACTTAATCCAATACCCAGTTCACCTTCTTCATAGACAAAGGCTTCGGTATCCCCATGACTTTCATGCATCAAAATGTTTTCTCTATCTATTTTACCGATAAATTGCGGCTCGATATAAAAAGGGTCGAATGTTGAATGACGAGGATCGGCTGCTGTATCCAAAAACCTTTTCATTCGTTCTTGCTTTACTTCCCATAGAGAATCTTGGTAAGGAGTATGGAAGCGTTTTTCTTCATCGTACGTCGTATAATCCTTTATTTTCTTGAATTCGAAAAACTCATTCTTGTATCGGCGCACCTTGCTTTTCTTTACAGGCTTGTATGGCACATATTTCCACTCCTTTTCTTCGCCACGATGATAATACTGATCCTCTTCTGTGCTTTTGAACTTGGCCAAATAAGCGTCAAAATCGAAGTCTTCCTCCTGCGCGAATGCTAAGGCAGAAGTCCAAAGAAGCAGTAACAGACCCAGATACTTTTTCATGTCATAATATTTTTGTTTGTTATGCAAAAATAGTTCTTTTCCTTGAAAACGAAAAAATTACGGCATTATTTCCTCCGAATTAGTGAATTTGTGTAATTTTGCAATCAATTAAACACTAATAAATATGAGTACAGCAACATTGACGGACAATCCTATGCAACCTTTTACAAAAGAGGAGCTCTTGCAAACAGCCGAAACAGGGAGAAAACAAATTGCTGATGGATATTTCTTCACGACAGAAGAGGTGATTTCCGCTTGTTGTTACGAAAACACTCAAATTTGCAACAAAATGAAAAAGAATAAACCTAATAACACAATGAAAAAACTAAGCCTAATCCTCTTTGCCTTGATGGCCAGCCTGTTCGCTTCGGCGCAGACCATCGAGAAGACCTATTACTTTGGTGAGCCGAACGTGAGGCAAATCCAAGGCTACGAGCAGATCCAATTCTCGAGCTGCATGCAGAGTGCCCTTGCGGGTCAGCCGTCGTTGCCCTGGCACAGTGTCAGCCTGATGCTGCCTCAAGGGACTGAAGCCGTTGCCATCGAAGTGGAGCTCTCCGATTTCCAGACGATGGAAGGTAGCCACAACCTCTTTCCATACCAGTCAGCCCTCACCTACTCTGACCCCGTGCGAAAACAATTTGAGAAAGACGAGGTCCTCTACACTTCGAGGAGTGTTTACCCCGCTCAAGCCTACGGCAAACTCAGCACACAATACATGAACGGTGTAGGTTTTGCCTTCTCGGCCTTTACACCCGTGCAGTATGTACCCGCCACTGGCGAGGTGAGATATGCCACAAGGGTTACAGTAAGAGTGACGACAGGAGCAGCCAAATCAGACCAGAGCCGCAAGCTTTGGCTTAATGGCGATAATGCCACCCGTGCCATGCGCCTTGCCCAAAACCCTGAGATGTTGCAGACCTACAACAGCCGTGGCCGTACTATAGGTGGCTATGACCTACTCGTAGTCACCACGCAGCCCTATATCAACGCTTTTGACGAATATGTAGCTTTCTATCAAGCACGTGGCCTACGCACCCGAGTCGTCGACCTCGCCACCATCACCAGCACGATGGAAGGTCGCGACAATCAAGAGAAGCTACGCAACTACATCATCCAGGAATATGAAGAAAACGGCATTATGATGGTCAACCTCGGCGGCGACGTGCCCGACATCCCTTACCGTGGCCTCACCTGTCATGTGACCAGCAGCAGTCCATACGACGATGAAGACATTCCCGCCGACCTTTATTATGCCGCTCTTGACGGCACATGGAACGATGACAACGACTACCGTTGGGGCGAGATTGGCGAAGACGACCTCCTGCCGGAAATCGGTATCGGCCGTATGTGCTTCAGTAACCCAACAGAGCTTGCCAACATGCTTCACAAATCCATGACTTACCAAACAGAGCCTGTCCTTGGCGAGTTCCGCAAAGTCACCATGGCTGGCGAGCACCTCTACGACGACCCCATGAGCAACGGCAGCCAATACCTCGAACTGCTCATCGGAACCCATGACGACAATGGTTACACGACCACAGGCATTCCTGAAAACTATGACTTCACCCGACTCTACGAAGAAGAAGGCAACTGGAGCGGCTTCATGCTAAACAATGTCGTCAACCAAGGCACACAATATATCCACCATGACGGTCACGCCAACACAGGCTATGTAGCTGGTTGGAACACATCCACTATCACCGACAGTAACTTCAACGGCTTGAATGGTATCGACCATAATTACACCTTCTTCCACACTTCGGGCTGCATCTGTGGCAACTTCCCCGACGACTGCATCCTTGAACGCATGACCAAAATCGCCAATTTTGCTGTTGCCACTTTCGGCAACTCACGTTATGGCTGGTTCAACGAAGGCCAGACGGAAGGCCCTGCCATCCACCTGCACCGTGAGACGGAAGATGCCTACTATCACGACCGCATCCCTTATGGCGGCATGGCCTTGCGTGAAAGCAAAATCGAAACTGCACCTTGGGTCAATGCCCCTGGACAATGGGAAGAAGGTGCCTTGCGCTGGAACTTCTACGACCTCAACATGATGGGCGATGTGGCTGTCAGCCCTTGGCACGACGAGCCTTTCACACCCAATGTCAGTTATGCCGCTGAAGTCCTTGTCGGCACTGCCTCGATGGATGTTACCGTCACCAATGCCAACGGTGAAGGACTGAAAAACTTCCGCTGTGGCCTCTTCCATGGCGAAGACCTTATCGGCGTAGGCTATACCGATGAAAACGGAAACGTCACCATCGAATTTGCCGAACCCATCAGTTTTGTAGGCGATGCGAGCCTCATCGTGACTGGCTGCGATGCCTGGCCTCAAGCCCTGCCCGTCCTTTGCCTACCTGGCGACTGTTCCTACCTCGTTTACGATAGTTATGAAATCAGCGGTGGCGCTCAACCCGATTTTGGACAAAGCATCCAGCTCAATGTTCAACTCAAGAATGTAGGTGCCGTAGCTGCCAACAACGTCACCGCCATCCTCCGCACCGACTGCGATTATATCACCATCACCGATGCTAACGAGACCATCGCCCGCATCGAAGGCGGAGCCATTGTCAACCTCGACAATGCCTTCGCCATGGACATCGCCGACGATGTGCCCAACCTCATGAAAGCCGACTTCGACTTAACCTGCACCGATGGCACCGACACTTGGGTAAGCCGTTTCGCCATCAGGCTGCACGCTCCTGAGTTTTCCTTCGTCGGCACCGTCATCGAAGACAGTAATGGTGACGGGCATGTGGATTCTGGCGAAGCCGCGATAGCCCATGTCACCATCAAAAACACGGGTTTGGCCACAGCACCCGATACACATTTCAGCGTTTTCTGCGACATACCTGAAATCACTTTAGCACAAAATGAATTCCAACTTGGCGCCATTGCCTCCAACAGCGAGTTAACGGTTGACATCCCTTTCACCATCTCAGAAAACGCACTTCTTGGTGACATCTACGAAATCGGCTTTACCGTTGCCTCAGGTCATTATTCCACTGAAGGCGGCCTTGCCATCATGGTCGGTAATGTCATGGAAGACTGGGAGACTGGCGACTTCAGCAAGTTTGAATGGGAAAATGACCCCTACACACCGTGGACCGTAGTCACCGAAAACCCATACGAGGGCAACTATTGCATCAAGTCGGGTAACATCGGCGACAACTCCGTCACCTCGCTCACTGTCAGCCTCGAAGTGTTCGGCGAAGGGGAAATCAGCTTCTATCGGAAAGTATCATCGGAAGAAGAGTATGACGTACTATTCTTTTATATTGACGCCTTTTTGCAAGACGAATGGTCAGGAGAAGTGGGATGGGGAAAAGAGCAATACACCCTCGCTCCCGGAGTGCACGAAGTCAAATGGACTTACTTCAAAGACATGTATATGAGCGATGGCAGCGACTGTGCTTGGTTGGACAACATCGTTTTCCCGCCTTCCGAAATCATCATGGCCACGCAAGAAACAGTGACCAATGGCATCGTCCTCTATCCCAACCCTAACAAGGGCCAGTTCAGACTCAGCCTGCCCGAGGAAGACTGCGAAGTCGTGGTATTCAACAGCTTGGGACAACAAGTCTACCAGCAAAGCAACGCCAAGGGTATGACCACGCTCAACCTTGAAGGCTTGAACAGCGGCATGTACTTCGTCACGGTGAAGTCGGAAAAGTTTGTCAGTACTTTGAAGTTTGTGAAGGAATAAAAGGTCATTCAGTACTTTACAACAGCCTCGGGATTTTCATTTCGAGGCTTTTTTCATACCAAGAAAAAAAACTGAAAAAAACCTATTGCATTATCTTTGGTAATTTCCTACCTTTGCAACTTCATTTTTGAACGAAAGAATATCAGTTAAATCACTAATAATCAATTAAATCAATGACAAAGTATGTTTACACCTTTGGCGGAAAGACCGCTGAAGGCAATGCTTCGATGAAGAACGAGCTGGGCGGCAAGGGCGCTAACCTCGCCGAAATGTGCCTGCTCAAGCTCCCCGTACCCGCTGGATTGACCATCACCACCGAGTGCTGCACAGCTTATTACCAAAACAATTGCCAACTTCCCGCCGGCCTGATGGACGAGGTCCACGCTGGCATGAAGAACATGGAGAACATCATGGGCATGAAATACGGCGACCCCGAGAACCCGCTGCTCGTCAGCTGCCGTTCTGGCGCGCGCAAGTCGATGCCCGGCATGATGGACACCGTGCTGAATATCGGTCTCTGCTCCAAGACCATCCCTGGCCTGATCAAGAAGACCAACAACCCCCGTTTCGTGTATGACTCCTACCGCCGCCTCATCATGATGTACGCCGACGTCGTCATGGAGAAGGCCGAGGGCATCGAACCCGCCGACGGCAAGAGCATCCGCAAGCAACTCGACGACATGCTCGACGCCTACAAAGAGAAGATGGGCTACAAGAGCGACACCGAGCTGAAGGCCGAAGAGCTCCAGCAACTTGCTGAAGACTTCAAGGTCCGTATCAAGGAAGTGCTGGGCACTGAGTTTCCGGATGATGCAGAGGCCCAACTCGAAGGCGGCATCAAGGCCGTGTTCAAGAGCTGGAACGGCAAGAAGGCCATCTCCTACCGCCGCATCGAGGGTATCCCGGACGACTGGGGCACCGCCGTCAACGTGCAGACCATGGTGTTCGGCAACATGGGCGAAGGCTCCGCTACTGGCGTGGCATTCACCCGTAACCCTGCCACTGGCGACAACCAGTTCTACGGTGAATGGCTGATCAACGCCCAAGGTGAAGACGTCGTTGCTGGTATCCGCACCCCCAACCCGTTGAACGACGACACCAAGAACGAGCAGAACAAGCACATGCACTCCATGCAGGAGCTGATGCCCGAGACCTATAAGGAACTCTGCGAGGTGCGCCGCATCCTTGAAGAGAACTACCACGACATGCTCGACATCGAGTTCACTATCCAAGACGGTAAGCTCTACATGTTGCAGTGCCGCGTCGGCAAGCGTACTGGCGTTGCCGCTCTGACCATGGCCCTCGACATGCTGAAGGAAGGCCTCATCGACGAGAAGGAAGTCGTCATGCGCCTCACCCCCGAGCAACTTGACGAGCTGCTCCACCCCATCCTCGACGCTGCCGACGAGAAGAAGCACACCGTCATCGCCAAGGGTCTGCCCGCAGGTCCTGGTGGCGCTGTCGGTCGCATCGCCCTCACCAGCGAGAAGGCCAAGGAATACCGTGCCGCTAAGGTGGCCAACATCCTGGTCCGTGAGGAAACCAACCCCGAAGACGTCGAAGGCATGCGTGCCGCCGACGGTATCCTGACCGCTCGTGGCGGTATGACCTCACACGCCGCCCTCGTGGCCCGTGGTTGGGGTAAGTGCTGCATCGTGGGCTGCGACGCCGTTAAGATCGACCTTGAGAAGGGCATCGTGAAAATCGGTGACAAGCAGTTCAAGGAAGGCGACGTCATCAGTTTGAACGGCTCCAAGGGTTGGGTCTATGCCGAGCCCGTCGGTATGATCAACGCCACTGAGAACCCGCTGTTCCAGCAGTTCATGGCTCTGGTCGACAAGTACCGCAAGATGGGTGTCCGCACCAATGCCGACAACCCGGAAGATGCCCAGAACGCCGTCAACTTCGGTGCCGAAGGTATCGGCCTGTTCCGTATCGAACACATGTTCTACGGCAAGAACAGCGAAGAGCCGTTGGCCAAGCTGCGCAACATGATTCTGGCCAACACCACCGAAGAGCGCGTGGCTGCCTTGGCTGAACTCGAGCCTTACATCAAGAACGCTGCCAAGGGCACGCTGAAGGTCTTGAACGGCAAGCCGTTGACCTTCCGCTTGATGGACCCGCCCTTGCATGAGTTTGTGCCTCATACCGAGGAGAAGCAACGCGCCCTCGCCAAGGAGCGTGGCATCACCTTCGAAGAAATCAAGAAGCGCATCGACGCCCTCAACGAAGTCAACCCGATGATGGGTCTGCGTGGTGTCCGCCTCGGCATCGTCTATCCCGAGATCACCGAGACCCAGTTCCGCGCCCTGTTCCAGGCCACCGCTGAACTGATGACCGAGGGCTTCGACCCGCATCTGGAGATCATGGTCCCGCTGACCATCAACGTCAAGGAGCTTGAGCACCAGAAGGCCATCGCCGACCGCGTGAAGAAGGAAGTGGAAGCCAAGTTCGGCGTCGAGATCAGCTACCTCTACGGCACCATGATCGAGATCCCGAGAGCCACCCTCGTGGCCGACAAGATCGCCCAGCTGGCTCAGTTCTTCAGCTTCGGCACCAACGACCTCACCCAGATGACCTTCGGTTTCAGCCGCGACGACGTGAACAAGATCGTCAAGGAATACACCAAGGAAGGCATCATCCCCGCCGACCCGTTCAACACCCTCGACCAAGAAGGTGTCGGTCAGCTGGTGCGCCTCGGTGTGGAGCGTGGCCGTAGCCAGCGCGCCAACCTGAAGTGTGGCGTGTGCGGCGAACACGGTGGCGACCCCGAGTCCGTGAGATTCTTCTACAAGACTGGCATGACTTACGTCAGCTGCTCGCCGTTCCGCGTCCCCGTGGCACGTCTGGCCGCTGCCCAAGCCGCTATCGAAGAAGACAAGTGATTTTGGATTGACATTTAAAATCCAAGATTATAAAAATGAGAGCCTCCGGCGACGGGGGCTCTCAATTTTTTTACACAGGTTTGTTTCGTTTTTTTTATCTTTGCGTATTGTAATGAAGAAGATTCTCGTCATAGTAATCCTTTCTCTGGTCATCCAACTCCAAGCGCAAGTGCGGATTGGTGAAAAAGAAGCTATGTCGACCGCCGAGCTCTTTCTGCGACAAAACGCCAAGAAGCAAAGACCCATCCTCTCGTTAAACGAAATCGTTTACAGCCCAACCACACTCCAGCCCAACCTATTTGTATTTTCACTTGAGTCCCAAGGCTTTGTCATCGTCACAGCGATGAACGAGGTTTTAGCCTACTCCCTAACATCGTCCATGCCGAAAACAGGCGACCTCCCCGACCCTATCTCCTATTGGTTGGAACTTTACAATGAGCAGACGGATTATGTTGAGATACATCCCGACCAAGTCCGGAAACCCTCGAAAAAAACACGATCGGTTGGGCCGCTGCTAACTTCTGTCTGGGGCCAGGGATGCTACCACAACGCATTGTGCCCAAAAGAATCATCAGGACCATGCCATCATGTCGAAGCTGGCTGTGTGGCCATCGCAATGGCTCAAATCATGTATTATCACAAACAACCCGTCAACGGCATCGGATCGATGACTTACTCCTGCCCGCCCTACGGCATCCTGTCAGCCCATTTCGGTGCCACTACCTATCAATGGGACGATATGGTTGACACGGTGAACCAAGACAACTACTACGCCGTTGCCCAACTGATAAACCATTGTGGAATCAGCGTTCAGATGGACTACGGTTCCCAAGCAAGCAATAGCAGCAGTTCCAAAGCCTTGGAGGCTTTTCACAACTTCTTTTCCTACCCTACTGCAACGCTCTCTCAAAGGACAAATTATAGCGATGAGGAATGGTTAAGCCTCATCAAAGACAACCTCGACAGACATCTTCCAGTCTACTACTCGGGGACTTCCTCGCTCGGCAAGCACGCTTTCGTTTGCGACGGCTATGACGAAAACGGGCTGTTTCACTTCAACTTCGGCTGGGACGGTGTCGCTGACGGCTTCTTCTCCCTTGACAATCCATACGGTTTCTCAGTCCTTCAATCCTGCATTCACAGCATCATTCCTGCGGCCGACATCCCCATTCACAGCGACAGCCATGGCATCATCTACGTTGCTCCCGACGGCACCGGAGAAGGCTCGTCATGGGAGGATGCTACCAGCGACCTACAGGCTGCCATCTTCAAATCACATACAAGTACCGATGTCATCTGGGTCAAAAAAGGCACATTTATTGCATTAGCCCAAGATGGATACGCATATACAATGTATGGTGACTGTAGGCTTTATGGAGGATTCAACGGCGACGAGAACTACGACTTCGAGTTATCCGACAGAGACTTTGAATCCCATCCCAGCATCCTTGACGGCAACCACTCCCACGGCATCTTCAGCCTGCAGAATGCTGTCTCTTCCATTCTCATTGACGGTTTCACCATCCAAAACTGCGAAGCCCAAAATGGCAGCATTATTGTGAAATGCCAGGCACACATCCAAAACTGCAAGTTCCAAGACAACTATTCCAAGACCAGTGGCGGTGGCCTTTCGCAGCAGTCACCTTATTCGGGCAGAGTCATTATCGAAGATTGTGAGTTCATCAGAAATGAAGCAAGGTACTACGGTGGAGGCATCTATGACCAAGGAAACACCAGATGCATCCATTGCCAATTTAGCGACAACCTCGCGCATTTAGACGGAGGGGGCATACATTGCAGATCCTACGAGACCCCAAGCCAGTATTACAACTGTATCATCAGCAACAATAGGGCAAGAAACGGAGGTGGGGTGTCCACCATGAATAAAGGAGCCTCATTCTGGAATTGCCTCATCAGCAACAACACGGCTGAAGCAGGAGGCGGCTGCCATCTGGAAGACGGCACCAAACTATTCAACTGCACCATCGTCAAAAACGAGGCGCAAGATGATTATGGAGGCGTCTACATCACCGCCTCGTCGCCACGTGACGGGATACAGAATTGCATCGTTTGGGGGAATGTCAGCGAAGGCGATAGACCTCAAATCGGGCCAGTGAACACCTATTCCAATTGTGCCGTTCAGAACAACCAATGGGTAGGAGAACAAAACTACAAAACCGCAAATGACAACGACGGTGGCTCGCCTAAATTCTATGTCAGATTCCAAGACGCCAATACAGAAGCCGGCTATATGGGACAAGGGGGCGATTGGCGACTACAGCCCAACAGTCTTTGCATCAACAGAGGAGTAGATCTCGCCAACCAATCAACCAATGACTTGGAAGGTAACCCTCGGTGCCGACACGAAATTGTCGACCTGGGAGCCTACGAATCAAACACCGCAGTTACTTTCGTCATAGCAAACTTATGCGAAGACGGTGCCTATTTTTACCAAGACTCGCTCCTGAATGCGTTGGGAACCTACACCTTCTTGCACTGCGGCCAGCCTTGCGACAGTCTCACCGTCATACAGATGCAGGATCCCCCATCCTCTGAGGTTGTCCTCACAAAAGAAATATGCGAAAACGAGGCATACGACTTCTTTGGCACGCTCATCACCGAGCCTGGGCAATACACAGCCATCGAGCAATGCGTCACCTACAGGCTTCGTTTGACGACGAGACCTATAGAGACCGTCACCATGAAAGAAGAAATATGTACAGGCGACACCTACGACTTCTTTGGAGAGACACTCCTCGAAGCGGGACACTATTCCACCATACACGATTGCAAAGCATACGAGCTGGACTTGACCATCAACCCAACCCCTCTCACTTTTATGTCATTGGATGAGGAAATCTGCGAAGGCGACACCTACCTTTTCTTTGACAGGGTCCTTCGCTATGCCGGCCATTACAGCGCCACTGTCGACTGCATCAAATACGACCTTGACTTGAGCATCCTGCCTCGTCCCTCACTTCGTGTCAGCAACGACACCATCATTGAATACGGGAATCCAATTCAGTTGACCGCTTCTGGCGCCGATGCCTATCTTTGGTCAACGGGCGAAACCAACGCAAGCATCATCGTCACCCCGGCAAAAGACGAAACATATTTTGTCGAAGGCTTTTCCCTTGATGGATGCAGCAAAAAAGCCTCCATCACAGTGCAAGTAAAAGTAGAAAACGATGGGATGATATTGTTCCCCAATCCCGCCAGCGAGAAAGCTACTGTCAATTGTGCAATCATCGACGAAGTAGACGTATTCAACCTATATGGCGACCGCGTTGCCCATGTGAATGCGAATCACGAAGCCGTTGAGTTGGACGTCAGCCAATTCGCTGATGGGATTTACATCGTACAGGTTAGACAAATGAAGAACCTTTACTACGAAAAGCTGATCATCGTACATTGATACTCACAGGCTCAACCTCAACGGTATCCTCAGTCAAATATACCAAAAACACCCGTATCTCCTTGTCGGTCATCTCCCGCAAGGCATTGGCGTAGGTCAGCACCTGCTTGTGGTGTTCGTCGCTCTTCTTGCCCGTCTTATAGTCAATCAAATAGATGGCCTCGGGCAATTCTGCATAGCGGTCCAGACGAATCACCTTGCCTTGGTAGAGGATCTCACTCTCCGTCTTCACCTTGGCCAACGGGCTGAAGGCATCGGCAATCTGCGGGTCTTGTGCCATCTGCATGAACCTTTCGCGAATCCAGTCGGCCGTCTCCGTGTCGATGGTGCCATCGGCAAGATAGGGTTTCAAGACGGCATCGAGGTCCTTCGGGTAGCGCACCTTCGACAGGATCTCGTGCACACGTTCGCCCCACTCGCGCGGCTGCAGTCGTCCGCTCTTCGCGCGCCACAGACGCGTCGGGTCGGCGTCGACGCTGATCCTCTGGAACCAATCCAGTGAAGTTGATTCGGGCGTCGCACTAACCTCAGCGTCGGCATCCTTCGCCTTCGGGTTACGGAAATCCGGGTCGCCAAAACGATACACCACAACCTCGCCATCGGACACCAGATGGTCTTCCCTATCCCTCAAAATATCACGGATGATATTGGGCTTGTTGTCCTTGACCTGCTTGGCGATGACATAGAGGCGCTGCACGGGACGGGTGAAGGCCACATAAAGAAGGTTGAGGTTGTCCAAACGGTTGCTTTCCTTCTCTTTCTGGCACCTTTCCGCGGCCATGGGACCCATTAACCTAGCGGTAGAGTCCATCTTAAACAGCACTCTGCCCAAGTTGGGGATGGCCTCAAATCCCAACTCCTCGGGATGCAGCCATTCCTCGGGTGACTTGCTCTTATTCAGCCTCTCGTCGAGGTCTATGATAGCATCGGGATAGATAACCACAGGGAATTCCAGCCCCTTCGACTTATGTATCGTCATGATCTTCACAGCATTGCCACTCACCGACATAATCGAGAGCTTGTCCTGTTTGGCATCCCAATACTGAAGGAAACCGACGATGCTCTCTTTGATTCCCGACTGGAAACGGAACACTTCCTCCATGAAGTAGTTCAGGAAAGCGTCGCTAATAGTGTCGATGCGGTAAATACGCATCAATGCGGCGCAGAGGTCATAGAGGCAGGTAGATTTCGAGAGGGCCGCTTTCAGCTGTCCGGGCTCGCCGAGGCCCATCACCGTCTCAATGGGTGTCGTGCCATTGGCAACGGCCTTGGCCTCATCGAACCAATGGCTCATGTCGCCTTCAAATTCGGGGTGCAGGTGCACATTCCGATAATACAACACTTTGGCGACGTCAACCTCGTTGTCGTCGTGAAGCAGATAACGCAGGGTGTTGACAAGCAGCTGCACCCTGTCGGACGTCTTCAGCAAAACCGACACCTGCGAGATGACGGGTATTTTTTTGTCGTTCAGGTAATTGGCAATGACCGCACCCGGCTCCGACTTACGGGTCAGCACTGCGATGTCCTCGAAGCGGTAACCGTGTTTATCGACGAGTTCACGAATAAGGGCCTCTATCCTCTCGCAGCAGTAGTTAGACTGGCTCTCGGGGTCATACAGCTCCACCTGCACCAGTCCCTCCTCTGTTTGCGCTTTCTTTTGGAAGATGCTCGCGCCCTCATCGGTACCAGGCTTCTCATCAACATACACCTTACGATGTTTGTCCGATAGCTGACGATAGGCAGCCTCGAAGAAGGCATTATTGAAGTCGACCACCTGGGCAAACGAGCGGTAGTTGGTGCCGAGGTTTTGGAAGAGGTAGGTATCTTTCAGTTTCTGCTCAAACAGACGGAAAGCCTCCTCACGGTCATCACCGACAGGCTTCCCGTAGATTTCGGGCAGGCTCGCGATTTGCTCCACCTCGCCGCTGCGGAAACGGTAGATCGACTGTTTGCCGTCGCCCACCACCATGCTCATGTGGCCGTTCGACAGGCCGTTGTGGACCAACGGCAGGAGGTTCTGCCACTGCAGGATGGAGGTGTCCTGAAACTCGTCGACGAAGACATGTTGGAACTGCTCGCCGATGCGCTCATACACAAAGGGCACCGAGAAATCGCCCATCACTGTGTTGAGCAGCTTGTTGAATTCCGAGATATGCACGATCTCCTCCTCCTCGGCCAGCTGCTTGAAGGCCTCCCTGATCTTGGAGCGGACGGCATAGAGATAAAGCAGTTTGCTCTGCGACTTGTAAAACAGATACTGAACGATGTTATCGTCGTAATAGGCTTTCAAAGGTTCGATGATATCAAGCAAGGCTTGGTTCTCTGTCTGTCGCTTCGTGTCGCCCAAGCATTTTCTCTCCTTGATGGCTTTCGAGAAATTGCCCCCTAACAGCAACTCTTTTCCTTCTTTTCCATCTTTCAGGTATTCATGTTGTTCCAACCTGCCGATATGCGCACACACACCACTGCTTTTATACCAATAGTCCTCAACTGAAAGACCATATTGACGTTCCACATCCCGAACTCTTTTCACATAACCATCCACCGTCTTTTCGAAAGTTTCCGTCTTTTTCTTCAGCCAGGCAAGGGTGACCTCATAATGAGGGCTATCCACCAGCATGTTGCCTTCGTCGTTTTGGCCTGCTTTTTCCTTCAACAGTTTCTCTATGAAATCGACCAGTTGCGTTTCGATGTCCGTCGAGCGTTCGAGGTCGAACTGGCTGTTGCAGAATGCGACCAGCATATCTGTGAGGTATGGGTCTTGGGAGCCGATCCTTAGCCCGATTCGCTCCGTAATGGCATCTGCCACCTCTTCGTCGTCGATGCTGACGGTGTATTGTGAGGGCAGCCCTAAATCATGGGCGAAGGAGCGCGAAAGTTTCTGCACGAAGGCGTCGATGGTGCTGACGCAGAAGCTGCTGTAGTCATGCATGATGCAGGTCATCAGGCGCTGCGCGTTGCGTTTCAGCTCCGTGTCGTTGATGCCCAGTTCGTCGATCAGGCTGGCTTCCATCGAGTTGGGAATGACGGTCGTGCTGTCGATGATGGCGACCAGCGCTTTCACAATCTTGTCCTTCATCTCGTTGGCGGCAGCGTTGGTGAAGGTGATGGCGAGGATGCGCTTGTAGTTGCCGACGGCTTGCTCACTGGCAAGGCACAGTTTCAGGTATTCTTTGATGAGGGTAAAGGTCTTGCCAGAGCCTGCCGAGGCTTGATACACTTTGAATTGGGGGTCTTTTTGCATGACGGTCAGTTGTTTTCTTCTTTCTTTTTGGGAGGCCTGATCATGGGTTGCGCGTTATACGTCGTTTTCTTTTTAAACAAGTTGCCGAAGCTGTCGAACGAGCGGCTATAGGAAAGACCCAGGCCTTGGGTGTAGGGCGAGCGACGGTCGAAGGCCATGCTGTTGAAGTTGGAGTTGTAGTTGGAATGGTTGTAGAAATGGGCCTGCAGTCGTCCGTCCTTGGTCAGTTTGTAGTACATATCGAACTCACCCACGATGCTTGAGGCATTGCTGGCATTGGGGTTGTTGGCCGTCATCATGCCGAGGTTGGTCTCCAGTGTGAGCTTGTTCTCGAAGAGCTGGGTGCGCATGGCCAGCTGGTATTCATCATACGAGTCGTCGTTGCCCGAGTGGTAGCTGAGGCCGAGGTTGAGGTTGTCGGTAATGTCGACCCTGACCGCGCCGCCGAAGATGTTGGCGAGACTGAGCTCGGAGCCGCCCGACCCACCGACATAAGCGAAGTTGCCTAATACCAGCAGCGAGAGAGCCTGCGAGGTCATGACTGCCTGGTTGGTGGTGTCGATGAGCGAATACACGGTCTGTGTGATGTCTTCCGAGGCGTTGGGCAGGTTCATGCCGAAGGTGAGTGTGGGGTTGAGCAGGGCGCCATTGAGGTGGATGAGGCACTCTACGTTGACGTTGCTATTGGTGGCCGTCGAGTCGACTTGGATGCCCAAACCCGAGAGCGAAGTCTTGACCGAATAGGCACCCGTGGCATGGATACGGCCGTCGGTGGGGTCGCCCGACCACGAGATGGTGCCGCCCTCCTTCAAGTTGAAGAGGCGCGAGACAAGGTTCATCAGGGTGAGCTGGAACTTACCCGATTTGATGGTATAGTCGCCGCGCATGGTGAATGGCGTCTTGGTCGAGGTGGCCATGTTCATATTGCCGTTGCCCGACGCCTCGATGGTGCCGATGTTGCTCGGCAGGATGATCTTCAGTGTGGCATCGTCGGTGGCGGCCACATTAAGGTTGAGGGAGAAGTTGTTGGGTGCTTTATCCGTCTTCTCGGTCGCCTCCTCTTCTTCCTCCACTTCTTTTTGGATGAATGTGATGAAGTCGTTGTCTTTGACGATGGCCGACTTATTGAGCGGTATGGTGAGGTTGGTGCCTTTGCGCGTCAGCGCCGAGATGTCGAGCTTGATGTCGTTGAACGGCCCTTTCACGGTGATGAGGCCATTGGCCACGGCGGTACCGTAGAAGGTGTCGTTGTCTTCGCTCGTCGTCGCCAAGGCGAGGAAATCCCTTGGATACATCTTCAAGTCCAAGTTGAAGTCCTTGAAGCTATTGTGGTTGATTTGTCCGTAGACGGAGGCCTTGTTGCCCAAGGTGTCGCAAAGCGCCATGTCCTCGAAGCGGATCGTCTTACTGTCAATGAGTATGGTGGGGCTGAAGGTATAGTATGTCTGCAAGTACTGGATCTTGCAGCCACCGTCGATGATGTTGAGTTTGCCTTCGACGACGGGCTCTTGTATCGAACCGGTGATGGTGGCGTAGCCGTCGCCGTAGCCCTGGAGGCGCGACACGATGCCCGTCAGGAGCGGGCTGAGGGCGGCAAGACGCAACGAGTCCATCTCGACCGCGAAGTCGAGGTTGTCGGTCTCCTTGGCCGTGTAGTAAGAGCCTGTCACATCGAGCATCTTCTTCTTGTCGTTGAAGATGTCGACATTGAGGTCGACCGCCTTGTTTTTGTTGTCCCACGAGCTCTCCACGACGGCGTCGCCCACGGTCTCATCGTTCACCACGATGTCATTCACTTCAAGGTCGGCCAGCACCATGGGGTTGTCTTTCAAGCTGCTGACCAAGGCGCTGCCTGTGATGAAGCCGTCGATGTCGAAGCCTTTGAAGAAGGGATCAAAGTTGGAGATGTCGAACCGGTTGAGCAGCACCGAGAGGGTGTCGGCAGCCTGCATAGGCACGAAGCCGTCGACCCTGATGGACTGCAGGTTGTGGCTAAACATGATGTTGGAAAGTGTCACCTTGCCATCGGTGATGTCGATGTAGTTGTGGGGGTCTACTGTCCACAGCGAGTCGTTGATGGTCAGATTGGCCGATTTGATGCCCGCGATGCCACCGTGTTCATGGGGATGGAAGTAACCTTTGATCAGGGCTTTGTTGTGGTCTTCCATCTCCTCGTCGTCCCATTCGATGCTGGTATGGATGGTGTCGTTGGTCATGCGGGCCTGCATGGCGATATTGTCGAGTCCCAGCGTGGTGGTGTCGTTCTCGCCGATCTTGGTCCACGCGACCTCACCGACGGAGAGGGTGCTGTACAAGGTGCGGGGGCTGTTGTAGTTTCTCATCTCCAAGTCGCTGATGGTCACGTCGCCAATCTTGACGTTCTTGGAACGGACCGTGAGTTCGAGCTGGTTCTGCAACGAGGTGAAGGTGCCGCTCACACTGGTGCCTTTGGCGATGCTCAGCGAGGGCATGAAGAGCCGCGACAAGGTCTTGGTGTCTTTCAGCTGGAGCTGCACGTAGAAGTCCTGCTCCACTTTGTGTTTCGCCCTGTATTTCTTGAACTTCTCGCGGTCGCCCTTCCACATAGGGAAGTCGACGAAGGAGTTGCCGAATTCGTTGAGCACGGGCATCAGGTGGGCGAAGTTCATCATGCCGGCCATCTCGAACCGGAGGAAGTCGCAGTCGACGTTGATGCGTCGTTGCACTACGTTGTCGTTGACGATGGAAGCGGTGAAGTCTTCCATGGCATAGGTGCCACGGCTATCGCGATAGACCGTGTTTTCGAGCTGCAGTGTACCTTCGAGGTCATCGATGTCGAAGCCTACCATATTGGCCTTGATACGCGTGCTGACCTCGCAAACGCTGTCGTTTTTCAGCAGGTTGAGCGCACTGAGGTCGGCATGGCTGATGACAGCCTCGAAGTCGGACTTGGGATATTTCTTGTCATGGAAATCAATGAGGCCATTGAAGTCGAGTGCCAGTTCGTCGTCGTCAACCTTGAGTTTGCCATTGAAACGGTTTTCCTTGAGGCTACCGTCGAGTTTCACCTCATTGATATTGTTACCAAGCAGCTGGGCATCGCTCACGACACCGTCGAGCACGAACTCGGGACCGCCTTTCTTGGGGAACTTGGCCGTGAAGTTGGCGTCAAGGTTGAGGTCGCCCACGAACTTGGTGGCGTTGGCCACCTCGCCCGCTTTCACGTCGGTGGCGTTGATATAGCCCGTGAATATATTGTCGCCCTTGGCGTCTTTGAAGCGGTCGACGGAGGCGTCGATGTCGCCAATGCCCGACCTGAGGCTGATGTCTGATTCGAATTTGTTATAGGAGCCTTTGAAGTCGAGCGTGAGGTCGCCTTGGTTCATCGCGCGCAGCGACTCCGGCAAGGGGATGGTCTTCGTCTTCGATGGGATATAAAAGTTGACCAGGTCGTCGTAGGTGAAATGCATCTTCTTGACATTCAGCGTGTGGTAGCCGTCGTTGAAATCGAGCGGATGCATGCTGAGGTTGCCCTCGAAGTGGGTCGACTTACCCAAGTCGGCCTTGATATCGTCGACGCGGAAGTTGCGTATCGGACCCGTGAAACGACCCTCAAACTGCACCCGGTCGGGCATCTTGTACATGACCTCGGTGAACACGCCGATGTCGGACAGCATGACGTCGGTGGGTCGTATCGTGGCGTCGAACACCACCGAGTCGACGAAGCTACCGAAGTCGTCGAAGCCGTTATAGGTCATGTTGAGATCGAGGTCGAAACGGCTGTCGTTGGTCTCCATCATAAGACCCTCGAGGAAGATGCCATTCTGAGTCACCAAGGCATTGGTCTGCAAATGCTTGAGATCCAACCCACTGATTTCATTAGCACTTAGCTTGGAAATAGAGGCAGTGATGGAATCACCCAAGATATAAAGATCGTGTGCCTCCAAATCGATGTCTTTAAGGACAAGGTGCGAATAGTCCATCAGATGATTTTCGGTTTTCTCAGGGTGGTCGCTGTTCTGGTTCCAGAAGGTGAAGTCGACATCCTTCAAAGAGATGTGGTCGATGATGATGGGCATGGGCTCGTTCTCGGTCTTCTCCTTGTCGCTTTTGAACGCGTCGATGAGGAAGGCGAAATTGAGTTGGTCCTCGCCCTCATATTTGATGATGTTGGCCTCGGTATTACTCAGTTCTATGTTTTCGAAATGGAGTTCACCTTCCAAGAGGTCGGGGATGTCGATGCGCGTCCGGAGTTTCTCGATCTTAGCCAAGTCATTGCCTTCCAAGTCTTTGACCATCACATCGTCGATCAAGACGCGGAAATCGGGGGTCACCACCAAGCCACCCACCTGGATATCAGCACCGGTTTTTTCGGAGAGGTAGCCGCCTGCAAAACGCACCGCAAACTTCTGAATGATAGGGTCTTGTATGGCAACGAAGAGGCTTGTGATGATGGCCAGTATCACCACAAAAAAAATCAGGATGCTATGGATAAGCTTTTTTTTAATAATTTTGACCCTCCAAATTGAGACCCATGAACGAATATATCTTAGGCATCGAATCGTCGTGCGACGACACCTCTGCCGCTGTGCTTCAAGGCACGCGCGTACTCTCCAACGTCATTGCCGGCCAGAAGGTCCACGAGCAATATGGCGGCGTGGTCCCCGAACTCGCTTCGCGTGCCCACCAGCAAAATATCATCCCCGTCATCGACACGGCCTTGAAGACTGCAAAAATACAAAAAAATCAGTTATCCGCCATCGCTTTCACGCGCGGACCTGGTCTTTTGGGTTCGTTGCTCGTAGGAACCTCATTTGCAAAGGCTTTTGCGCAGACGTTAGGCATCCCCATGGTGGAGGTCGACCACATGAACGCGCACATCCTGGTGCATTTCGCCACCGATGACACGCACACCGAGGTGCCCGACTTCCCGTTCTTGTGTCTCACCGTTTCAGGTGGCCCCACCCAGATCGTGGGGGGGAAGGACTATTACGACATG